>Ga0307380_10000518_pt1 | contig 60632 bp, 74 predicted proteins | sample UN3MG_FD_202239 | JGI IMG/M metagenome (GOLD analysis project Ga0307380, IMG submission 202239) | Soil microbial communities from Risofladan, Vaasa, Finland - UN-3 | ecosystem: Environmental > Terrestrial > Soil > Coastal area > Acid sulfate soil | place: Finland: Risofladan, Vaasa | collected... | reverse complement strand
AACGGATTCAAACCCGCATACGGGGCAACGGTAAAGCTTTCTGGTTGCATAAATAACGTTGTTATTTTCCATAATTCACCTCGTTCCTAGCACTAACTAGCATCCCCACTCGTTCACCCCAATATGATCATATTCGTGCGAATACTCCCCGATAGGCGCTAAAACACCATTATAAAATTCTGCTGATAGCTGATCTCTCATCGAATAAATCAACGCGAATGTCGGATAACTTTGTGTTTTGTGTCGCGTTCTAATAGAGCCCCAATGTTCCACGCAATAACGAATAATGCCTACTGTATCCTCAGATGTAAAATTATCGATCATCTCTTTAGCCATTCGATACTCTTTTCCACTCCAATTTTTCAAGTGTCCGGTCCAGTGCTCATACCAGGCATCCTTGAAAACATACCACATATCGTGGCAATTATATTCACTAACTTCTTTCTTCTTCATCGCGGCGATCTGTTTGTTGTTATTACAGCGCCTAACGGTAGGATATGACTTTGCATCAACAGACTTTTTCTCCTGTCTGATTTCCTTTTCTTCTTTGTCCTTTTCGCTTTTGGCTAAGGCGGCAAGTATCTTTCCGCCTAAAACATCGTCTGTTGATCCTGCTATTAGAGGCATGCTTGATTCCTTTCCGAATGTATTTCTTGGAATTTCTAAAGGGTGCTTGAATAGGTTGGATGCTGAATAAGAACCAATATTTTCAAGCGAATTTACGTTTTTTACTCCGGAAAAAGAACTAACAGAATCCTTGTTTGCAGTCTCGTCTATAGACAAAGACGAAATCGAATTTGCTTTACAAACATCGAGAGTCGAAGACGAAATCGAATTTGCTTTACAAACATCGAGAGTCGAAGACGAAATCGAATTTGCTTTACAAACATCGAGAGTCGTATTGGTATTAGACTTATTTATGCTTTTATCTTGTATAAAAGATCTTGTATTAGGATCTTTCAGATCCTGCGAAGCGCAAAAAAGACTAGGGCAAAAATGACCAGGACAAGAAGGATCACTAAGAGGATTTTTATCAGATTCGCCCAAAGCGTATATCTTAGATTGGCCGGTTAAATCGGAATACGTGTCAATAGTTTCAATGCTTTTAGGAGTATTTTTAGGATTGCGCTCTTTTGGAGGATTGTCTTTTAGTGAGGCTCCTTTCAAAAAAGCATCCTTAACTAAGACCTTGTATTCCCATTGAGTAGATCCGATTCTTTTTGCAGAAATCCATCCGCGTTTTCTAAGTGAATGAAATTTCTTGATGGTAGTAGGCACGGCGTCTCCAACAAGATTCGCAACCGTCTGGTGAGTAATCGGCTCATTCCGTGAGTTTAACTCAAGTATGGTCAGAAGGTAAACAGAATCCGCTTTCGATAATTTTGGATTGTAGATTATCCACCTTAGAATATTTTCATCCATTCAGCGACTCCTTTCTAAAGGGTTTTGTTGATAAAAAAATAGACCCTATCGTGGCACTCCTGCTTAGCCGTTTGACAGCATTTTTTGGACGCGGAGAACTCCGCAAAACCAAGCTAGGAACAATAGGGTCTAAAAAATAATATGTAGAAAAATTCATGCGCTGTCAAACCTTCTGTTTGATTCCTACCAAAATATGCCAATCTTTTAGTAGTTACTTCCAAACACTGAGCACAATATACCTAGATTGCCTCTTTGTAAAGATGTTTTTTTAAAAAAGTTTTTGTCCAATAAAATCAAGTACTTATGTTCCTTTCGAGTTTCCTTAGAGTACGTCATGAACGCATATCGTATCCCTAAGTCCTCCACCGGCATCCACGTCCGCTCTTCGGAAATTAACAAACCAAGGACTGTTGAAATCATCTAGGGGCGTTGTCGATGCCCAATACTCATTACATTCCACATTCATCGCAGGATCCATATAGCAACCATTCACACCAGGTCCTTCGCCTGTATAACAGGTGTCATCCGGATAACCCCAACTACATGCCGGAAAATCAAGTGCTGCTGTCGTATTATATCCCGTTGTGCCTATCGGGCAATCATCTAGCGCTGTGCATCCCCTTATAAAATCAAGTAACTCGGCTATCTTAGGAGTTCTCCAATCCGAAAATCCTCCTATCGTCAAACTAGTGCATCTAGTCTTAGCAGCGCTCCAATTAGTAGCTTGATAGGCTACGGGTACCTCCCAATATAAGTCAGTAGGATTGTCATAATGGCACCTCATTTGTCCACAAGTGCCTCCATTAACGCAAGTACTCCCTATGGTGCAAGGGTCCTCATCGGCGCAAGAAAGTCCTACTGGATATGATTCTGCACATGTACTTGATCCGTTACATGACCTATGCATTCCGCAAGTATCAAGATCGTCATTGCATTCTATAAGCGTCCCTTGACAACTACCTAATCCATCACATCGATCATTGTACGTGCACAAGTCTTGATCGTTGCAAGGATTTCCTTCCGGAAGGGTTTCGCTGCATGTATTTAATCCGTTGCAAGATCGTTTAATCCCGCAAGTATCAGGATCATTGTCACAAACAATTTCATTGCCTAAACAAGATCCTAATCCATCACATCGATCATCATACGTGCACGCATCATTATCATTGCACGCCACGCCTAAAAAAGCCACTGCACAATATCCCAGACCGTTACAAAATCCTGTCATCCCACAGCCACCCTCTATAGGGCAAGCCTCTTTTAGATCTTGACCGTAGGCAATAGATTCGCACGATCCGTACCCATTGCACGTCTCACAGCCCCCACAATCGCCCACAGGATCCGTTCCGTTTGGTGTAGGTGTACATATACCTTCCTCCCCTTCCGAGGCGCAGGATACGCACGGGCTATCGCACAGAGCATCGCAGCAATAGCCGTCAACACATAGATCGGAATCTCCACAAAGTTCATCAGCATTTTCTGACGTACATTCAATGGGTCCATCTTCTGATTCTGATTCTGTTTCTGTGTCTGTTTCAGTATCGGTATCAGAGTCTAGAATTGTTTCAGTATCAATTTCTGTTTCTGTATCAGTATCTATTTCTATTTCTGTTTCGGTTTCTGTATCAGTATCTATTTCTGTTTCTGTTTCTGTTTCGGTGTCGGTGTCGGTGTCGGTGTCAAATTCTGATTCGGTTTCTGTTTCGGTGTCGGTGTCAAATTCTGATTCGGTTTCTGTTTCGGTGTCGGTGTCTGTATCGGTGTCTGTATCGAAAAAGATTTCTGATTCTGTTTCGGTGTCGGTGTCGGTGTCTGTGGTTGATTCCGTATCGGGTAACTCGGTGTCATCCATGGAGTCACTGGTTGTGGTTGTATCAACATCGGTATCAACATCGGTCCCATCGGAGTCTGTACTAATATCAGTACCGTCATCGGTCTCGGATGAGGTCTCGGATGAGGTCTCGGATGAGGTCTCGGATGAGGTCTCGGATGAGGTCTCGGATGAGGTATCACTATCCCATCCGGTATCTGTCTCGATATCAATGGACCCTGTTCCAGATTCTGTGCCTGTGTCTGTGCCTGTGTCTGTGCCAACATCGGGATCAACATCAGACTCAAACACACTGTCAAAATCGTTTTCATTTACTTCCTCCTCCTCTACATAGGGGATATGACATCCGGCCACAATCGGAATAACGATCCCCACCAAAGTTTTCATCGAGCGTCTCATTGTGTCATCCTCCCTTATTAATAGCATAGCAACGCACAAAATTTTGTCAAGGCTAAAAAGGAAAAACTTAATTTGAGGCCAGCGGGACAAAGATGAAACAAGCTGATGTAAGTACAACGCCGACACCTAACCACAAGACAGGATGACGATACCAAGCGTTTTTGGCTTCCTCGGCTCGCCTAGCTGCTTCATCTGATCTATGTCTAGAGGATTCAGCTAAATCAATTGTAGCTTGCATCTTGTCTTCTAACTTTTTCGATAAAGAAATAGCTGAATAAAGATCTTGTATTCTTCTGTCCTTAAGCTTTAATTGCGAATCTAAAAGATGGAGTTTTTCTTCTTGCAAATGAAATTCTATGGCGGAAAGGTCACAATGTTTTAGCTCAGATAAAATATCATTAGCCATCGCGATAGGAAACCAAATTCCATTTTTTCCTCTATGAACTAAAGCCACAGAATCATATCCGTCCCAATCGTCAACGACTACAGCGCCAGAATTCCCAACAGAATTTTCTGCGCTTAAAGGAGAAGGCGTTACCAAACTAAAAACAAAAAGTAGACTCACTACATACAGATGTTTAAATTTTACCCGGATCATTTTCTTTGTACCTCGAATTGAATTCATCGCTGATTTGTTCAGAAGTCTTTTCTTTATCAAGCTCCTCATCTAGTTTTTTTCTTTCAGTTTCTAACTCTAAAAGTTTCTTATTGATAGCCTCAACGCTTTCTTGAATAGTAGCATCCTGTTTTGATAACTCTGTTTCATGATCTAAAATTTTATCTCTTTCACATTCTAACTTTATTGTTTCTGCTTTGTTCTTCTCAATTTCATGATCGATCTTTAGTTGCTTTACCTTTTCTTTTTCATACTTCACCGCAAAAATAATTGCTAGAATAGAAGCAATCCCACTAAGGATCCACAACGCATATTTTTTCATCCATGTCACTATATTTTTCATTCTTGTAACTCCTGAATTCCTACATCAACGTCATATTTTTTCTTTATCCACTGTTTCAAAATATTAAAGCTCACAATAGCAGCGGCTGAGCATCCCGCAAAATATAAGCACTTGTGACCGGTTTCGGTTATCCCTGGAGAAGTTTCTCCAGGCCAAATAAAACCCATCGCAATTCCAAAACCTAAAAGAATCAAAGGAAAGATTCGCCTAAGCCAAAAGATAAGTTCACTATCAATTGCTAGCTCCTTTGTTAGTAATCTCGTTTTTAAAGTCTGTGCGACAACAATGATCACAACGAAAAACATTATTGCGGGCCAATGAGGACTCATAAAGTCCCAATACTCTTTTATCATTTCCATAGTCACCTCCATTCAAAGTATACACGAATAATAAAAAATAAACAAAAAGATGCGCCCAGCACCTTGAGGGGTTGTGCTGAGCGCGGGGGAAAGGAAATGACCCACTGTGTGGGAGGTCTTTATTATAGTAACGGTTTTAAAAAATACAATAGTAAAACGAAGATTATGTGATTGGCTTGAAAGACAACGTCATTGAAACTCCCTCTGTGGATGGAGTGTCTCCAGTAGCATAGGCTGTCAAAATACAACCATCAGCATCAATACCAGCCAAAGCAAGCGCAGGAATCTTCATCATACACCGCCTGGTAGCGTTTGGATTAAGGGCATCGGAACCAAAAAACACCAGCTCATCGGCCTCGGCTACGGCACCCGCTTGAAACGCGGGCGTGGTATTGTTCCACCAATAATCATCAGACAATCTCTGAATCTTCAAACAATACTTTAGTGCCTTAGCTGTTTCCAACTGAAGGTTTCCAACGATGCTGCTGTCAGTTCCCGCTTGTGAAGAACCCGCAAACAAATCATAACCAATTCTCAAGGTAGCCATTCTGCTCTCCTATCTCAAGGTTGATCCTTGAAGTTGTTATTAACCAAAAATGATGATGTCTAAAACATCGCCTGTTTGATTGTTAGGACTCGCGCCTCCCGTCAATGTCAAACTAACCGCATCGCCGGTAATGGTGTACACCTCATTTTGCGGTCTCGACCTGTTGATAATAACTACACTAATAGGGGTGAAATCACAATAAACTTGAACGTCACCCTTCGCGATTTGAGCCGCTGTCAAAGTCAAAGTAACCGCCACAATCTGTTTACTGGATTGTGCAATACCATTGTAGGTATTAACAGCATCCCAAATATCCGTTCCCGTGGTTAGAACCTCAGAACATGCAATGGGAGTGATTGAAGGAATCACATTTCCGCCAATAGCATCAGCGGACTGAATAACTACATCGCCGGTTGTGATGCCTGCTGAAGCAACTACCGTTTCAGTATTCGTTCCATCCCTTGTGATCGTACCCGAATCGACAACGCCGTTCACCGCGTTGATAAAGTTTGCCCTTGAATCAGCTGAAGAGGCACCATTGTACACCCAAATTCGCCCAGCAGTTCCACCAGAAGGTGGGCTGTCTGCTCTGAACTCGTACACATCTGCTCCAATGGTTACCGTGTCCGCCGCAGCAATAGCAGCGGGAGCGCCTAACATTCGAACCCGGTTGATCATAGGTAAACCAGGTTGAATAACATCAAGCTCCAACTCAGCTGCATCAATAGCAGCTCTGTTTTCTAATAGAGCATCTTCTACATTGGTGGCAGAAATTAGAAAACCTGGGTCTTCGATCCCTATCAAAGAGGCTCCTTTATTGGTAGCCGTGCTGGCCAAATCATCAAGCTCCAACTCAGCTGCATCAATAGCAGCTCTGTTTTCTAATAGAGCATCTTCTACATTGGTGGCAGAAATTAGAAAACCTGGGTCTTCGATCCCTATCAAAGAGGCTCCTTCATTGGTAGCCGTGCTGGCCAAATCAACTAGACTAGGAATCTGAACGAAAGTTAATGCAGTAGTATTTAGAACAACACCCGCATTATTAGTCAACACAAATACCGTATCGGCGTTTGCAGTTCCTTCGGCCACTGCAAAAAGCATCGAGGGAACGATGTCATCCGACGAATCCATCATAGTGGCCCGAGTCATTTGCCATTTTGCAGAAGCCCCACCAAGAGCATCAATCACATACACGCCGTTATTTGCTGCGGTACCTTCGTTCTTTACAAGCACCATTTCCCCAACGGCCAAGTTGACAATTCCGTCAATACCCGTATCGTTCAAAGCTCCATTAGCGTCAGCCAATAAAACGTTGACTGTACGAGTATTCGCAGGAAGGGCCGCGGCTGTAGCAACCCTAACACCTAAGATACTTCCTCCGCTAGCAGCTCCACCGGATACCGCTAGCCACCGTCCAATTCCATCACTAGGCGCAATTACGACGTCAGAAGCAGTGGCCGTACTCGTAAAGTCATACAACCACGTACTAGATCCCGCCTTTACCAGGACAACTGATCCATCCTTTCTTTCGTTGTAAGCAATTGCCGCCAATGCTGTTTCATCCGCAACAACTCCTAAAAAGTCTAGTAACTTGGCGTGGAGCATCTCAGCGGCTCTACCGCTAGCTGCTACAGCGAGACAGTCTAATTTGCTCATCTGTGTTCCCATACGGGACCTCCTTCTACCCCATCAGCCTGGGGTAACGGCATAGTGTACAAACTTGATTATCTGTACATTGCTCTCGGCACCCTGACAATCACAGGACTGGATGCAATAATATCTTTCACAAACCAAATGGAATCACCATCGAAAAGAACTTTACCCATTGGATAGGAGGACGCCAGTTGCGCTGTTCCTGCCGATAATTCAGAATGCGTTAGAAAAACTCTTTTTACACAGTCAATAAATTCATGATTGCTTCTCAACTCAGCAGCAGGTATTTTTAAAAGTGCTATACCATTTCCAGCCGTATCTGGATAAACAGAAGCGTCCATATCAGCAACCCAAATATTCTCCCCATCAAAAGCACCCCTGCAAATGTGCTTAATATCAACCCCAGTATCCGCAATAGTAAATATGGCTGGAGTTCCTCCTATGAAAGGATAAACTTCTATTGCAGTATCTTCTAATAGAACTAGTTGTTCACCCGTGCAAATAATTTCTTGAGTGGATGCCGTGGTAGCCCCTGGTATTCCTGTAAATCCGCATCCAGCAGCAGGAGAAGCTGGATTAATAGAATGAATTTCAAAACTACTACCATAATTCAAAACAGAAAAATATACGTAGGTCCCATCACTACAAACACATCTTGCCTTAGAACTAGAATGGTAAGATCCTGCAAAATCTCCATTTCCCTCTGTCATAGTACCATCGGCTAATTCAAGAATTGCAATGCCCAAAGTGGCGCCACTTGTTAGAGCTTGCCATGTTTTAGCGACCGCTAAATAAGTATCATCCGCAATACACATGCGATATTCTGATAAATCAACTGAAGTAGTCCAAGTTCCGTTTAATGCTACTCCTGAAGCAGGCCATCCTGCTTTATAAGTCTTATTCACCCAATCAAAAGCTTGAACCTGATAGTTATTAGTAACATCTCCAAACAAACAATAAACAGTGTCCCCATCCGAACAGCATGCTAAAGCGGCTTGAGATGAACCAGTTATAAATGTTTCAAGTTCAAAAGACCACGAAGCATATTCGTCTCCACTAACAAGATCAAAAAAATGAAGATCACATGGGCTTGCCCCACCATTCGCAAATACGCACAGATATTTTTGAGGTATGCCACTTGCATCGTTTTTTACAACTACACAAGTATCTTTCGATCCTGCTGTCAAAGTAGGACGATTAACCGGAGAATAAGGATAAGCCCACCCGTTAGCTTCATATGCGCCACTATTGAATCCAATTCCATTCATAGCTATTTGTCTAGGAGAAATTCCAGGTGGACAAGATCCACCTTGAAGAGAATTCGCATAAGGAACAGATCTAAACCTAACCTGATCTATACCCTCGATGGACTCAGTATCTCCTTCAAATTCCCATACACCCGTAATGTTATAATCCTCAGTTGCTGAAACCCTGTTGTTCACCAAAGTTAACATCTGCCCTGTCTGATGGGAAATCGTGTTAGCCGTTATAGCACTAGGCGTTCCTGCTTGCGCTGGAGATTGTATACTGTCCGCGTGGGGAATGACATCATTTACTGCACCCGGTATCAATATCGCTGTCGCTTGAGTGAGATCCGACATGTAACTTTGAGTCATGCAATGAATGTACACAGTAGCCGAGATTGACTTCGATAGAACAATATACGGATCGGTATAAAAACCCGCGTTAGTAGGATCGCTAGCCATAGTCAAAGCGCCAACATCCGATGAATCCCTTACTTGAGTAACAGTAACAAGATCTCCTGAATTGATATAAGGATTCCTTCTGTTCTCTAGCGGAGAACTAGCATGAACCGTGAAAAACGAGGTTGGGTCTACACCAGCACCTTTGCCAACATAGAAAGTTCCTGTCAATTGAACCTTGTCAGTGGCTGCAAAAATCGCCGTTTGAGATGAGGGTTCTGCTACTAACAAACCTGGCAACCTAGAACCTAATGATAACTTGCTGCTTGATGGTTCCGGCGTAATCATTGCCGTCAATATATTCACGTTAGTGTTTAATCGTTCTAGTAAAGCCATCTTCACATATCGTACGCTACCAGCTGAAGCAACGTCATGAATGTCTGGAGTAGACGGAGTAACGCCTCCCTCCTCTACACGAACGCACCACTTGATTTGTTTTCTATAGCAAGAAGCAATTCCAGTTCCTGGATGAGTTAAAACAGTGTCCTCAATTTCACCTACGCCCTCAATCCAAACCATCAAATAAACTTCGTCGTCCCGATCCCCTGATGGCGTAGTCAAAGCAGGTGGCTTGACTATATAAGTGTCGGTGGCTGCAATAGCTCCAACACTGTTTAGCTGCAAAGTGGTTGCGTTAGTCTTAGCCACAACGGTAAAAGTATTCCCTGACTCGGTGCCAGATGTCATCTTAACTCGACATCCAACTAAATCATGAAACGTTTGCCAATTCATTTCGTCATCAGAAATAGTAACCGCTCCACCGTTTACCGATGTGACTTCTCCGACTCCCATGAGATTTGTATCGTCTTCATAGTCATGATCAATAGGAGGGTATCCGGTTGTGGTTGGTACTAAAAGACCCTTACACATAGCCCAGCCGCCAGTGATCTTAAAATTCTGCGTGGTTACCGTCGCCTGCTGAACCTGATATCCAGGATTGTCCTCGCCTTGAAGATTGGCAACGCTAGCGGGTAAAAACATGTCTCCAAAAACATGCGCACCACGAATGATCTTCTCTATGATCTGAATGTCGCCTAACTCGTTCCAATCTGAATCGTCTACAGGAACCCCTTGTTGTAAAACAACTTGACTGTACCACTTGGTCCAATCAAAACTATCTCTACTTATATTCGGTGTGTTAGCCATAAAATTCTCCTAGAGGGTTTGGAATTCCAAACGCACCTTTCTTTGAATTTCTAAAGAAACGTCTTTAACAATTCTGCTATGAATAATCCAGTTTATCATCTCTCCGGAGTCCAACGCACTAGTTGCAGTTCCCCCAAACAATCCGAATTCACGCATCGTACCATTTGCGTCAGCGCTTGCAAGCGTTACAGTTATTTCAATTTTAGAGCTAACAGTCCCGCCAGTCGGAATATTCGTTGTCTTGTCTATAAATACAATGTCAACTTGAGGAATCGTTTTTCTAAAATACTCCGTTGTCAACGTAGCTGTTGCATAAGGTTGTGCAGGTGGTGTGGCATCCCATCCAACTAGACCTGAACCAATTCCCATGAAACCGATCCTGTCATAACCACTCTCCATCCTACACCAAGCAGCTAACAATTCAGCAAAAGTGTTTTGAATTTGATTGTAACCCCATGCGAATTCCCCGTTTAGACCCGGAGTCCATACATTGCTTCCTACTTTTCTAACCTTGTCATCCCATCGGCCGATTATTTTGATCGTCATGTTTACCTCTTACACATACTCTAACTCATTGTGATACGTTCTGTCACTAACCGAATTCGTTATACTCAAAATCGCATTGCTTAAAAATACCGAACAACTTGACGTCGTTGCTCCTACATCGGTATCAATGGCCATCGGAAAGGGCAATTCAGTGTAAGTCCAAACAGCATCTAACCACCATTCTATTGTTGCCGCATGTAACCAAATCTCTTCGCTTGTAGGAATAACCACAATCGAAGTCGACACATAACTTGCCTTTCCCCATTCTACCAGCTCACCGAAGCGTACCCACATATCTTGAGTTAATTCGCCGGATACCCCTGGAATTTCCGACATATAAAAGCGCAATCCATTTACACCTGGCCACCCATCAAGATAATTTGTATATTTCAAATAGTCATCGATCCATCCTATTCTAGTTTGTAAATAAATATTAGTCATATCTGGAGTCGTTGAACCATAAAGTCCATTTGACCACATCACATATTTCCAACCTTCCACAATCTCGACATCCCAATCCGATACGCCACTTAGCATATTTTCATAGGCTAAAGTTCTACCCAACAATTTGTAAAGACTTACCGCGTTTGCAGTTTCTTCCCTGCGCTTCAAACCGTTAGCGGCGTACCAAGTTGGCCACCCAATTTTATTGTCCAGCAGATAAATCAGATCGTCGTGGATGGCGTCTATGTCAAATAAAGTCTGTAAATGTTCTCCGTCTGTTTTGGCATCATCTAAAATGGCACCAAAGATTGTTGTGAAATCTTCAAGGTCCCCCGTCCCCCTTGCGTCTTCGGACCTCCAACCCCTAGGAAGGGAGTCATATAAATACGTAGCACAACCCCATCTATCATAGGGATACGCCGATCCACGATCTGTGTAAATATTGTTTATCCAAGCTCCGTCATTTCTAAGCGTATACAGTGCATAATAATAAATTTCTCCTTCTATCAAATCGGATTCTTCAATCCAATAACTTCCTTCTGAAGAGTATGTATTGTCCAAGGTTGTATAGGCTTCGCTGTCATCCCAAGATCTAGGCCATTCTCCGCGCTTCCTAAGTATGATCAAACGTCTTGACCACAAAGGTGCATCGGCAACGGACGGGGTTGAAAATTCGATCCGAATAGTAAAGCCTTCGCTCTTAGCAACTACGTTGAAATCAAACTCTCCCAAACTAACTATTGCTGGGACTGGTGAGCTTACACCTACTGAACCCCAAGGTGTTATACTTCCCCATCCGCCCGTTCCCCATCCACTTGTCATAATTACCTCCGTTCATCCATAAAATAAAAAGCATGAAATTTTAAATCGGGTGGGTCACTTTAAATCGGGTGGGTCACCGACAGAATAATTGTCTTCAACTACATTATACGGAGTTGACAATAAATTCGTAACATTTTCACCTTCAGCAACGCGCATTCTACAATGAGCCATACTCACAGTCTTAGCTTCTCCTGCATCTACAGCGTTATTTCCTCCCCCTGGTGAATATAGGTCGCAATTATACAGTTTAGTGTTATCCCCATGAAGTAATATAACAGTTCCTGAAAATGCAGCAAACGAACAATTTATAAAAGTAGAATCATAACTACCGATAGGAACGCTTGCACCAAAATCAAAACCCATCAGACAATCAACAAAAAAACCGCTTGATGCAGTAGTCGTATTTCCGAAACAAGAAACGGAACTGGATACACAAGATCTCATTGACCCGCCAACATATCCTTGATTTCCGAAACTATGAGCCCCTGCTTTGCACCTAACCAGGTTACCTGTAAAAGTAGAAGAAACATCATCGTGCGAGTTACTGCAAAAGCTATCACTTAAAGCACTACAATCTTCAACGGTTCCGGTAAAGGTTACCATTACCGTTTCTAATGCGCAGCAACCAAAAGACTTTGAACCACTAGTGCACCGATAGGCTGTTCCTGAAAATAAAACCGTTCCTCCTCCCGCATATCCAAAGCAACCAGTTCCTGAAGACAAATAAGTACAATCATAAACTAATCCAGAAAAAATAACCGCAAAGGAACCATCACTATTAGGAGATGACCCAAAGCTATAAGTTACAAAATTGCACCTTGATGCACGTCCTGAAAAGGTGGCGGTCCCCTTAGCAGAAGCACCAAAACAATAGGAAGCTCCTACACAATCAACTAATACACCAGAACACACAACATTGTTTTGAAATTCATCATCGTCCCACCCAGCAAAACTACCATTTCCACCGGAACATCTCATTGCGATGCCGCTAAAAGTTCCACCTAAAATGAATCCCTTTAAAGCCGTATGACAATCCACAAAGGATGAGCTTATTCTTTTATCCACAACAGATTGAACTGCAATAACACCTGCTTCGTTTGATTCAAAAGAAAGACCTTGATAACAGGATGCCAAAGCATGAGTAGAGGCTTCGTCTATCTGCAAACAAATGTTTCCAGCAGTAGAATTTTCTACCGCGATATTTCTAAGTCCTACGTTTGCACAAGTTTGATACACCGTTGAAGCAGCTGAACTTGTTATTCTAACGCTGGGTGAAATAACACCCCCAGCAACACCTCTTGATACGGGAGCAGACAGGCCCTCTACATCAACGTAGTTTGTATCAAGCTCTAGTTGATCGCTACCCAAATCATAAACACCTGGAGGCACCTTAACAATCGCTCTGTTGCTTATAGAAAGAGCCACTCCATTAGGAGTTAACAACTTTGCTGCTTCATAAGCGGCAAGCAACAAAGTACCGTTTTCTACAGCCGTATCTCCATGGGTAACAGTTACAACACCATCAGGAGGAGACTGACCCCAAAAGGAATCAAACTTGTCATTGAAATCGGATAAAGCAGAATCCCATCCTCTAGCACCAAACTCAGTAGTTTCGGATGGAGCTGGAATTCTTACTCCGCGATGTTTAGTTGTAAACGCCACTGCGCTCCTGCTGTAATCGGCTCCTCCATTAACGGTGCATTGTATCAAATAAGTACCATGTACATCAGCCGTTGGGGTGAACGTAGCTACAGCGCTAGATGGATTCGACAACGAAGAAGATGAACCCTCTGGTTTTGATACAAGTTCCCATACATACTCCGTGATTCCAGTAACATCAGCAAGAGACAATGTAACTAGTGGAGGTGTTGGCGATACCTTTGAATAGGCAAAAGATCTTGCTACCCCTGGAGATCCAGCGGATTCGCCCGTGACATCGATTAATATTTGAACTGTCATTTTATTCTCCTATGCGCCATCCAGATCGGCATAAACTTTTACCATGATATACCCATCTAAAGGAAGTGTCATAGGATCACCTACTCCATACGACACATCAAATTCCGCTCTGAATTCACCCGCTGTGTCAACATCAACAGCAGCCCATTCATATTTTAAAACACCGTTGGCCAAAGGCGTCTCTATAACACCGGGTGATTTTACTTTCTGAGTTCCAGCTTCATCGTACATGACAAAGGTAACCCCTACAGCGCCAGTAAAATCAAAAGCAACTCCACTTGAATTGGTTACGGCCAATCTCAAATAGGGTCTGCGTGAATGACGCTTTGTTACGAACGTTGCTGCTATTGGAACACTCATGAATCGCCTCCACAATTAAACGGGTCAATTTCTATGCAGCAAGATATCTCCACTTCAGGATCATCTAAGATCGCATAGTTTAAAGAGTCAGTTAATAAAATAGATTCCATTACAGGAATTGTAACCTCTAACGGGCCCTCGGCCAAAGTAATTGTTCCATCAAACACAATATCTGCTGGCCTTTCTATAAACGCGTTTTCCATAAAAAGATTTTGACAGCGTTTATTTTTTGAAAACACTCTCACATTTACTCCAATGTTGTGAATGCTTGATAGGTAGTTACAACGCCCACGCTATCCGTAACAGTAACCTCAGCGTTGTATGGTTTGTTAGGAAGTAAATTAATAGCCTTAGACAAACTAAAATGACCGTCCGATTTAGGTGATGAAGATGCTTCTGTAAAAACTGGAGACCCTGATACATCGTAAAGAGTAACTGAACAAGAAACCAAATCGGACGTGACTACAGAGGCACCATCACGATCTAACCAAACCTCAAGCATCAACGTTGATAAGTCATCGTCATACGCTGCATTCATTTGTGCCTCAGCTACTTCGCTACCCAAAGAACGATCTAAAACCTGAAAATACTCTCCTATCCAATCACCAGTTACATCAACTTCTATTTGCACTAACCAGGTTTCACTCACATTAGGTGTAAACGCTAACCAGTAAACACCGTTGCCTAGTTCAGTAACCGCGCCAGTAACAGACGATGAAGAAGAACCGGCAAAAAAATATTTGTCGAAGTTGCTGTCTGTCAAGCCTGTGTAGGGAGTTGATCCGTCTTGTTCAGTAACCATAAAACTAAAACCGGTTTCCACCCCTACAATTGCAGATAAAGTCATTGTTGTTTCTTTGATTCGGGCTTAGCTCGTATCTCTTTTACTAAAGCCTCTAGAATTTTTAACTGAAGTGTTTGTTGCTCTTCAGTAGCTTTCCCCTGTGTAGCCACCGTTTTTTCAAGGTCTTTCTGAGAATCTCCCAATTCAAGAATATTTCTATTCAAATTGTGGACCATGATTTGTGTGGTCGCTACTGTGTTTTCTAACGTGAAATATTGAGCTAAAGCTCCAGCCAACAAAATAGCAAATGAAAGCACGGCAGCAACTCTTATATTTACAACCTTTGCTTTCCACCTTTGCAATTCCTTTATGTCTGATTCCTTGTGGCAAGAATGTTTCGAATATTTCTTGTCCGCTTGGAGTAATTCCTTACTCATGTTCTCAGCCTCTCTACGTAGCAATTCTACCGTGGAGGATATGGCTCTCAATTCCGAAATCGTCCAATCTGTATTAGCCTTCTTATCCAGTTCAGCTCTGACCCACGGTAGATAGTGCCCATTTTTGAATTCTCCGTTTTCATTTTTTCCACCTGTTTCCAATGTACTACCTTAAACCTTCGTAAACCGCATAACCATACTAGCCCTAAAATAACTATAGCCTGAATCAATCGTTATGAATATATATTTTAGCAACCTTAAATCATTCTTCCAGTGGATATAATATCATCCGAATACACAGGACTATTTACAGGATTCGCGTTGTTTGAATAGCCACTTAAATTTTTAATCGTTCCGGCTCCAGTTGCGGCCACGCCAGTGGCTAGTTCTTTCATTAGATATCTAATCCTAAGATTGTTGACAATTCCGTCATTGCCTATTGAGGCATAAATAGTTTGTATGGCGTGGTCGCTTAGAATTCCTTTGTAGCATCTAAGATCTGCAACATCACCGTAAAAATAATTACTCGTAAGTCCCCCAATGACCAGGTTATAACTTTGGTCTAAATATGGCGTTCCAGATGGAGTACTTGTTTCAGTAACAGTTACCGAGACTCCGTTTATATAAAGTTTAGGATCGTTAGCAGTGCTAGCATTATTATAGGATACCGCAACATGTTGCCACGTATTAAGAGAAATCGATGATGATGGCGCTCTCCAGTTCCCGTGACCGGAATCAAATTCAAAAGTAAAAACTAATGTTTCTGTAAGTAAAAAATCATTCAGGCCAAAGTGCCATCCACTCCACCAAGGAGAACCGCTGCTGCTTTTATCAATAATACTTGCTTGAGAATAATCAGAACCCCAGTTGCGCGGATAAATCCAAGCCATAACGGTGGCTCCCACAGCTTCCCCACCGGCTGTAAACATATTATCTACAACGGTAAAACTTGAACCGCAATCAAGATAAGTGCTTGATCCGTTAAATAATAAAGCCATAACTCAATCCTTATTCAACCCACTGAATTTCAGCATACACTACCAGGTCGATGCTTCCGCTAGGCGCAAAAGCTGCATTGCTTCCCCAATTGAAACCAAGTTCATCTCCTTTGTTTCCAACTAAATTTGATGCACTTAATTCCCACAAATATTTAGTTCCGTGCGAGGATGTAAGATCTAGTAGTTTAGCAGTTTCTGTTCCGTTCTTTGTTACAACTAAACGAAGAAATCCGGCTGTAATTGCTTCAGTAAGTCTAAGGCCTACTGATGTCAAAGCTGCTGATCTGGGAAAAGCCCAAGTTGCAAACGGTATTCCTGGAACTATCATAGGAATTCCCGTTCCTTGAGAAGCAGTTACATTTTCAGCCTTCCAAAAACCGGGTATGAAAATCCTGTTACTCTTTATAATTGTTTCATTCATACTCTTGCCTCCACTTTGAATTGCAAAATTTGTATTGGAACAGTGGCATCATCATAATCACCGGAACCCATCTCATTGTTTCCGTCCCTTCCAACTCCAATTGATACCGAATCGCCCGAGTCTATTATACTGGTGTCCAACTCTACAGAACCCGTAAAAATATCCCCTGGATTATCGTGATCAATAGATACGACAGAAAACGCACCAGAAGAATAAACCGCTGAACTATCTTCTCCGTCGCCCTGCGCTTTTAATTGAGAAGCAATCCGTACATTAGATCCTGAACCACTAGATTTCAGAATGAAATAAAAGGTAACTCTAACTTTATCGGGTTGGCCCAAATACCAAATAAGGCTAGAGATACCAAAACCAGTCCCTGAATCTTGAACCTCTAAAGCAACTCTTCCATTTGCGATGACCTCAGTGACCCCAGAATCTAAAGACCTAAGTTGAATGGGAATATCAACAGGTATCCATATCTTCAACGAATCATCTATGATAGTTTTTTCTCCAGAAGACATCTCAACAACGCTTCCGGTGTCTACTTTCCAATACTTCAAATCAACTCCACTCACACCAGACAAACTCGGGTTTATCAAAACATTAGGAAGCGCAGAATAATCAGGAGTATTCACGCTTGGAAGATATTCAGTAACCATGTTTGTAACGATACCACTCGGATCATATTTTACTACGTTCGACATACTAACTCCTTTAACTGAATGAAATTTTAACCTCTAACAAAACCCAATCCCCCACTAATGTGTCGGCTCCTGCCGTGGCATCTCTTGTTAATTCTATTTGAGCAACTCTTCCAGCTACCATACTAAGAGTGGACAAAGCAATTGTTTGTGAATCGTATTGATAATAAAGGTTACTAGTTCCCATGGTAATTGTCGTTAAGGCTGTTCCAGCCCAACTTTCAACTACCAAGTTATCCGGCAATTCTCTAACATATATTTTTGGAACAACCCCCAAATTAGAGGCGTCCGCTGTGTAAGCTCTTGATCTTAATCCTATTATTATATTAGTGGCTCCAGTAGGAACCTCTATAAGCATTCCAACACCCTCTTCTGTAGTATCGTCAAAAAGTCTTCCTTGTATTGCCGTATTAACCAATCCCGCAACTAAAGGAGCAAGCACATTTACAGCCCAATCAGCGGTCACTGGATTATCCATTTGATTTGCGAAAAAATGAAACACAGGATACGACACAGAAGCCGAAGGAGTGGCCCACTTCACACCACTGGCTTGACCACTATCAGCTGTTAAAACTTGGGTGTCAGTTCCTACAGCCAACCTCGTAACAGTGTTGTCTGCGGTAGCTACAAATACATCTCCTTTAGCGTCTGCTAAAGACGTCATAAGCGCTCCAGCAGCCGCAACATTAGTTAGATCCGTTACATCGGCTAAGGCTTCAATCCCTTCAAGCTTCGTGATCTGCGCGGCTGTAGCAAGTCCTTTCAGCGCATTTGTTGCATCTCGAATGTCATCGCTTCCATCCGTATGAGAAGCCGCATGCGCCGTTGGAGTACGTGCGTCACCACTATCATCTAGGGTAACATCTTTATCAGGCATCGTAATCGTTCGGGTGTTTCCCGTAGTGATGCCGGAAGCACTTACAGCTATTTTTTGGGTGCTATCTAGATTTCCGGTTATGCGGAAAAGTGCGTCACTAAACTCTGTCACTATTCCTCCAGCGCCACCACCAGAAGCGGTAGCCGGAGTCAATCCCCTAAGGTCGACTGTCGAGTGATAGGTCCAACTTGTTCCTTCCTTTCTAAAAGTTAATCTGGCGATCAAAAATCCGGTTGAACTTTCCCTTGTGAACTCGCGTGGAATTGAAAGCACATCATATCCGTTAGAATCTTTTTGAGCATCAGAAAGGTTATTGTAAGACCCATTCGGCAAATTTATTAAAACCGGACAATACTGTCCTGTTTTGTTCGCCACACCAATGAGCACAATATTGAAATAACGATTTACTAACGTAGCTCCAGCCGCGTCATTCACCACATCGTATAAATTACCTGTTGAATAAAAAGGCGTTATATCATGATTAACAACATGAACGTCCCCACTTATTGAAGTATCAACAGAAACAAAATTTTGTGCGTGCATTTGATAAATAACACCAGATCCGATTTGTACCGTAACAGATCCGACGCCACTAGTAGTATAATCGTCTCCACCTTGGCCATCGCATCCAGAAAACCACTGGGCGTCAATTCTTCGAATTCTTTCTGTTATATGTAATAGATGACCAGTACTATTGTGATATAAAGGATCGTTCCAATTTTGATTGATTAAAGCTCCATCGGATAAAACATAAGCAGCTGATTGAACATAAAAATAACCAACTTTTATATGTTCCGAAGAAGCGGGAAACTGTGACGTACTAACTGTTAGAACTTTTGTGCTTATAGGAATATACACATAATTTGCTTGTGGAACCGTATCGGTTCCAGCTGTTAAAACAACGGTTGAGGCTGGAACACAATCCAATACGGATTCCCCCGTGGAGAACTGCATGGTTAGATCGCCACCACCTCTTCTTTCGAATGTCAAAGTTACGACACTTCCATTAGAAGTTACCAAGGCGTCAAACACTTCTCTAAAACTACCGGACCAGAATCCCCCTAAATCTTGTCCCCTGCTGTTATCTATCGCAACATAGATCACTCCATTAGTAGCGTCTGAGGTTATGATAGTGCCTATTCTAATAACGTAATTAGGAAGAGCCGGAGGAGTGACCGTTAGATTTCCGTCGGTAGTATCAAGATAAACCCAATCCCCTTCAGAACCAAAAGTTGTATCTATATCCCTAACGACTCCATAAGTTACATACCTACCTTGCGCGTCATTGGCCACATCTTCCGTAGCGATGGCAATGGTGTACCTAGCATCTAATCGTACCGCATTAGCAAGCTTGACTTCTGGGATCCCTGATGTTGAACCGCAAATATAAACTGCTTGACCATTATCGATTTGAACGCCTTGTTTATTTTTTGGGCGGTCTGGCAAATCCATCTCTTGGCCAATTTGCAAAGCAGTACCACCCGGCATTCCTATTTCAACCGTTTTAGCTGAGGCGTTCCAAACCATGTCACCTTCGGTTGCGGTTGCTCCTGCGGAAAGGTTGAAAGCCAGTTTATCTACTTCTTGATTTCCTGTCACAAGACCTTCCAGCACTCCTATTTGGGACGCTGTAGCTAATCCTTTTAAAGCATTGGTTGCGTCTCGAACATCATCACTCCCGTCCGTATGCGAAGCGGCATGTGCTGTAGGCGTACGCGCATCGCTCAGCCTTGAATCATCCCCCTCGCAAAACGTAGTCGCAATTGTTCCAAACGCAGGCAAGCTGTGCTGATGATCCGATCTTGCAAGCGAGGTTGCTGTTCCCTCGGTTGCTGAATCGCCTGGAGTAGCTGCTCCTGGTGTAGCAGTAGACACGTCATGTTTGTGATCTTCCCTTGCATAGTCACCGGAGGTTCCTATTACGGCAACGGACTTTGTTACATCTTCGGGTGCGCCATCAGCAGCAATGATGCCGTCTAACTTCAAAGCATAAGTTGAAGTCATCAATCCTTTTTGAGCAGCAGTTGCATCTTGAATATCGTCTGACCCGTCTGTATGCGAAGCAGCGTGAGCCGTTGGCGTACGTGCGTCACTCATACGCGAATCAGAATCCGTAACAAACCTATTCGTCTTTGACGGAGATCCTGAGGTCCCTAACAATCCGAAAACTTGATCGGCCGTCAAAGTATCTAAACCATCAATAACAATAACCATCTGCCCATCGACGGCATCAATTCTAGATGCAAAACCAATATTCTGAACAATCCCCGTAAAAGGATCCTGCGCAGGCGGTGGAATAGACATGTCTCCCGTATTACCTAATACGAGTTGATCGTTTACTAACCAGACAGACGTATCAATTCCTTTTAAAGTTCCTGTTACCAATGCATCCGAATTGGCTCCATCGGAAACATCCTCTAAAAGAATCGCTATGGCTAGGCACAAGGTAGCGTTATCTTTATCGGCATAGTTAACCAGGGGCCTATCTTCAGCAACACTGTATCCAACCACACAAATCAACTTATGTTTAGATAAAGGGCCCCCGCTTTCATTTCTCACGCGCGTTAGGACATTCCCCAAAGATACGGAACCCAATAGAAGCTTATCAGCGGCGGACATCAAACCGGAATCTGTTAGTGTCGCGTCTGCTATTTGATCGGTTCCATCTGTATGATCCGAGGCATGAGGAGTCTTTCCCAGTTTAGTTTCTGCGCCAGCGGAATCCTTTGAGTACCAAAACCCATCTGCTTTAGGAAAAATTTTAACATACCCAACCGATGGCGTATCTACCGAAGTAACAGTTTTTACATTCATTTCGCCCATTAGAGAATCACCAACTTTCCATCTAGGGTTATAGATCCGTCAACAGTAATCTTGTTATAAACAATATACTGATAGTCTTCTAAAACATGCAACACCATTGATACAGGTATAATTTCTCGTATGAATTCCGCCATAACGGTTTCTTCGATGTGAAGCTCTTCAAACTTGCCCTCATCCGTCAAAAGTAATGGGCGTCTAATGGTCATCCTAATTCACCTAATCGCTTTACTGTTCTACTGTTCCCAAGTAAATACAATCTATCGCTTGAAATAGGAATTCCAACCTGTTGAATTATGACGTAATCATTCGAACCGATTACAGGTAATCCAACTTGAATTCCGGACGGCCCTAAAACATAGATGTCTTTTGTAACGTCCAATCCAGAAAACAACGTACACACCCCCATGAGTTGAATCACTCCATCTGTATCAGAATTCTTTTCTATAAGAACACCTACAGCTGGCATCTTTGTTTCGTCTTCTGGATCGGCCTTAGTAACGGTCCATTTGTCATCAACCCGTTCTCCGCTTATGTAAACGAAATCCCCAACTAAATCAGAGACAACACAAATAACTTCCTGTTTGTACCTTAGATAACGATAATCTCCACGGTATACCGTTAATGGATTAAGTATTCCCATTAACCGAGTCCGCCCGCAAGGGTGAGATTATAGGAGTCATTATAAAGCCTGCACAATTCGGCTCTATCAGGGCCTATATTTCCGACATAAGCTCCCGTTCTAATCTCCCATTTCTCGCTAACTATAGGAGCAACAAAACCAGAAGCTATCGTGAACGAAAAACTACCATCATCGATAGTATATAGAACATCCAAAGAACCTTGATTAACTTGCTGACCTGCTGATTCTCCGAATACCTTAAAGGCACTTGCGCTTGTAAACTCTATCATCCATGTATCAGAAGGAGTGTCGATTCCATACACGAACGATCCTATGGTTACATCAGAAGATGACCCTGTTAGTTTCCTCCCATAAGGAACTCTCTGGAATCTAGTTACATCCAAATAATCAACTCCAGTCAAACCCTCAATGGTTTTCATAACTAAAGAAACCGGAACTTGCTGACCAAATCCTATGTACTCAACATCAAGAATTCCCTGAACAGATCCATCAGCGCTACTCAATAAACTATCCCTTATAGAATTCTCAACATAGGTCCTTCTGATATTGTTGAAAGCATACACAGTCATGTCCAAAATAACATCAACGACTCTAGCTGGTTCTACAATCAAAATAGTGGGAGTTGTCTTAAGCAACTCTAAGGCTGCACCAACGTCCCCAATTAGGCCGGTTCCCGTAGCCGTATAAGGATCCCAAGTTCCAGATGGAATAGGATTGCTACCGCCCACAGCAATCACAATCCGCTCCTTGAAAGGATTATCTGGATCTCTGTATGCATACGCCTTAGAAACCCCCGGTTGAATCCTTGCAAAATAACTATAGTCATCATGCCGAACTGCTCTATTCATCGCAACTAGACTAGCAGGGATATTGAATTTCGCTTGTTCGATAGATTCTTTTTCAGCGCCCCCAGCAGGAACAGCTGGATTTGTAACAGAGCTAATAAATGAATATGAGCCAATCAACTTGGTTAGTTTATCAGGACCTATTTGATTTCCAGCCGTACCTCCGCCGGTTCTGTAAATCGCCTGTATATTATCCACACCACTAGCAGGGATTTTTCCGTTTACTCCATCGCCAAAAGTTATCGTTGCTAAATCAGCCTCGTCAATAGTCAATTTGTAATGCATATCAGTTGAAGCAGATTCTAGAAAATTGTCCACTCTCGTCCACAATACAGCAGGACCCGATTCGGTAACCCAAATCTCTAGCCCAAAAGATCCACCGGAATCCAAAGACAAAGGAGAACGCTCTAACGGAACATTGAAACCAGGCGATCCGTTACTTGATACGGGCGAATCTGTAACAGTCACTCCCTGTATAGCGTTATTACCTGTATAGGTTCCCGCCACTGGAATAATCAATTCAGATTCAAGCTCAAAAGTTGCTGGTGTAGATCCGTCGGAAGTGTCAACTTCAATCCTGGCTTTAGCGGGTATCGTTCCAGCGCCAGACGCAACAAAGGTTAACAACACCTCCGCGCTTGTGGCGGGAGATAGTTCATAACCTACTAGGTGACCATGATTAATAATTGATCTTCTCTGCACGCACGTTCTTAGAAAAGCCTCATTAGCATTTCTGTCTATATAATATGACAAGTTGTCATACATAAAAGCGATACCCTCAACTAGGGCTACACCTAAATCTAACTCAGAACGATCCGTCCAGTTAGGAGTATACAGATCTGCTAGTCCGTCAGTATCTAGAATATCGGATCGTATGGATTCAAAATCTCTCGTACCAAGATCAACTGTGATTGTTCCACCGGATAATGTTGTGACTGTAGGCAATATAACCTCCTAATCAATCCTGATAGTTGCTTTTACAGGATCGCCTGTATATTTAAAAATAAAAGACACATCTATAAACGCGTGATGATTCCCCTGTATATCTTCATTCCTTAATTTCACTTGAACACCAACGGCCCTTGGCTCAAATCTCAAAATCGCGTCTCTAACTAAAGATTCTATAGCACCCGAGTTCAAGCCTAACGATGATCTTAAAACCTGCTGATATCCAATCGTTCCGACTTTTCTAATTAGTCTTTCCTTAACGGGGCTCAAAACTAATGCCTTTAAATTAGACATCACCTTATCGCCTCCGCCACACATATCAACCCCACCAGCAGCGGAGAATCTAAAAGGGAATCTTATACCGTTTGGATATTCAGTCATTCATTCTCCTATAGCGCACCAAACAAACTTAATAGCAACTCTGCTGGTGCCGTGGTTCCTCCAGTAGTCAAAAAAGTAACCCCAGCAGAATAGTTGGCGCTGGCTACATTGCGCGGGCCACCAGTAGAAGTAACTATTTCACTTTGCAACCAAGCTTTATCCCCTTGCCCCATGATCGGCAATAAATAAGCATCCGAAAAACCCATGCTATCTTCTATCGACGAAACGATACCAGATATTAAAGTACTGATCTGCTGCAAAAGAGTTGCTTTATTTCTTAACTGATTAGCAAACAAACCATAAATATCAGAAGCTCCAGCAGCACTAGAAACAGCACCGGAGAAATTCAAAAGAGTATCTACAATTTGACCTACACCGGGAACTATGTCAGCGATTCTTTTTCTTGCCCAATTAGGGTCTCTTCCTACTCCTTCAACAACCTCAAAAACATTTCCCCTGGTAGGCCAAGCCGCTACTTGATCGGCACTGGGAATCAACATTCCAAAAAGATTGAATAGCTTGCTGAATAAACTTGGGTAGTTGGCCGTGGTTGTCATCACAACTACACACCCGACATACGCATAAGGGTCGACTAGAATAGGCCTGTTGGAGTCATACGTATCACTCAAGGATCCTGCTACAGAGCCCAGCCAAGCTGATGGAGTAGTGTTTAATTTCCAAGACGCGGGAATATAAGGAAGCACATAAACGCCTGTTTCTAACAACTGCTGAACCGTACTTAAAAGAAGATTCTGAAAAGCTTCTATGATTGATTTCTGTGCGTCATCATATCCCTTCACAAACAAAGAAGCTATGTCAACGACATTAGCCGCAACGTCTAAAATAGGTGCAAGTATTCCGGCTAGACTAGCCGCGTCATTAGCTACACTAAGCAAGTCATCAGGGATAACTTTAGTAGGATCAAACTCTTGCCACTCAGCCATTGCGCCTTTTCCTCTCCGCTCTATCTCTCATTATAACCATAAGCGCCTTTGCTTGTATTGCTGTTTCTTGCACACATACCTTTGACAAGTAAGAAAATCCTTCAGAAAGAATCGCTAACCGTTCTCGTATGTCCATTCTAGTTTCAGCTGTGTTTATTCTTTCAAGCAATCGATTTCCTATTATGGTTAGTTCATCACTCATTATTCAATCAACTTCGTTACTGCATCAATAGTAACCGTCCCGCCTGTGTTAGCAGCTATGAAATCATCAGCTACATTGTCAATCGCATCTTCCTTTGTAATCGGTGGGTCAATAGCAAGATTTTCCGCAAAACTGGTATCTAAAGCAGCCGCCAATCCTAAAAGACCAGCTGGCGCCACTATGGCAGTAGCACCCAAAAAATAATCCTCTGGATTATTTTCAAGTTCATCCCACCAAGCAACTACTCCAGCTTGGATTTTATTTCCTGCTTCATTCTCATCAGACAATCCAGTCATGGCGCTAACCATAGCGGCCTCAGGAACATCTAAGTCCGTTCCCATAATAGCAGCATCAGTAACTCTATAATCGGTTACCATTGTGCTTGGAGTAACTTGACCCAACAAACTAACGGTTTCTATATAATTTTGCGTGTCATAGCTGGATTCACAGATCTCAAATTCACTTGTCAAAAGGCATTCAACTTTTATCCAAGATCCAGGAATCGCAACTACTCCTAAAATAGAATTGACTCCGATTTTTAGAGCTGTTGTTTGATCGACCACATACGTCGGAAAATCTTGCGTATACTTTGCAAAAGCATTTGAAAAAAATGATTTCCAAGCAGCAGCCCATCCTGCTATTGCACCTGATTCATCACCATAAAGTTCGAGGTCAGAAAGTGCATCCACTAGTTTTGCTTTAGACATAGACATAAATCAGACTCCGAATATCATTAATGATAAAGCGTTTGTTGCTTGTGTAGTTAACCCAGCAATTTGAGCCGCAAAATCTACCGACGGTCCACTAGGTCCCATCGCCGTTGGATGAGTATGAACACCCAATGCGGTTAGCAATGAAGTGTTATAAGTAGTCCACAAGAGTCCCTTTATAAATGGCTCCGTAGCCCCCTTACCACCTAGATGCACATTGCTAACGCCTGGTAAAGGTCCTAACCAAATAGCACCCGCTCCTGAAAAAGCCTCAAGAGTGATACCACCAGCAGCTGGTGTTCCATCCAAAGTAATGACAGGGCCTTGACCTCCTATAGTAGCTTGAATTTCCGCAGATGGAATCCCCGGTGTTCCGTCTAAAACAACACTTGATTCTGTCGCTAGTCCGGTTATGTCGGTACCCTTTAGAGTAACTAATCCGTTGTATCCATGAATCAAGACAGCATCATCAGTTGGTAACCCTAAAGAATTAGAAACCGATATCTCGGCATTCTCTAGCACAGTCATCTGAAGATTTTGGCGCACCATAAAAGCAAGTTGTCCGCCAAAAATCAAAGCCCCATTAGAAGCTGCTTGTGTTATCCATTGACCACCTATGGTCTGTTCCACATTTCCAGACCATACACTTGTGTGAGCACTACCTGTTTGTGATACATTCCCGAAAGTCTGTGTTAAGTCCGCCCCGTAATTTTCAGTTCTTTCCTTCTGCGCATCAAAAGAACTTGGGCCAGAAATTATTTTAGTCTCACCACCAGCTACTTCAAGGGTTCTGTTTCCGTTTACCCTCTTGCTAGCGCCAGCAATAACCACCTCCTGGAGACCGCCATCAGACGTCATTTCGATCCTAGTTCCAGATCGATGGCCCATCTGAAGACGTTCAGACCCTGGTGTGTCATCAAATTCTACAAAGCTACCACCATCCCTGTTTTGCAAAAATCTAACGTTACCATAAGAACCCTCGAATTGAGATGGCGGAGTTGTTCCAAATCCCCTGCATACGTAATCAGTATCGTCCCCAACAGCCCTTGAATGCTTCGGTAGCATATTGACGCCATCTCTAATTCCCCAAGGTCCAGGGCTCCATATAGGCTGTGCTGGGTCACCCTCTTCAAATTCAATCCACACAAAATCATTTATTTCGGGAGCGTTAAAATCACCTTTATTAACACCTCCACCAGAAGCAGGAGAAGGTAAAGCCCACCCTAATTCCTCATCTATTCCAAGTACAACGGGAGCCTTAAACATAATCCTTCCAGCTTCTCTTGGATCTGAGATACTAGTGACAACAGCTCGGTATTTTCCGAAATATCTTCCTGAATACCTTCGCTTGAATTCATCCATTCCTACAAAGCCGCTCATATCTCTTCTTCCCAATCCACCAAATTAGACGAAAAACTTCCACCCTCTTGATAAGAATCAATAGCCTTTTCAATTTCTCTAATTGGTCCGCCTCCTCCGCGAGCACTTAAATCAGAAGAACCTCCGTATTGTTGCGGTGGCATAAGTCCGTTTTGAACCTTCTGTTCTACTTCTAAAGCGGACGACTTCGCTTTAGAACCCGGTAAAAACTTGGACCTATACACAATCAAATTGGTTGAAAAAGTTGCCGCTTGTGATGAAAAGGATTGGCGCACTTCCTTGATCAAATACTCGCCCGATAAAAACACTCCAAGTCCTAATAATGTTACCTTTGAACCAGGTGCATACAACATAGATCCAATAGAAGGTATAGCCTCTCCGGTTATTATTTCAGAGGCTCTATATTTATTTCCGAGAGTTCTTCTTTCTGCTTCAGCTGTGTCAAAAGGTGTACAAGCTCCACTAACGCATCCTTGTTCCAATTCTTCAAGATCATCTGTGTACTCAACTTCAGTGGTTCCGTCTATGGGTCGAACTAACTTGGATCCTCTATTAACGTTTTTATTAGCAGCAGCGGCTTCAGCGTTAGTCACATAGCCAGTATCTGCTAACCAACTTATTAACCGTTCTGCCGAATCAACTGCCTCATGATAAAACGAGGTAGCTCCTTCACCAAGACTGGATTTGATTCCCTTGGCGATAGATTCCTCTATCAATACGGCTTCTTTTACATCATGAGGATTTTCATCGTACAATCTTTTTCGTTCATCCTCGGTTATTCCTAAAGCATTAGCGAGACCGTCAGTCAACTTTCCATCGTTTAGAAAATCAATATTTGACAGTTTGTGAGCAGCTCCCTTTCGTTTTCCTCCACTCGAATATTTCATTTCAGGAGAAAACGACATTAGAGAAGCATCATTGATCCTATAAGACAACACAGGAGGACTTAATTTTTTTCTGCTTTGTTTCTCAGCAGGTAGTTGAAAATACAAATTCCCTCCGTCAACTCCCCAAACATATCCATACCTATCAGCAAGTCTTTGTAGTAAAGCAGCATCGGAAATCGACGCTTGAATCAAAGGGAAATCATCCGTAAACTCTAATCCTTCAACAGATGAAATGGTGTAACCAAGCCCGTGTTCCTTAGCGATCTTTTTCAATATGTCAGTTGGTTTTCCTGTGTGTCTTCTTCGTTTCTGTTTCTCATTCATCTTGTGGGACAAGTCTTGAAACTTAACAGTCAACACAGGGTTTCCATTAGAGGGAGCCGATATCGAATAAGACTTGACAACAAAAGGACCCGCTGGAAGAGCCTCGTTTAACCAGCCCATAAAAAAATGAAGGGCTTGTCCCTTCCTGAAAAGCCTTGAATCAAAAATGCTAAAGTCAGTATCACGAAAAACAATACTTCCTGATGAGGCTTTTTTCTGAGAAAAGGTTATTTCAAGAGACAATATTCTTCTTATTAATTCTGGTGAAACTCCTTTTCCGTTAATCCACATTGTACAAATTGCTTCTCTAGCACTCATATATCAACCTATGACATCGCTGCAAAGACCTTAGTCGGTAGCGCTATCTGAACACCCGCCACCAAATCTAGAGGCCAAAAAATTTGTGGATTCAAATCAGCTAATACATACCATTTGTTTCCATCACCAAATAAGAGATCGGCTAACTTTTCAAAAGTATCCCCAGCACGCGTAGTATAAATTCTTAGTCCCTCTTCTGGGTAAACTGTCGTCGGTCGTAATTCATAAACAGCAACCGAATCGCCACCAACTAAATCAATCTGAAGGGTGTCTATGTTCCTATATCTTGAGTTACTAAAAATCGTCATTAGATCTCGCTCCTGGTAATCATCTCACGATATCGTTTAAGCTTATCCAGTCTTGATTGAATCGCAGAAATATCAGTGAATACGGCTTGCATTTCAATTTCGACTCTCGCCCTAGTAGGATTCAAATCCCTATTCCACCTCAAAGTTCTGATCCTAATTCTGGGAACTACTACGTCCCAATAGTCTTCATTCATTCCATAACGAATTGTTGGAGGAGACGGAACCTGTCCTATGTCAGCGCTAAACAGTTCTATTTTCGGCTGAGTGTAGCTTTCCAACTCAGCTAAAGCTGCTGTAATTCCTTTTTGCTCTTCGTAGTAAGGAGCCGTAGCATCTAAAAACAGCTCAATCGTAATCTTGTCCCCTAGTATACTTTGAAAAATAGCAGTCGGCGCTGAAGAACCTGGTGCTGATTCGAAAGTATAAGTTACATTTCTTTCTCTCTCTGTTTCAGTAGGATTAAACTGAAATATAAAATAAGAAACTACTTCGCCACCTTCGATCCTAGCAAACCACCCCTTGTTTAAGGGTCTTCCCGTCATCTGACTCATGCGAAGGCTACCTCCTGATCATCATCGATAGCAGTCCTAATTCGCGCCATTATCTCACGCGCGATTCTCTCTAACTCTTCCGGAGAACCTCCGGCAACATTAAATTCCATCTTCTCTATAATAATGGAAGTTGGCCCCCCTTTGGACGGCGCGGAAGCTACTGCCGTTCCTCCGCGTTGAACAGATTCACTCATACCCGTCACAGCATGAGTAACTTTAGTTCTAAGTTCGGGAGTTCCACTTTCAACTCCTGTTCCTAAGGCATTCATCAAACCCCTACCCGAGGCCGTTAAGTCGGACAACGGTCCAAACTTAGCATCGGAACCAGGAAGAATGTCTCGTATCCATTGCATGGCACCTGTGAACCAACTTTTAACTCCATCCCATCCCATCTTAAGAGTACCCAAGAAAGCCGATATAAAACCGGTTGCTGCTGATACCGCTTTTGATGGTAACGATGTCAAGAAATTAGCAATCCCAGCAATGACGCCTTCAAAGAAGTTAACAACATTCATATAAATTTCAGAAACAAAGCTTGCGATAGAAAGAATTGCGTCTCTAAATACGTTCCACATTTCTTTGTAAAAACCAACTATGTGCTTAAGAATAGTTGGTCCTACCTTTATCGCCCACTTTATAACCTTTATCCACAAAGCAACTATGACAACGGCAATCACCGCAATCATAACGGCAAGCGCGGCGTAGGCGGCGTAAAGAACCCAAACAGAACCGGCTAAAGCAAGTTGAGAAACCGTCAAGAAAGCGTTAGCTGCTATCCACTTAATCATCAAAGCAAGATGCACAAAAACTCTGAACGCCAATCGAGCCATCCAAACAACGGCACTCTTTAACTGTACAACCATCAGCATCAAAGCCTTGACAACTATGATCCCTATTACAACACCGCCGACCCATCCTAAAACCCTTCCAAAATACATCCATCCAAAGCTGATTCCCCAAATCTCTTGAGATGGTTTAACCTCTTCAAATAACTTTCTAAACCAATCTATAAGGCCGGATATCTGAACTCCAACCCAATAAAAAACTTGGCCCATAGGAATTACAACATCTTTTATTCCATCCCAAACACCACGGATGATGGAAACAATAATGCGCTTAATAGCTAGTACCCTAGTAACCAATCCCCAAAGTCCAAATTCTTTGAGCATATTGATGACACGTTCGTTACCCTTGGCTGACTTGGCCCCCCATAGTTCAGATATACCCTTCCAGAATCTTTGTATCTGTTCAAAAATTACTCGAATACTGAACAACAAAGAACCCGAATCAGAAGCCCATATCTTTTTCCAAAGCTTAACAGATCCTATCACTAAACCTACAGCAACAACAATCGCTCCCATCGCAATCAATACGGGCCATATAGCAGCTTGTAACATCCCAAATCCAGCGGCCGCTATGCCTGCGAATCCACCCGCAGCCGTCAACGCAGGGCCAATGACAGCGCTCCAAAAGAACATCCCGGCCAAACCTAAAAGCAACACCCCGGCAATCTTAGTCAAAAACATCAATCCGACAATCACAATGCTCAACGCCTTGGCCAGGGTAGGATTAGCGTTTACAAATTCTAAAAACGCGTTGAGTATGTTTCTAAGAACTACATGGAAACTCTTCATAATGGGTAATAAAGTCTTGCCCATTATAATAGCTATAGTCTCCTCTGTGCCTTTTATGAATTGCTCTAACCCTGCTTGAGTGTTTTCAAAAGCAGCTGCTGCTTCTCTTCCTGCTCCAGCATTAGCGCCGATAGCTTTAAACATGTCTTGGAAAGCCTCGGCTCCTTTTTTCGTCCCCTTCTCAAGGCTCTTGAGCATAATCAACATGTTCTTAGCTTGGTCACTAAAAGCAGCAGACACCGTCATTAAATATTTTCTTTCGCTCTCTCCGCTCAACCCCTCCAATCGAGTGACTAAATCCGTTACGATGTCTCTTGCTGGACGAACCTTTCCAGCTAGATCAAACATCGAAACCCCCAACTCTTTCAAGGCACGAACCCGCATAAGTCCGCGACCTTTAGTAAGTTGAGAAGCATCGAGTTTATCAAATTGCTCCATAGTCATCTTTTGCCGTATCAAATACCTATTCAATACGGTCTCATTAGAGACAAGATTTCTAGCAAAGCTACTTAACGATTGACCCGATTCGGCCGCAGTCATTCCAGCGTTTCTTAACGCACCAACTAAAGTCCAAACTTCAGTGGAACTCATCTTCAAAAGCTGAGGAGCTGAACGCATAGAATTTAACGCAATAGGGAGATCGTGAAATTGTAAATTGGATTCCCTTGTAGCATTGGCAAAGGTGTCCATCATCTGTGTAGATGTCTCGCCTGTATGCTTGAACTTTAAAAAAGCCACAGCGGCACTAGTGGCGGCTTCAGCCAATCCCAGCGCACCACCAGATCCGGTAGCAACGTCAAGCGCTGGCTGCAAAGCATTCAACGCGTCTTTGGTCTCTAGACCAGCGGCTTTCAATAAACGTATGGCCTTTGCCGCTTCTTGTGGTGAGAACTGAGTCAACAAACCTGTTCGAATAGCTACTTGTTCAAGGGATTGCAGATCCTTCTGTGTTGCCTTGGTGACAAAACCTAGTTGAGACATTTCAAATTGAAAGCTCTTCGCTTGATCAATCATCGGTCTAACGAAACCGGATTCTATTTTCGAACTGATACCAATAGCAGCAGCTCCAGCAACACCAAGACCCATAGAGGATTTCATTGCGTTGCCCATATCCACGGCCGCTTTTGACACATTTGTCTGGGTCCTGGTAGCTGCGTTCTCTACTTTTCGAAGTGATTGTTCTGATACGGATGCTCCTGTTACAACACCAGAAGCATCCATCTGAAGTCGAATCCCAAGGAACATTTGACCACCAGCAGCACTAGCCATTTATTTCCCCTTGTTTTCTCTTCGAATATCATCGTTGATTTTATCAACGTAATAATTTCGGCGCTCTGTTGGAAGACGGAGGATTTCAGATTCTGTCCATCCATATCGGGTAGCTAAGTGATGCACATGTCCCCAAAGTCCTTCCATTATTCTTTCTTTCTCCTCCTCCGTCCAACGAAAAAAGAAGCCAAGTCCAGATGGATTTCAAAGTTACATCCACACGAACAATCGAAGTCTTCCCATTGTCGTATTCCTGGAAGTTCGTATTTCAACAAATCAGTAATAAGGTCACGATCAATCCGCTTCATCCTCATAACCATAGATGTGTCAAGGGAGTCCAGTCCTTCAAATCTAGCGCAAGCCGTAAAAAGAGAATCAAAAATCTCAGCAGGGTTGTCCATCTTACCAGTCAACTCTTGCTCTTTACCCGTAGGAAATCTAAGGATGCCTTTTTTGTAAAATATAGACTTTCCTTTTTCTCTAGTCTCAACTCCCCTCACCAATTCAAACGGTAATTCTCTAGGCTTGTCGTCACTCCATCTAACCACTTCTAAGTCCGACAACCTAACAGGCTTCTCTGTCACTCTTCCGCACCTAGGACATTCTCCTGTCATATAGGTATCGTTCCTGCCAGACAGCATGAAAATCCTGGTGACCAAAAAGTCCCTATCAGGTTGTGTCATGCTTCTGGCTAGTTCACGATCAAACATAACATCAGGATTTTGTTTTCTGGCAAGTAGTCCTTCTACCTCCTGAACACTTCTGCAAATCACTAACGACATAGCCTTTGCACCGTTGTTCTCCGATTTCTTGGCCACTAAGTGATCATCAACACCGCCCATCTCGTCAAGTATAAAACGCCTGTAATTAGCTCCGTCCTTCATCACTCCTATGGGCAATTCTATACTGTCGCTGGGTGAAAAATCTTCTTGCTTAGATTTTCCAGCATCCCCCTCCCATGAGGAGGAAGCTGAAATTTCGTCTAGTTGTGAATTGGTTTTTATGGTAGGTACTTTTTCGGTCACTTAAATTCTCCTGCTGTGTCAAAGTTGAATAAAACTTAGCTGTATTTTACTAGCTATAGTTTCTCTCGTTTAATCCCTTCGTTTGCTAAAACAAGACTTTCAATCAAAACCTCATTTGCGCCTGCGTCAAGATCTCCATCACCCATCTCTTTAGGCCAAGCCTTAAAAATAGTCCACTTCACTTTACGCGCACCAGACTTGTCCTTCAGATATACAATGATAGTTCTTCTGTAATCATCTGTGCCTTGCGCACCCTCGGCTTGGTCAACGTTGAAAATCTCATTGCACCAATTGATGAAGTCAAGATCATCAGTAACACCACGTTCCAGCGTGATGTCTTCAAACATAGTTTGACCGGTTAGCTTGTGAGGAGTTTCGTTCTCCCCTCCCTCGCGATAGTCAATTTGTTCAACGGTTCTTTTTAGTCCTGTTACTTTCTGAAAACCTGCCCGAGTAAAACCTTCTGCTTCAACTTCAAACTTAAAATTCCTGTATGGATCCGCCATGTTTTTCTCCTTGTGGCCTACACCACCGGGCTTACACCCTTAAAGGTAACTGATTATTCAGTTATCTCATATCCACTATCCAATTGCGAAAATTGGAAGATGATAAATTCCGCTGGTTTGTTTGGTGCTAATCCTATTTGTCCAATGCATCGACCATTGTCAACATCAGATTGAGTCATCGTTCCATCATCAATTCCCATTTTAACAAAGAAAGCAGTTGCTTTTTCCACACTCGGAAAAGCCCTTCTAGTCATGAGGTTAGTCAACCAAGCGTCAACCCGATCTTTCAACGAACTCCACAAGCGAAAATCATTGTTGCGGTGCACGCCCCATCGAGTAGAATCGATGACAGATTTTTCAACGTATTGAAAGAACCGTCTCACATTGATATAACGAAATCTGCCAGCAACCGTTGAATCCAAAGTTCGACTTCCCCAAACCAATACAGGAGACGTTACACCGAACTTTCTAATTGCGTTTATTCCAGCGCTGTTTAAAATCCCAGCATCGGAATCATTATAATCAGTTGCTACATTCAACGCGGATCTTAATGTCCCATAAGCTCCTTCGCCAGCTGGAGATTGCCAAGGCCCACCAGTAGGATCTGGCATGGAATCCACTCTAGCGCGCAATCCTAAAAGACCGCCTACTCCTGAAATCAATCTGCTAGGCGATGAACCGGAACCCAACGGATCAAAGACCTTCATTCCTCCTGCATACAAAGATACATAGGATGAATCTAATCCTAGAACGTTATCCCTATATGCAACCGCGTCAGTCGCCGTCATTGCAGTGTCAATATAAGTAACATACTCCATGAACATTCGATTAAACGCATATGCAGAAGCAGCATGAACCATTGCAGCACTGTTATTCCCTGGAGTGGCAAAGGACATAAACTCTCTAACAAGGTCCCATCCATATAGACCGGTTCCTCCAGTTTCGGTTCCAATCCAATCAGCATCCACAAGGCCTATAGTCTCATCTGTTCCGCTTGCCAAAGCTACAGAAACCGAATCCGTAGCAGGAACATCCGCCCCTATTCCAGGAGGATCGGCGTCTAAGTCAGTAGCCACCAAATACTCAGACCCTAAATTCTCATCGTTAAGTATGGTCTCAACATAGTTGTCAACTGTGTCCAACATAGACAAAGCAGTATGGGTTTCCACTAAAGTCAACCCGTTGTAAATTTCGATATCAAATTCCTGCGATTGAACTTGAGTGCTAATAACTGCAAAACTGTTTACAAAAGCCCCATCAATGTCAACAAAAAATGTAACGGCGCCCCCGGATACTACAGACCTAACTTGAGTGACTTCAAAATATTCTGTGTAGGTTCCATCCCAAACCTTAATCACAGACCCAGCATTCAACCCCTTTAAACTTGTCAGTTGTACATAGGTATCTAGAGCCGTTATAGCTCCGGCAAGATCATTGCCAGCGCCGAGACTCGCATGCAAGGGATTTTGCGTTATCTTTTTCTTTAGATTATTTCCTTCAAGACCCGGCGACACTGTGCCATGATAACCGGCTTCTAGTTTCAAAGTGCTGTAGGTAGCCCCTAAAGCAGTTCCCACAATAACCTCTATTGACAATCCCAAAGCGGTTAAAGCGGTACTTGCTTGGAAATCCAACTCCGAAGCTATACCCGTAGTCGGAGAAGTGACCGTGAAAGAACTATCAGCATTTACCGTTACAAGCGCCGTGGTTGCTAACTCCACAATAGTTTTTACTTCAGCAGCTGTAACGGCTCTAATATTCGACACATTTCCAGTGCCTGATGTAGGAGCACCAAAGGTCAAACCATGCGTACCTCCTACGATAACCACCGAACTACCGGATCCCTCTCTATCAGAGGTAATTCTTATTTGGCCTCCATTATCTTCAGCCTTGCCGCCATAAATTTGTTGATTAATATCCTCGATAAGTTGCGCGGCTACAGTGGCTGTTCCAAAAGTAACGGTCTGATTAGACCCGCCATCAAAAGAAAGAATCAAAGTTTTACCTGTTTGATCTGCTACGGGATAACCAGTGCTGTCATCTACATAACCAGCCGTTGCGGTAAACGTCGATGTAACCGGACTTACATTGTCAACATCAATAATAACTGTTTGAGATGCAGCTAATTCATATGGCCCTATTCCACCGCGTTTATAAGCAGATGTAGCTGCTACACCATCAGTAATCGAAGTGTTTGTAGCTACTCCTCCGGTATAAGATGTCTTGTCATCAATATCAGAAAAGTGAACCTGCCTAACAGTTATCAGCTCGAAGCCACCTTCGTCAAAAAACGCCTTAGCTTCATAGGCCACATCCCCCCTTGAAGCTACTTCCCTGCCTCCAAAAATCCGTTCCCACGCAGCGTAGGATCTTGTCCTAATGGGAACACCTACAGGACCTTTTTTAGTCACTCCCTGAAGACCACCGATGCCCACTTGGGCTGCTTGAATGGGACCTTCAATTTGGGGGACCTCCTCTGCGTATGTATCAGGACGCGTGTATATTGTCATTCGTCACTCCTTTGCGCTTTGCGCCTTCTGGCCTACTCCCTCGGAATCGATAAGGACCTAGGGAAGATGAAATTACAGTCTCTTTATGTAGTAACATATACGAACACAAAATCAAATTATCCTATTAACCGCCTTGACTTTCTTTCCTTTGGAGCTTCACAAGCATCCCTTTCTTCACGTTTTAACAGATCTTCAAAATACTCATCTCCAAATTCTTTTCTTATCTTAACCTCATTATTTTTTATAACTTCTAAAATTCTTCTCGGTTTTACTCCTCGCATAATTTTTTAGCTCCTTATAATGCGGCCACCATCGTATTAGCAATGTCAGTTGCAACATTTCCCGAAGTAGGCCAAGCAACATGTGTGCTTCCGTCAAAAATAAATTCAAGTGCCCCAACCACTCCCGTAACAGTAACATTGGCAGGGTCCTCAACTAAAACATATCCCCCGGTTTCCATCCACATGGCATAATTGCTTGTTATAGTAGTTCCTTGCAGCCATCGAATTTTAATACTGGCACCCAACCTAACACGCATGGCTCTACTTGCCCGCTGAATCCAAGCACTGTCTATTCTTAACATAGCGTCCCTAGCTTCAATTCCATTATCAGTAAAACCTATACACTCAACGTATAAATGATCTACCATGAGAAATTCACTCGCTTCTGATTCCAATCCACCACTCATGCTATAAAAGCATGTGCTATAATTACAATCTACCATTAATATTTTTGACCTGGTCACAATGCTACTAATCGCAGAACTGGCTGCATACACGGATTCGCAAATTTGAGTTGGAGGAACACCATCCGAACCCCCACAAAAAGTAAAGGGCCAATCCTCTAAAGTTGCGTTATCCGCTACATCCGACAAATAAAGGACTCTGTTAAAAATAGTATTATACATTCGTATAGCATTTACGCCGCTTTCAGTAATATCGGCCACATGGGATACTGAAGTAAAACCGCAATTAACCAGCACCTTATCAAAAGTTACCGCAGCTGTGGATTCAGAGATGTCAACCTCAAACCGCATACCTAACAAGTACAAATGAGTGTCTTGTGGTGAATAACCATCTGCATAATAAGCATACATATAAGGAGAAGCATTGCCCTGAAAAAATACATTGTGGTCAACTCTAACAACGATAGGTTCCGATACTATCTCAAAAGAATCGCCCGCTACGAACCCAAAAAAATCAAGCCCTATACGAACGTAGTCTGATCCGCTAGAAAAAATAGGCATTAAACGTCCGATGCCTGATCCTGATGTTATATGTACCCATTTCCCATAATACAAATCAGTAGCCCATCCGGGGGAACCCGCCACACTTAAGTCATTAGCGATACCAACACCATATGGACCCAACCCACCCACGGGCGTTACTGCATCAATTACACCAGAATAAATCGATGGATAAGTCAAACCACTTCCATCAATAACCAATTTTCCATCTTCAACATATTCATGCACAACCGATCTTGGAAATTCCGTGTAATTTCCAGCTGGAACCACTATTTCCACTTTGTGTTTCAATCTATAAGGAACAACGGACAAAGCTTTAGTTATAGTTTCAAAGGGATAGGTTTGACTACCGTTACCCGTATCGTCATCGCCAGAAGAAGAATCAACATAGATCGACATGTTAGAAGTAGTCTCGTTTGGAACTCCTGTATCAACCCTGGACCAAATTATACATGGACTAACCTGAAGCAACATATACTCAGCCGCAGTGTCTACTTGTAAAGCGTGTTGATACAAGTTTAACGCGCTTAAAGTATATCCGTTGATCTCGTTAGTTCCCGCGATCCTGTCTGCCTCCGTTGGATAATACAGGTTTATCGGTGTATGAATAGACCCAGCCAGAACCTGAGAATGTCCCTTTGTTTCAATGTCTGTCATGTTATCCCTATTCCTCTATCAATAAATTCCCAGTTGAATCTTCTATGAGTAAATAACCCGTTGAGTCTTCTATCAAAAACACTCCGTCCATATCTATCCCAGCTCTCACTATTCTATCTAAAATGTCTCCGCCTTCAAGAATGGAAATACCAGTTCCATCAATAACCCAACGTCTTGAATACACTTCCCAACGAAGATCCATAACAACTTTTTGAGACACATAATCATCAAAATCTACAGGAGAAATATCTGCCAATACGGCAAGCGTAACAGTATTCCGATACACCATAAAATCAGAATCAACTTCTGACGCCGATTGAATTCCTCCAGACCAAAAAGTCCAAACATCTATGCCCGTTCCGTCAAGGTTCTCTACTGTCAAGCTCCCTTTTGGCCGGGTCTTTCTAGTCAGGGCACCATGCAATAAATCCCTCGCCTCAGCTACTCTAATCCGATGCCAAGCAGTAACAGAATAAATCAATCTAGATGGGATAGGTCGTTCTCTCATATAGCGCTGAAAAGGAATGATACCTGTGTCATAACCTACTTCTTCACTCTCGTCATCTTCTGAATCAAGGGTTTCTGTATTCTCCAATACACTAATAAGACTAATCGCAATGGAAGGATAAACCCGCTCAATATACTCTTCTGGCATAGGTTGCTCGATGAACACCTCAACGGCTGTAGGGACACCTTCAATATCGATAGTGATACCACTGTACCTATCGGCTAACGCTTCATCTACTTTCATAATCGATACAGCCCTACTAGTCATCAATCACCTATCTAGCCTCCAAAAAAAGTACTTACAGAAGACAATGCTTTTAGTTCGTCCATAGTTTCCAACTCTTCAAAAACAACTCTCCATAAAGGCCGCGCCGGAATGCTTTTTGTTCCATATTCTAAATACATAGCTAACAGTTGCATAGATAATCCAGAAGCTTGATGATCTCCCTTAGGATAAACAATCAATTCCCATTTAGATGCGCTGCTTTTTAAAACATCAAAATCAATCTTCTTTGTATATTCTAGAGTCTCTAAATAGATCATATCATGGCCCTTTTTCTGAATTGTGTAACTGGACAAAGGAACCCAATCAATATCTTGGTCTGTAATATGCTGCTTGACTTTTTTTTGTATTGCTTTACCTAGGTTTTCTAACGCATTCGAAGACTCCCCCATAGGGGCTACTTTTAATCCGTTGAGCCAAGAGTAAACTTGGACCCAATCTCCGTAAAAAGCAGTCATCTAAATATCTTTTCCTAAAGCGATGAAGATCAAAAACTTAGTTTGAACCTGCCCTGATGGAGCTACTTTTACAATTCGGTATCTACTTCCATTCCAAGATAGTTGACCCGAATTATCCATCCAAGCCCCCTCCTCAGCCGCTGGAAATTTTCTAACCATCTCCAAACGGCTGAAGAGAAAAGCTACGTCAATATCAACCAACCGCCCAATTCCAGTGATTTGTTCCTCTGTAGGATTTATGATAGCCCTTCCTACAACAGTGACAGGTGTTCCGAAAGATAATGTTCTTTGTTTGTAGATGTCAGCGGTTCCTGTTGAATATGGATAATATTTAATCTGAGAATTTTGATAAAGGGTCAATAAAGAATCAACTTTACTTTCTATCTGATCTTCTGTTGGCATCAGGTTACCGTTACCAATAACGTTGAGCTGTTTGTTTTTATCTCGTTTGGATTGACCGTTTTAACCCTGTAATAATAGGTGCCAGTCGATTCCACCGTATCTACAAACGACACATCGTGATTATCTGTAATGCTACTTCTCAAGACTTCTGTTTCCATATCAGAAGCAATGTCCCTGTAAATTTCGTACCTATCAAACAAATCACTATACAAAACACCCCAACTTAACGAAACAGAAAATCCATCAACTACAGCCGCCACCGATACCGATGGCAATCCTTCATCAAGCTTCCTACTAGCTAACCCGCCATGAGTAAGAGATAACCTATTCACCGGAGTAGATGTTATCTCCGCCGTTAAGGAATTTCCGCCTGAATGCTCTAACTCAGCATCATATTCATCTTGTAAAACCCTGGCTAAATTAAGCCATACGTCAGCGGCTTCTTTTTCAGAGGCAGACTCTGGTCCCGTTACCGAAAGGTTAGGAACCGTTAGTGACGAGATCCCTTCTGACCCAGCAGAATCAGAGTCCTCACTTACACCAACACCCTCGCCAGCTCTAATGTAAGCCATCTCTATAACGGCTAACTTGACCAACAAAAACACTCTGTTATTAGGAATGTCAGCAACTACACTATAGGTCTCGTCAAAATCAAAACTCAACTTGCTCAACGCAAACTCTAAAGCGTCCTGATAGTAAGCCTTTTCGTACTTTCTTGGTTCTTCAAAGTCAGCTACTCTTCGTCTTACTTGATCAATGACTTGCTGTTCCGTTGTCACTATATACTCCTATTTAACGAATCCGCTTTCCCTAAGAAGATTTATAGCCTCCTTTGAAGCGGTCAAAGGTTTCCCCTTTACTAAATGAAGCCAAGCACCCACAAATTTTACACAGGTTTTTAAAGCCTCAGCAGTATCCATCTTTGGTAAATTAACCACTGGATAAGCTTTAGGCACATCTTCTGAAACTGCACTAGTCTGCTTAATCTTTGTGAGTTCATTAACAGATTCCTTAATAGGATCTTCGATAGGACATTTAGAAGAAACCCTTATAGGAAAGGATTCTTCAGGCGATACAGGGGAAACTTTCTTTATATCTAAAATTCTTTTTTTCGGTCTTCCTACCATGTTACCTCCTAACTATATCGCCCAAAAATCCAACTTACTAAACGCTTTCAATTCGAACAATAAAATCATCCTCTAGAATACCGGCTCCTTGAATAGCATACCAGGCAATTCCGTGCTTTCTACCATAGTCACGAACTCCATCATCACGCAATTCCACAGGAAGTCCTGTTGCTTTTCCAAAAGCGCTATCGCCAAACAAAAGTGCTTCATAAACATTAGCGTTCGAGGCTCCACCAGTTGCTCCGTTTACCATGGCCGCAAAATAACCTGGATCGGTGGCCGCAACTGAACCGTTTCGACAGTGCGTAGTTCCTATAAAAACAACATCTTCCCACCGCCCAAGTTCTCCCGTAAACAACGCTCTTGTGTTTGCGTAATTATTCGCGGATACCCAATCAGGATCTCTTTTCAAATGGGTCGCTTGGTGCGAGTGAATAAAGCACACATAAAAATCCCCATTAAATTTAGGGGCATTTTTTGTTTGCAAAATTTCTACCGCTAAACGAATCAATTCAACATCGAAATAATCCGTTCCGCCAACCATGGCGGCTCTGGTATTTTTGGCTCCTGCATAAAGAACCTGAGAAGCTCCTGCTAGAGTGTCTCTACACATTAGATCATTAACAACACCATAATCCCTACCCAGCAAAACAGCGGCCTCAGCAAGATTGTCATCTATTGACATTTGCAAAAGCTTCTCCGATACGCCGATTGCATTACCCCATTCAGTAACCGTGATTGCTTGCTGACTTGCACTCATTGCCTTTTCAGAAAGTTCTGTGTGCTCATCAAGCTGTCCGCCACGAGTAATGTTATTATACCTAGTCATGGTAATTGTTTGACCAGGTACTTTACCAAGTTCTGTTTTCTTAACTGCAAATTCTTCAAACCGCATCACTGCGAGCGCTTCATGAAGAATATCAGCTGAGTACACATCCAAGATTGCTTGCGGCAACGAAACAAAATCGCCCGCAGTAGCTACACCAGAAAAACTTGCCATTTAAAAACTCTCCTTAACGTGAGGTGTCACTCAATCAACCCCACTTTTCGTTTAGCCTCTTCCAATAATATGGCACGCTGCTTTTTATATTCAGCATCCGGCAATTTTGCAAAAGCCTCTCTATTAGCAGCTCCCACCATTGGATTCGGTCCTTTTCCTAATTGTCCGTCAACCACAAGTGGTTTAGGAAGATCTTTTATTAGACCTCTTCGTGCTTCGTCCAAAGCTCTTTGTCTAGCATCTTCCTCTATTAGTTTCTGTTTCTTCAAAGCCTTTTCGGCTGACTCTAGAATCTCTTCTTCAGTTGATCCATTTACTGACTCAACAAATACAAGCCTTTTTTCCGCTATAACTTTTTCTTTATATGCGTCCAATTTAGCCTGTCTTATTTGCAAGGTCGCTTTATTTGCGACTTCCTCAATAGCAGCTTCCAACTTTTTATTCGTGTCCCTAAATCTTGAAAGCTCCTGTGTAACTGAATCCAACTCGGTCGATTTTCCTTTTCGTACACTATCAAGATCATTTTCTAAAGATGCAATCTTGTCAGCTAATTCCTTGGCCTTTGCATCAGATACGGCCTTCTGCTCTTTCAAAGAAGTCAATTGACCGTACACTTTGCTTTTTTCATCAGACCTAGCTTTAGAGATCATCTCTGATATTCTATCTTTTGAAAGCGGTTCTTTTGTCGATTCTTGCGTGTCTTTCTTAATAGCTAACTCGGATGATTGCTCAAGCTTATCGTTAACCGACGAATCATTTTGAGCATTCGTGTCTTCTGTTATTTCAATCTCGTTTTCCATTTTCTACCTCTTTGTTTTTTTATAAACTCTTGTAATGTTTCGTATCTACTTGAAATCAAACTGCTTTAACTGCTTCTTAATCTTTCACCAACCGTGGGTCATTGCTGACCGATTTGTTGCCGTCAACAGTAACGGGATTTGGAACAGCTGTTGCTCCACCTACCTGGCCCGTTTTTCGATCGGCTTTAGTATAAGGGAATTTAAAGCTCATACCTCGATCCATGTCAGTAGTCGATCCCTCGTTAGGAGCGCCAACCGTTCCAGCTGAATTCGCCATTTGATACCTCCTACCTTTAGCATTTCTACTTGACGTTTATTCGTCAAGTATTAACTAGGTTTCAATGTATATAATAACACCGAAACATAATCAACCGTCAATCAATTAAAAATATTTTGCGAAAATAAATTTTAGAACAAGGGTTCCAAGTAGCATTTACAATGTGGATGTGGATATCCGGGCCACTTATTCAAAGGATATAAACCTGCTAAAGGGACCCCCGATAAAGCTTTTCCCGATTTTACAAGATCCTCTGATGTAATAGAACTTTCTGCTGATGCAAGCACTTCACAAATTTCATTCCCGCCATACCATATGTGCAAAGGACTCAGTCTCCAATATCCAAAATTAACTCCAGAAGTTTGAAACACTTGCCTTTCTACTTCTCTCGCTAATCTCGATTCTTCAGCAATCATAATTCTTTGCAACTTTTTAGCAGCGCTTCCACCTACAATGGGGGTTCTCGATGCCCCTGTATGAGACAAACCGCTTCTAATGTCACGCATAATATTAGGTAAGACATTCCCGCTTGAATGACTTCTTTTCAAAATCATTTTAAGCTGCTGACTATGCATTCTATGCAGTCTCTCTAAACGCATCCTATAAGTAATACCTGACCCAAGCGGAAATTCTTGATCCATTAGTCCAAACACTTTGGACTGCAAGGATTCTAATTGCTTTGGACTCAACGGAGGCAATCCATATTTAACTAAAAGACCATTGTTCATCCTAGAAGATTTAACAATAGCTCTAGCCACTCCCCCCCGAATAGTCGAATCTATCTCTTCCAAAAGAGTCTTCAATCCCTTTACAGATGACTTGTGAATTCGATTGACCGCCCTAAGGGTCAAACGCGTATCGAATTCATTCACCATATTTTCGTTTAATTTTCCTGTTACTTCATTTGAAAATCCTCTTGTAAGAGAACCAATAGCAGTTACACCAGCAATCATCGCCAGAAAAAACTTCTTTTGTTCTTCTGACAGTTCTTTATCGCCTTGCTTCAATATTGACTTTGAAGCTTTCGGCGCTTCATTTAGTATTTGACCTGCCATCGTTTATTTTTCCATCAAGTCATCATCTATCTTTTCACCGCGAGTCTCGTTAGCCCCTCCTCTAATAAAAGTTGCGTTCCCACTTCCAGGTCCAGGAGCATCAAACAAAGAAGCGGCTTCTTTTTCCATCTCTTCTTCCACTTCTTTCATAAGCACCGTTATTTGAGCTTGGGACATTCCTTGTTTTTCAAGCTCCCTCTTTCTAGATGTCAATCTTAAGTCAAGTTTTTCCCTTGTAAGCTCTAACTCCCTACGCTCATCTTGCGGCATAGGATCTGAGAACACCACTTCATTTCTATATTTGTTTTTTTTCAAAGATTCCATCTTATCCGAAAAAGACTTGTCCGCTATCTCTTGAGTTCTCATTATCAATCGATTCACTAATCTCAAACCGTGCCCATAAGTCAAAACCTTCAGGTCTCTTTTTTCGATCATAGGCAAGTAAGTTATCTGCATTGCAACACCTGTTGTGTTGCTTATTGCCTGCTGCTTTCCTAATACCTGCTCTGGAGTTCCCGTCAATTCTAAAATGGACTGCTTCAACATTTTCACGTGCTCATTAGCAGCAACCAGGTCCCCATCAAGCCGCAAATTTTCAACCCTTGCATCCGCAGGCGCAGACCATATTCTGTTCACTCCGCGCTCAAGGTCTTTCAACTTTGCTCCATAAACAATCGTCTGAGGTGAGCCATGATAGTTTATGATGTCAGAAACATCAGTTACTTTTTCGTTCAGCTCTCGATTCAGCTCAATGCAATCAACTAAATCAGAAATTCCATAAGACTCTCCTGATAAAGGATAATTAGGAATATGAACTATAGGAACCTCGCCCAATGGATTTGGTTTCTTTTCCACTTCCTGTTTGTTCTCAAAATAGGTAACTGATTCGGGAGTCCATAACTCCGCGTTTATTTTAATCTGAGTCATCGCCATTGTCTTAGTTCTTCTCATAAAAAACGCACCAGAAGCTGGGTTCGAAAGGGTTTCCGCGAAAACAGGAATGACGATAAGCGCTCTCTTTAACTGCCTACGGTCAACACCGTACGTCCCACCGAATTCAGGAAAACAAAGATGACTTGGAATCAACTCGACTATGGCATAAGGATCCTCCAACGGATCGGATTCGTTCCATGCTACCCGTAAGAAAACATCACCAGTAACACTTCCATGTTGACCCATTTCCATTGAAAATAAGTTCTGTGAATTTTTCTTCCAGGTCTCTTCTAAAAGATACCTTTGGAATTCCCTATCTTCTTGCTCATTGTTAGGAGTAGACGGATCATCCGGTATCACCGTTTGAAAACCTTTTTTAAAAGTGAAGTCTGTATGTATATCGACGATCCTTCTTGAATAGTTCATCGTTATTGTGGGCTCTCCAGGGTCTCTCTGATAGGACCAATGTTTACCCAAATAATACAGCCAATATTTTCGATATGCGTTCAGTCGTCTAGTATGATTCCTTGAAACTTCCTCTGGAAAAAGAAGCTCAAAAGAACTTGTTATACCGTGGTTGACTGACGAAATCGGTTTTTCATAAATCATTTCAGCCTCCAAAGCTACTATACAGAAGTAGCATCACCAACTTCTTTTTCTTGGATAATCTCTTTGTGCTCTGGCAAGGTAGCTTTCTTTCTATCTTCGAGATCTTTAACTCTTCTTTCTATACCAAAATCACCGTAATTTCTAATCGCAGCAACTTCAAGTTTATCAGGATGACCTTCTGAAAAGGCATTCACCAACTTGCGCATCAATTTTCTTGACTTGCTAGTTTCCATAAAATTTTCATCAAGTTTTCTTTCGTGAGCAGCTTTTACTGCGTTACTTATCTTCAACCGAGTCTCTAAAGATACGCCATTCTTTGACATCAATCCCACCTTCCTCTATGACTATCCCTTACACCACGTTGCCTTGGATTAAATCTGCTTCTGTACCAATACCTGGCGTCATTTATAAGATCCGATGAAGAATTCCTTGCGTTTCTTCCCACAAACATATTAGGGGCTTCCTCAATCTCCATAGTGCCACGAACATTCACAAGCCAACACAACATCATGGACGAATCTGGGAAGTCGTCTCGTGCCTCGTTATCATCTTTGGGCTTTGATACTACCATCTTTTGACCTCTCCAGGATTTTTGCAAGTCCGTCATTTGAGAAATAAATTTTTGCCACTTCTTAGATCTACTTGCTTTATATCCTGAAGGATAAGTGAATCGTCTAGTAGATAATTCTTGAGAAAAAACTTTATAGCCCACATCCTTTGAGGACTCCGAAAAAATAAAAGGCGTAACTGTTATGTCATACTTATCCAGCTCAACAGCTAAACGAGAATAAATAGGATCGCCTTTACCAGTTGCATCAATTATAACATCTGTCAATTTATAATTTTTAAGGAAGTCTAATATTTGTGGGTGTTGCGCTTCGTGATTATCACCTTGAAGCTCCAACCAATTATACACATGAATAGGAAAACGCTCTTCTCCACCATGCAGAATAGGAAGGTCCCAAAAAACTTTTCCTATGGTGATCACTGTTGAATTTTCTCTACCCACGTCAATGGCTGCTACCAATCCGACAGAAGCAGGGTCATAGGTAACGAGATTTGGCGGCCTCTTAAATTCAATCTTCTTCTTTCTGTTGCCCTTTCCTTTTTCGACAAACAAAGATTGATTCTCAGTATTTATTCCGCATTCTCTTATAAGGTCCTCACTAACAAACATACCCCTTTCCATCATCCAATGTAATCGGTATTTCATTTTGAAATCATCAGAGTCCTCCCCTAACCGTTCTCTTTCTTTGGCAACATACTTTCGATATCTTGGATTGTATTTCTGAGCAACTGTGTAGTCATATTCAAAGTGCAATCTTACTTTGGATCTAGTTGTTCCGCTGGCCAGGTCTTTTCTCTTGTTCCGTTTACAAGCTAAATAAAAATCAGACTTGCTTCTGTTGCAGGTTCCAATCTTTACTAAGGACCCAGCAAGAGCGGCCGCCATCGGATGAATCGAGGACCGCATAATCACCGGATTAATGTCTTGCGCTTCCTCCAACAAAATCAAGTGATAGGTCTTACCCTCGATCTTTGCTTGTGGCGCTGCTGTTCCACAATCAACATAAGAACCATTTGGCAAGGTCATGTTTTGAGATACATGTTTACCCGTCAAATCGATATCGATATCAGGATCTAAAAGTGCCTCTTTAGCAGCTTTTGAATAAAGGCGCATCTTCATTCTCGACCACATTATTGCAGATTGCTCATAATGAGGAGCGTATATTCCGCACCACAAACCATCCTTAAACTTAGTCATCCTTGGTTCGTGTTTTAAAGTGGCTGCTAACAAAGGAAGCATCACCATCATCCCACAAACAACTACGGCAACGGCTTCCGTATTGTGAGTGACCGTAAAATCACCAAGTAAAAATCTCTTGTTACCATCTATCTCAAAACCGTAATAATTTCCTAACCCCTCATCTACTAAAGTAAAACCATAGGATTGAGGATTTTCTCTAAGTTTTCCACAGGAATATTGCTTTCTTTTTATCAAAGTAGGTATTTTCCACAATTCACCGTAAATTCTAACTCGCCAATAATCTTTTTCCTTAACCTGATTACACTCTAACGCGGCTCTAAATCCTAAAGATCTACACAACCACTGTACGTCTTCAGCTAAAAGTTTTGATTTAAAAGTAACCTCGCAAGTATTTTCTTTTCCTTTTATGTTTGGCCTATGCCCATCGCTATCTATAATCCCAGCCAAAACACTCAGCCTAATGTCTTCACTATTTATTTTATATATATCCGCAATTCTTTTATTACCATTTACACCAAGATCTCTTAATGCGTCTCTAAACGGATTTTTCTTGCCACCATTTCCACCGCCACAATTCCCATGAGTGATCGCATATGTATCAGACGCATTTTTTTCGGGATATTTGGAAAGACGCATTCCTTTTAAAAGCGCTAGGTTAGTTAAATAATCAACCACCTCTGAGTCGACTGTAGTAATTCCAACATCGTACGAAGATCCATCTCCAAGCCACAATCCAAACCAATACGGATCAACAGGAACTTTTTTAAATGGAAATGATACTTTGGCTTTATATCCTAAGAAAGAACTTTCAATGCATTTCAACTTCAAAAGGCTTCTAACACTTCGGTCTACAACGCGCCCATCATAGCTGGTTATTCCCGTCAAAATGTGCGACTGATTTACAACATAGGATTCATGCCCGTTGCTATTAGGATTCACCCTCCACAAGCGTTCATTTCCCAAACAAGTGGAAAGCACATTTCTAGGGGTGGAGTCATCCCCCATCAAGACATCTCCTTCTTTGATGTCTTCTACGGCCTTAACGCTCCCATCATACATCAAAATCTTAGTGCCCTTTGCAAGGCACTTTCCTGATTGCCTGGAAAATAATGCCGTTATTTCGTCGCAATCTTCGGCAATCACTGAATAAATAATCCTCCATCCGAATTCATGCTGATACGGAAACAAATCCAATCCACACATTTCTTGAGAAAAATTCAGAATTAGAGTGGCGAATTTTTCCAGCTCGGCATCGGTCAAAGGACGATGTGGGACATCATCAGATTGATCTTGCCCTAACGCCGTCTTTGCTTGATCTGTTTGCTTGTCAAATGACTTTTTATCAATCCTCATACATACAGCATAACACAGGGATTAAAAATAAAAAAATTTACTGAAGTGACTTACTTGGGGTTGACTCTACCTGATGGATAATTCCGACTTAATATATTCTAATCGGCCCTCATAACCCAATAGGTTAGTTCTAAAATATTCGGCCGTTCTTTGATAGGGTCTCCATTTCATCACTTCTGGCCTATATAAAATAAGCACCCTATACGGAGCTTCTAAATCAGACATGTTCGCAATTTCTTCCGCTGTCATAGCAGGCTTACCTCTAAAAAAACTTAATATATAATTGAGTGTAATTTTAGGAGTATCCGAATAAATTTTAACATGAAACTCAACCCAATCCCTAACCATGTCAGCTGTTATTTTTTTCATCAGCAGTCTCCTGTCTATCTTGATCCAACTATTTAATCCATGTTTCCGTGATTCGACCATCCAAATTGACCGATTTTAATTTTAAAAACCCCTCCTTTAGAAGACCTTCCACATAGGCCAAATAGTCAATAGGTCTTACCCCCAGTCTAGTCCTCACTACCGATGTAAACACACATCTAACAATATACACTGTCATGCTCATCCGCTCCCCCTTTTTTTAAAAAACATTCCATTCCACGCAAAAGAATTCATCACTATATCTGGATTCAATAGCTCCCACCATATCTTCAGTGTCATCGTAATTTTTATAGGCACGCGTACCCTCTTCTACAAACGCGCATTCCGGTCTATTGACTACCCTATAATGGATATTGACGGGCCTTCTAACGGCGTCCTTAATCCGTTTTACGGCATGCATAACGCGGACAACTACGGGGATATCCGTTTGCTTGTTGCCCATTATTCCCCCTGGCAAAGCATCTCAAAATAGTTAACATCACTGAAATCATCAACATCGCCAGTTCCGATAGGCATCGAAATAGATTCAGATTGCGTATGATTTACCTCCAAAATCTTTTCTCCATCAATCCACAATCCGTTGATTCTATTGGCATCCATGAGTGTTTCCCCCGTTTCCTGGTGAGCTTAATTGCTCATATTATTAATATAGTACCGGCAAGGGTATTTGTCAAGCGGCCGGAAACCGGCAATCGCAGAATAATAGAAAAATCTAAAGCAACACCAATTGTAGCTGATCACCCGCTAGGCAATGCGGCGAGAACCATATCCTTTCTTTGTTTTTGTTTGGGTTGTCAGCGGTGGAGTATCCACCTTCCGTTTTCCAAGCAAATACCGTCCATCCTAAAGACTCAATCATATTGTGCTCACCTTCGTATCCACAAAGAGCAATCCTCATTTTTTTATTGTTTCCGTTTTCGACGCACCATATTTGTACTTCCGCCGCGACGGTCAAATCCTCCGTAGCGTACAAATTGTTATCCCTGCCCACATCACCTCCATAAGGCGGGTCTAGGAATACTGCTGTAGTACCTAGTGAGCATGTTGGCACATTACCCAATACCCTCCGCCAGTCGCCGCAACACACCCGTACATGTTGCAGCCGATTAGCGAGATCCGCGAACCAAGGCAGTAGTCGGATTTGCTGGCGGAGGACTCCACGCCCCCAGCCGAGGTGAGGACGCCGGCGGGTGACTCCCATCCCCACGTCGCTGGGGCGTGGTAGCTTTCGGCGGTCCAATAGGCGTCCGTCGTCTGATACATACCAAGGCCCATCTGCGGAGGCCCAACCACCACCTATCCAGCAGCACAGTCCCCATACCCATAGTCCGGCTATTTTAGCATCACAATAATCCAAGTCTCCTTCTAACCGTTCCACTAGTTCCGGTCGTAATCCTTGTAACGTTAACCTCACATTAACAGCCGTCAAATCGCATTCATTTACAGGACGATCCGCATAATATGCAACCTCTTCGGGATCAGATCGTATAGCACGCCAAAAATTGCATACATACCCATCTTTATCGTTGACGGTCTCTACTTTACCCGGACCCCCCGGGCGCCCGAATAGCATAGATCCACTTCCAAAAAAAGGCTCTACATAATTATATACCTCGCATCCAATACGCGGCCATACAATATTAGCCACTTTTGATTTACCTCCAAACCAAGGAAAGGGCGCTATTAATTTAGATTCCTTCATCTGTAATCCTTAGCATGCCTAACGAGGAATTTCGATCCAAATAAAACAATAGTCATCACCTAGGCAATAATCACCGATATAAACTCCCGATTCAGTCTCATCAAAGCTTTCACTTTCGTCGGTTATCCTCAAGACTATCTTGTCCAATAAATCGGAATCTATCTCTTGCAATAAAGCGCTTAAATTTACCATCCATTCAATGGCCAATTCATCGGCCCCAAATTTATTTTTAAGTTGCGCAATGACTTGATTATATTTCAACAATTTATCGCGGGTTAGGTCCTCTGTAAAAAACTCTTCAATCTTTATATCGGGCATTCTTTTTTCGATTTCTTTACTCATCGATTTCAAACAAGTCTAAAAGTAAACAGGACCGCATTCCAAAAACCGTTGAATATCCGCATACGGGGCATTCATAATTCTCAGCATCTATTTCAGCTGATTCATGCGTAAAATCCTGGCATAACTTGCAATATCCATAATAATGCTCCTCGGCAAAGTCATATTCTTCCCTTGTGACAGTCCCCACTTAAATCCACCCTTTCTTTTTGCAATCGTTCAAAAAATCGTCTTCGATCTCACTAGCCAAACCAAAAGCACAAAATTCATTCATATCTCTATCGTCTTCATTTTCAATTATTTCATTATGTCGCAAATACTTACTTACAGTCAAAAAACCTAAAGCTTTTCCGGATGACTGCACTGCCGAATCCAACGCAACAAAAACCAGATAATTATACGCGCAACACAAATAATATTTTCCCTGCCAGCTATAATAATTAGCCCGTAGCAGGTAGCCTTCGGAACCCGTTTTTAAAACAAAGGAATCCTTTTGAGAAATCGCCATGTTGATTATCGCATCGTTTATAATTATTTCATCCAAGGGCGACTTAACAAGGCCAATCCCAGGTTTATTTAACGCCTCAAAGACCTTTTCAATATCCGTAACAGAACCTCCGGATTCTATGTAAAAAGGCACTAAAAATTCCGCTAAATTCAAACACTTTTTATATTTATTAATACGTTCTTCATTCCTCATTACTAACCTCCCCATAAATTTTTTTGTTCTCTTCTTGCTCTTCAAAAACTTTTCTAAGAGGCCCCTTTGGCAACATCTTCCAATCCTCCCGAAAGATCGCAGCTTTTAAAACAGGAAGACATTTCTGATGACAACACATTTTGGTCTTTATCCCCGGAACACTGAACCAATTCAAGTGAAGTTCCAATAAAATATATTCTCCGCAAACGTCGCACAGAGGTCCACTACTAGTGATCATTCTTAACCTCACTACAAGCATAAGCTAAGGCTAAAAAGATTTCTGCTTCTGTATAGCCTTGCTGTAGGTCAACATCGGAACATCCACTACTAGAATGCGCCAGCTCATGCAAAACTACCCTCAAAAATCTAAATACATGAGTCATCTCTTTTCTAGCAATTAAATGCTCCTCAGTATCTGGATTCCACATTCCCCTAGTGGAATCCATTGAAAAATCCACAATGACAATCTTAAGGGGAACTTGCTTAAGTTTTGAAATGGACGTCGAAATACTCAACTCTTTACAAAGGTCATTCTTGCCATAAAACGTATTAACCAATAATCCATATTTGACAATAAAATCTTTATAAACACTCCATTCTTCCTTGGTAAAATCGTCCCATGAATATCTTAATAAAACCTCGTGTGAAGATTCTTCCTGTATAATTTCCAAACTATTTACAGAGGTATTCTCTAAACATTTCATCATGGCGCGCGGAACAACTACGCCGTTAAAACCCAAACTAGCGGCTTGTCTGGAACTGTCAATATCCTGGACAGGAATAGCCAGATCTCCATTTCGTTTTATAAACTCATTAGCAATCAAGTCCTTTGTTTCATACTCTAGGCGCATTTCGTAAGTGGCCCTTGCTTCTGGTCCGTCATTAAGCAATACATCCGTTACATCTGAAACTATAGATGGATTGGCTGCTACAGCAAGCCCAAGAATCCTGGCTGCTTCAAAATTAAATTCAAACGAAGAAAAAAACTTTCTATCTCTATCCAAACAAGCATACCTAAAATCATAACCGTATTTAAGGTCTTTTCTTTTTTCTACAAATATCCCCTTGTCGTATAACATACCCGAATAATTAGGATCTAATAAAAGACATCCCCTCTGAGTAGCAATCTTTTTTAAATCCGAAAATTTTAAAAATCGCCTCTTATATTCCAACCACAAATCTTCCTCAATAGGAATAAAAACAGTAACACCAGAATGCTCTTTCATCTTTCTAGTTCTAATTACCAACACCTTTGTTTTCCACATATCAGAGTATTCAATAGAAGGAATCCATTTTTCTGTTTTAGTTCTAATCTCTATTTTAGATCCACTTCTAACGCCTGCTAAAATACCTAACGCCAATCCCTCACAATGTTTCCCGCGTTGACTGTCGTCGCCTACTTTATCTCCGACACCCAGCACCAAAGATTGAACTTGTAAATCAGCACCAAAATTATGAACTTTTAAAACACCATTCTCATACGTAACAGATAACCCCCATCCTCTATCGTCAGCGTCTAACCCATTCTGGATTATTTCTCGCACAGACTCCCATGAGCCCCAATCTGATACATAAGAGTCTTTGATAGACATCTCACAGACAGTCATTTTAGTTCCCCTCCTTAAATGAAATCAAGTGATCCCCGGTTATTCCTACGGGTGCGGGGAGTCCGCATAAAACAACCGAGGATCACTTTATTGCACCAAAAAGTTTTTCCAACTGTTTACGTCTTAGTTGACCCTCAGACTTAAATATCCCACTTCCTAATTGGCCTTTAACCATAGATCTGATCAAAGGAATCGCGTCCCAATATAATTTAGACAGGCCGTGCAATTCCAACGGGACCTTTATCCCTAAAATTACAAACTTAGTGCCGCTAAAATAATCCTTGTGTATGAATTGATCCCAAAACTCTCCCGTTTCAGCGTTTATTATAAAACCGGGAAACCATTCATTCGAATCCTCTAAATAAGATTTACTTATCAATAAAAAGTCCCAAAATTCCATAACCTCTTTTGTGCTGTCATTGTGCATACCAGACCCCTATAGTCTAGTTAGCGCATATGCGATCAAGTAGTGCCCAAGGGTTGCGAAACAATCCCATCCGGAGGACTTCTAAACAGGAGAGTAACTTGGGCACTGCTTGATCACACATACCATCATCAAAGAACCTAGTCGCTATCCATGTGCGATCAAGTGATACCCGAAATGTGAAAAAAATTATTCCAAGAAGAAATTTTCTTGGATTATTTATCGGGTACCACTTCATCGCGCATGGGTCCTTTAAAAACAAATAGAGTCTTCGGCCATCCCAGAATACTCTTTTACGTACCGTTGAAAAGAGTCTCTGTCATCGTCCGTCAAAATATGTTCGTGCCTTCATAGCATCGGGCGATTTTCCGTTCGATATTGAATACGCTACATAGTAAAAATTCCATTCCGAGTTGTTCATCTAGCACCTCCCTTCACAACCTTTTCGGCACACAATCCGCACAACCATCCTTTGTCTTGAGTATACAACCAACCCGATTTCATAGCGGCCAACCTAGCTTGCATCGTTGTTTCCGCCTGAATATTCTCCCATTTACGGCAATTACCGCAACACGCTTCAAACACCTTTGCAATAAATCCTTTTATTTCAGTACTCATAATCAGCTCCATGCCAATTCAGAGTTATCCATCGCAAACGCAAATTTCTTGTGGTCTCCAAAATAAACCAACGACCAAGTGTCAAACTTGACAAGAACGGAAACCTCAGCGCCACGGTCCAGTCTCATTTCCAAATACTTGATGTCCGAACCGAGCATTAGTTTTCTACCTGTTATCTGACGCACTTCTTTTTTTGTTGTGATCTTCATCTTGCCCTCCACTCTTTCTTTGTTTCGCAACCTCTATATATTAATATAGCATCGATAAAATCTTTGTCAAGACGTAAAATGAAAAAATGAAAATAAAATTAGGGATCCTCTCATGCATTACCACCACAATTTCTTTTTTAGATCTTTTTCAAACACAAAAATAAGTTTTTCAGCTTCATCAAAATCCTCCTCTGAGAGAAACCTGTTAAAAGGGAGATAGAGGCTATTTGCGATATCTTTTTTCAGCTTTGTAAACCAATCTAAATCCGAGTTAACCGCCAAATCTTTCAAGACTTTTCTAAGGGAATCAAACACAAATTCATAAACTTCGACAGAACCTTCCCACTGTACATCTTCCAGCACCGTCTCTATCATTTCAATGCGGGTTTCAATATTCAACTGACCTCCATTTTTCTTTTTTCTTTTTTTCTTTTTTTCTTTGCGTTTCGCGACTCGCATTATTAATGTAGCATCTGTAAAAGTTTTGTCAATACGAAAAACGAAAATAATCTAAAATACATTAAAAAGGATGGATTACAGTACGAGCGTATTTTAAAAAATGTAAGTAGTAGATTATATCTATATAATAAACACCGTACCTATTTAGGATCTAAACCCGAATCGAATAGGATTCCTTGTCCATCCAAGTCAAGCTCTTTGATGTATAGCTCAATCTACTATAGGGTCCTTTTTTGACGATTTCTAAAACATCGTCCACCCCAAAAATTTTTCATCTATCGGAATAACTACACCCAACCCATATTTATAAGCATCTCTAATCCCTACAGTTAAAAAGTCACATGGATAGTCAATCAATTTCAATCCACTTGTGTGACAACATCGCAAAGAACGTTCAGCAGACCTACCAGCAAGCTGATCATTTGTTGTTCTAGCATAGTAGGCTTCCCACTCACTAAATTCCATTGGGCACGCCTTATATATGAGACGCCTAACAGGAGTATCCCATTTCTCACCTTTACTCCACAAATCGCCTCTAGCCAAATAGGCATCCCATAAGAGTCTTGAATTCGAAAATTGCATTGTCTGAAAATCCAAGTTCCTATATTTAACAGCTTTTTCTAATTCTTCCTTTACTCTTTTAGGGTCACCGTAAGGTCTCGATAAAGCGTCTCTCCACAAAATTTGTTCTTTAGTCAACCGTTCTACGTCAAAAGAAAAGATACTGGATGAAACTTTCTCTATTACAGAATTTACATCCAATTCTTTTAAAACAGAAAAACGCTTGTCAACATAATTACCTAAACAACCAGATTCTATTTTGCAACTTTCGTAAGTAGAGTTTATTTGAAATAACCTGGATGGATAACCATCCGGCCACATACCAGCAGCACGCAAGGCGTTTTCAGGAGTGTCATATATCGACCAGGCCACCTCAAGCGGACTGTAAGGTTTACAATAAAACATACATCCTTTCTTATGTTGAACCTGTTCTTTCCATTGTATATGTGCGGGCAATGTAAAAGGAAATTCCTGCGCATCATTAAACAAAGGATATGTATCATAATACGGAACCCTAAAATCATGCGTTAACACTTTGTAGCCTAACATTTCAACACTTCCTTTCAGAAACCCTTTCCAAAGCAGAAGAAAAGCCAATTCCTAAGCAATCCGATATTTGATGGCACGCGATGTCAAGTTCGTGCTGACTTAACCATCGTCCATCATCGTCTCCAATTCGACTCATCCAAACACCCAAACGGACTTCAAAAACTTCACAACGGGATTTTAAAAACCTTGTAAACAATCCGTTCAAGTCAAGCCCAGTCACTTTTCGTAGAGCCTCGCAGTACCATATCAACGACATTCTTCCGTGCATCATTCCTCCCCTCTTTGCTATCTATTTGCTCCAAATTAAAAAAGCTTTAACAGCTTCGTAATTGGCACGAATCAATTTAAACTCCTCTGTATTCCTCGGTGTATGCAGTACTTCTTCACCATCAAAAAAAGAATCCCACTCTTCAATTGTTTTAACCTCACATCCTATTCGAATGCTTTTCAAACCAACTGAGAACACCTCCCATCGACACATTGGTACTCTTTCACCTGATTTCCAAGTTCCTGATTCCCAAGTTCCAGCTTTCCAAGTTCCATCTTCCCAAGTTCCTGATTTCCAAAGTCCTGACTTCCAAATTCCTGATTTCCAAAGTCCTGATTCCCAAACACCTGATTCCCAAAGTCCTGATTCCCAAATTCCTGATTCCCAAGTTCCTGATTTCCAAAGTCCTGATTCCCAAACACCTGATTCCCAAAGACCATATTCCCAAATTCCTGATTCCCAAGTTCCTGATTTCCAAATACCCTTTATCCAAATAACAGATCCATTTTCATCCAACTCAATAATAGCGTTTTTAACATCGGCATCTTTTATCCACTTGGGTAAACTATCTTCTGTACAGTTAATTAATTTTAGGTATCTCATAGGATATCCTTAAGTTCTACTGTCAAGTTTGTCTAAAAATTCATTGAGGCGATCCATGAATCGTCTGTCCGCGCATACATTACAAGGTCCCGTGCAACTTGCCCAATCAGAGGACAATAAAATCCTATCGTTATGGATAACGTTCAACCGATTGTTTATAATTCGCGCTAATGCGTGGGCCAATAAGATCCTGCTTTCAGTAAGCAGCCTATCTTTTTCATCCAATTTATTTTCTAGCTCCATAGTATTTCCGTCCTTAAAGTTGATCTGCTAATCCTTCTAGGATGACTTGCAGTTCCGCTCTAACGTCTGTTAAACGTTCAATCCTGTAAAAATGACCTGCCTTGGCTTTCTCAAAAATGGAACTGCCTAAAGGATAATAATCTCTTGCATTAGGCGCTCCCCTACGGAGTGCATCTATAGCGGCATCAATTGCTTGCAAGGATTCATACAATTCAGCGTACAAATCATTTCCGGAAGTCCCGTTCAAATGAACCAAAGGAATGATGGCCTCAATATCTGTCATGTTGTCCTCCTAGGGCCTTACTGAAAAGGCCTACCAAATTTACCAACCACAATCGTACGATTTTATTTTTGATAACCAATCTCTTGCCGGTGAAAGGTCTTCTTCGGTATGAATACTGCCTCCAGTATTCATAGCGATATACCATCCGACAACGGCTTCTTTATGATTGCCTTTCGGATGACCTTTTTCCTTTCTACATCTGAAACAGAAAACCGAGTCTTCGCAGCATCTCGGTCCAGGCCTTTTCGATATCTTGTGAATGCAGGTAAGAACGCAATCTATTTTTCGCTTGTTCGGCCGGTTCTGGCAGTTCCTCCCCTTTTATCGTAGACTCTCGTGTCATAGCTAGCATAGTGCGTGCGTCCTCGATTCCCATCTCCCGCCACTCGGCCGCTACGATTCTAGCATCCTCAGCAACCATTTCGTTGAATCTGTTTTGCTTTCTTGAATTCACCCCGTCCTCCACTTTTTCGCTGGTTTCTTTTTTTGTTTCGCATCTCATACTATTAATATATCAACGTGGAAGGTATTTGTCAACAGACAAAATGAAAATAAAATGAAAATAAAAACCGCTAAAAACACTCACTCCAAGCAACCATCCAAAACAGCACTCTCCAAAATCCCTCCCCCCGCACATAACCCCGTATAATCACACAATTAAGGCAGTACTCCCCAAAATTCCTCCCGCGTGTGAGTCAGTGTAGGGTCCGTTCTGTCGCGTTTGAGCTTTAAAGGTCGAAAAGCTTCCTCAGAAAATAGATCGAATTATTAGGAAAATGCCCTATGAAATAGCATGCGGATGCCGGTATAGGATATGAATCCTCTTTAATTCAAGGTTTATTAGTAGTTTGTGTTAGTCTTTAGATCTCAATCCTATCACCTGGATCATAATCCTTAACCTTGCTCCTCATCCTCAAAACATACTACCACAGACCCGTTGGATACATCCGCAATCTCACTGGCCAAATATCCCTCGCTAGGAACTTCGGAACCTTCAGACACTTCAGACACTTCGTTGTCCCCCACCCATACCGCAGCATCGTAATCAACCTCGATAATCTCGGGCACTAATCCAAGCAACTTAGCCGCACGTATCCGATGACAACCCTCTAAAGCAGCCCAATGCCCGTAACACTCCATCCATACAGCCCTTATCCTGGGAGCCCCAGCACGCTCCATGCACTCAATAACCTCCCCTAAATGCTCCTCCTCAAAACCCTCGTGTATAAGAGCTATCTTCATCCCCGTACCCTCCATTCCTTCGTTTTTTCTTTGCGTTCCGTTGTCCATACTATTAATATAACATCGATAAAATATTTGTCAAGGCATAAAACGAAAAAAACTTCCGAGGATGCCGTAATACGGCCGTGCACACCCCAAAATAACCCCGCGTGTGAAGGTGTTGGATTTAGGTGTTGGATTTAGGTGTTGAATATTTTCTTGGTGAGCGCGGGTTTTACTTTTGAATCCTTGCTCATCGCAAAAAATTTCCCAGTCCGTATCTGATCACATCCGAGCTATTACCTACATTGTTAATCGAGTATGTCATAGATCCCTCCTTCTAAAAGGCGCCGAGCTTGCCCATCCGAAGACCCGTCCAATCCAGCCATAATATCAAATACGAGTCTGCTTTATTTTGAGCTATTTCCATGCCGGAGAAATATTCTTCCGAACCGCCTATGCCGGGCAAATAAAAAGATAAACGATAAACATCCTCGGACTCGCATGGAGTCGATGGATGTATGGTCACCTGGCAAATTTGCACCTTTCCCAGACAGCCAATAAAGCCGCCTGGTTTACGTTTAATGCATCTCCATTCGATTTTCTTTTCCATTTTCTTTTATCCCATTTTCTTTTTTGCCGATGCCCTTAAGATAAAAGCTCCCCCCTAAGGAGGGAGCCCCTGTTTCCGCCTTAGATAAGGTTCGCTTTCTTAAGATTTTTTTGAAAAGACATGATCATGGCCCATGCCATATTATAATCAGTATCATCTTCTAATCGGGAGGCTTCGTCGGAGTTCACCCAAAAAGTCTTAAACCAATCAAAGGACGCATCCCATGCGAATTTTTTTAAGGAGTCTTTCAACAGGCTGCCCACAAAATCAAAGACTTCCGTGGAACATCCGCCTTCTGCATCCTCCCACGCGGTCCAAATTTCATTAATCCTCTCTTCTGTATTCATCTTGTCCTCCACTTTCTTACTGGTTTCTTTTTTTGTTTCGCATCTCATACTATTAACATAGCACCGATAAAATATTTGTCAAGAGGTATTTACAGATAAAACGGGGGAAGTACTTTTTTTCTGGACCTTTTAACCTGTAGGGGATCCCCTCTTAGGGTGGCTCCTCATACTGCACTCCTCCTATCTAGGCAACCCGAATCGCACAGAAAGAGCATACATAGCCAGTGCCAAACAGCTTAAAATATGCTTGCTTAGCTACGCCAATGGCCTCTCTTACCAAGATGTCCTTGCCCGGATCCGCCGATAAACACAGGAGCGTATACAAGCTATCAAGCAAACCCCTCACTCTATATTCAGTTAATCCGTTAGCCCACACAACAAACCAGTCTCTTACCGTGTCCGGGGAATTTACTGACATTGTGTCCTCCATTTTCTTGCTGTTTTTGCTTTG
>Ga0307380_10000514_pt1 | contig 60883 bp, 42 predicted proteins | sample UN3MG_FD_202239 | JGI IMG/M metagenome (GOLD analysis project Ga0307380, IMG submission 202239) | Soil microbial communities from Risofladan, Vaasa, Finland - UN-3 | ecosystem: Environmental > Terrestrial > Soil > Coastal area > Acid sulfate soil | place: Finland: Risofladan, Vaasa | collected... | reverse complement strand
CGGGGGTTCGACTCCCTCATCGCCCACAAATGACAATCAGGGAGTTAGAGCAATCTAGTTCCTTTCTTATTTTATATAGGTTGCAACATGGTTGCAATACGAATTGATATATTCTGATTATTTATCTTTAAGCTATTTATTTGATATGATCCCAAGTCTCTTACAGGGTAGGGACATTTTTTCTCAACAATTGCAATTACCTGCTCATCTCACCGGTCCCAGGTACTTGTCCAGCCAGGCCAGAGTCTCCTTGATGTATTCGGCCCTGGGTGGGATGTGGTCGGTTTCGTAAAGGATGATGTGTTTGTGTTCTGGTGGAGTACCAAGGAGTTCGAACATGGGCCTGATACGTGTGTCAATCTTAACATCATATAACCCGTTCAACATCAGGGTGGGTGTATTGACCCGTGTGACATAGTTGATCACATTAACCTCGGGTCGACCAGTTACGTTCAAATTTCCTGCCACCAAAACGCTTGCGCTAATACGCTTTTCTACTGCCGGGATGATGCTCCCGAGCCAACCTCCCCAGCTCATGCCGTAGTAAGCTATTTTGCTGCTGTCAATATCCGGCCGTGTTTCCAGGTAGTCGATGCTTCGCCGGAAATCCTTAATAATTTGGATGAAATACTCTGTAAAGGCATGCGAATCTGCTCCGCTGTGAATAGCAGTCAATGCTGGTTCTCCACGTTCGAAGGTCCCCTTGTAGACAGGATATAGGACGGCCCGGCCGTTCCTGACCAGGTAGGAGATGAACATGGGAAACTCGTAGTAGCTCTCAAGCTCCTGGCTCGATGTCATCCATGTGGAGGCACTGCCGGGGAAATAGATGACCGTCTGATAGGGAGGAGAAACGTTAACAGGCAGGAACAGATACGCCAGAATTCTCTCTCCTCCGTATGCGGCATCGAATGAGATCTTTTCACGGATCCACCCTCCCGGGCTTTCTTGTCGGTACTCCACTTGTGCATTAAGCTCCATGGGGTCATAGGCGAACATCTCCTTATAGATCTTGAAGATGTCATCGGAAACAGGTTTTTGCGCATAGACATTGCTCACCACAGGGAGCAAACGGGGTGCGAAAGCTGCCTCAGGAATATTTTCGGGCTGGGGATAGAACGCCAGCCGGATACCGTTCCTTTGTGATCGATCCATCGCAGGTGCCTGTCTCTGATTGCCGAACTCATAAGTGTTATCTTCCCAGCTGCCTCCCCGGATGATCCTTCCAGCTATACTTTCGTTCCAACACCACTCCCTTACATTCCCTGCCATGTCAAAGGCCCCGTAGGCAGTGATGCCTGAAAGGCTTCCAACTTCAATTGGCCCGCGACCCCCATAATTGCTGAAAGGAGCCAGGATGGCAAAGCCGCCCAACTGGTAAACCTGAATCATTGGAGTTAATCCTCCCCTCGCCACATTCCAGTGGGTAGAGGTAGGCAGGCTCATCCCGGCGTATTCGGCATATGCCGCTGCCTCATACCAGCTCACTCCCGACACCGGGTAGTCTCCCTGTCCTTCGGGGTAGTCTCCCCCCATCCAGGTGGAGGGGCCAGGCTGGCCAGAGGGGTCCACAAACTCACTTATGGCCTCCTCCCAGCTGAGATCATGCCCATCCTTCACAAACGGATTCTCCCAATACTCCCTTTTCTGGTACCCGCCGGCGTCCACGAAGGCCTTGTACTCCCGGTTTGTAACCTCGTACCGGCCAATGAAGAAATCATTCAGGGACACGATGGGGGTCTCCGTTGCCGGTACCCGCACCATCCCCGGAGGAATACTATCTACCTTGTCCAGCGTCCGAATAAAGATGCTGGGGACGATTATGCCGGGCTTACCCTCTTCAGTCCCTATATTCCAGGTTGACGCTGCCGCCAGTACCGTCTCGTACCCTTCCTTCTCCAGCCTCCAGCGGAAAATCCCGATAGGCACCCGGATCTTTTCCAACGGTGTCACTCCCAGGAAGGTCCACTCTCCGTCGGATTCCACATAATCCTTCATGTAAACGCTCGCTCCGGGGGGGGCAGTGAGGATATCAATCTGAAGGGAGACCTTCGAGAACAGCTCCGCAAGCTCGGGATCGTTCCCCAGGATCGCCTCGGCCTGCTCAGCCAACCGATATGGAGCCATAAGGTTCCGCCATACGTCGTTCTCCCCGATCAGCCGCTCGATCTCGGGAAGCGCCACCTCCCTTGCCCAGCGGATGTTTGACTGCCGTTTGAAGAGCCATACTGCACCAAGGATAATAATAACAAGGAGTGCAGAGACCGCAGGGATGAGAATCCTGTACAGTTTAAACCTCCTGCCAGCCTTACCGGGCTCTGCCTGCTTTATGGTTTCTTTCCTGAAAGCTTCTTTTATATCCTCACTGTCGACCTCATCCATCGTCAAAAGCATTTGAACCACCTTGCACAACTTGTTAATGTGTTTCTCAAGGGGAGGGGTTAAAGCATCCAGCCAATGGACATCACTGACATAATATTCGAGCTGCTTTGACATGGGCACATCCTCCAGGCGAAGAGGGATGATGGCCAGACCATGGTGAACTGCCCGGTCTACTTCTTTAATAACCTGATTAGAATGATTTGAGTTTGAGGAATAGACCAGGACAAATACTTTAGATCCTTTTATGCCATCGATGATTGCCTCCGCAAAAGGTGCACCCGGAGTTATATCACGGGGTGCCATCCAGCAGCGGATCCCGTTTTTTTCCATAATCGAACAAACTGCATCAGCAACGCTTTTATCTATATGGGAATAACTTATGAATACATCGTGGGCCATGTCCGTATCTATTATTTGTAAAATGATTCCTTAGTTTTCTTGTTTCAATTCCTTGTCTGTCAATTTTATGAAACACGGTTTGTTACTTTATGACTGCAATTGATGAATATGTCTTAATTGTTGTCTTTCTGGCGGTAGCTGATGAAGACTTGTCTGCCGTAGCTTAAGCGAAGGCAGATGTCGTAATTATATAATTCTTATCCATCTTAATAATATATTTATCTGCATACTCCTGGATTTTAGTGTTATCATTCTGATCGTCGGTATTATTATCTTTTGTACAGGAATGAAAAGCAATCAACAGAAATAACAAATATGAGATGCTTTCAGAACTTTTCATATTCTTCTCAGTTCAGTTGCTGATTCAATTTACCTGTTAAATTAAGAATTCTTTTCGCATAAAAACCACCTGTTACTTCTCAGATCATGCTTAATTATATGTTGCATGCCATTGGTTACTTTCACCTTAAAATAATTTGAAACCGGCCACTCAGGATTGTTTTCGCCCTGGTACCAGCGGTCCGTAACCTCTTCTATTTCAAATTTTTCATCATCCCGGTAAAAGCATTTTGGATATTCATCCGCTTTGTAACCTGAGTAACATCCTACCTGTATGGGAATAAAATGTACCAACTTGTTGTCTTATAATTATCAATTATCCGGGAAGACCTGACCGAACTATTTGTATTAAAGTTAATAAGCTAACCTGTTGAAGTCAATTCTTTATAAAATTATTAAATATTGTTAAACACTGCATGTTTATTGGTAAATCTGTTATCTTTAATACGCCTGTTTTTGACATCAATTCAATCAATAATTAATCTAAACCTAAAACCGGAATTAATAAAATGAGTAAGGAAAATTTTAACAAAAAGAATCCAAAAAGTCTTTCCAGGAGGAACTTTTTGGGCACCACAGCTGCTGCAGCTGCTGCATTCACAGTAATCCCGCGGTCAGTGCTGGGAGGCAAAGGCTATACAGCCCCCAGCGATCTTATCAATGTTGCGGGTATAGGTGTCGGCAGCCAGGGCGGTGGCGATATTCAGCAGATCTGTACCCCTGATGTTCCCATTGTAAGGCCACAGAGGAACATGAATGGCACACCAATGACCAAGGAACAAATCGCTGCTCAGGAGGCCAGAAGAGCTGAAATGATGAAACGCATGCAGGCTCAGGGGGGACGTCCCGGAGGACCGCCCGATGCAAATGCACCTGTACAGATGGGTGCTGCCGGAGCCGGCAACGTGATCAAACTTGCCAATATCTATGCTTTGTGCGATGTGGATCCCAATTATGCAGGACATATTATCAAAGGGTATCCCAAAGCCAAGGTATACAGCGACTGGCGGGAGATGCTCGATAAGGAAAAATCAATTGATGCAGTTGTTGTAGGTACTCCCGATCACAACCATGCTCCTATCGCCGCAGCATTCATGCGTGCTAAAAAACATGTTTATGTTGAAAAACCTCTGGCAAAAACAATCTTTGAATGCCGTAAGCTTGCCGAGATAGCAAAGGAAACCGGTGTTGTATCACAGATGGGCAACCAGGGACATGCCACAGAAGGCACCCGCAAAACCGTTGAATGGATCCAGGGTGACGTTATCGGCCGCGTACGAAAAGTTCAGCTGTCGACAAACCGTCCGATGGGCTTCTGGCCCCAGGGCGATATGAAACGTCCTGAAGGAATGACTCCGCCTAATAATGTTAATTATGATGTATGGCTTGGTCCTGCACCCGAAAAACCTTATAATCCTGAAGCGTTCCATTTCAACTGGAGGGGATTGTGGGATTACGGAACAGGAGCCATGGGCGACATGGGTGCACACATTTTTGATGCCCCGATATGGGCCCTTAACCTTGGCATGCCGACAAAGATCCAGGCAACAAGCTCCCCATACAGTACTGATTATATGCCTCTGTGTGAGTTGGTTACATACGAATTCCCTGCCCGCGGCTACATGCCTCCTGTAAAGGTAATGTGGTGCGACGGCGGACTGAGACCACCGCGCCCCGAAGAACTTGAAGCTGGCCGCGCAATGAGAGACGCCACATACTACGGCGATAAAGGCATAATTACCCATGGCAGCCACGGAGCGATGCCCGAACTCATCCCGGCAGACAAAGATTTTAAAGGACCGGATCCATGGCTCCCGCGTACCGGAAATATTTTCGAGGACTGGATTGATGCAATTAAAAACGGTAAAAAATCATGCAACGATTTTTCAACTGCTGCCAAAGTAACTGAAATAATGCTGCTGACCAATATCGCTGTTTTGAATCAGAGGGCTAATATTACCCTTGAGTATGATGCAGTTAACCTGAAGATCACCAACCTTCCTGCAGCTGACAGCCTCTTCCACTACGAATACCGGAGCGGATGGACCTTATAAAATATAAGTGTAATTTAATCATTAATATATTAAACGAAGATGAGTAAAAAAGTAATAATCACAGCTTTGATCCTGATGCCGCTGCTATTCTCATGTACCAGCAAGCAGGAATCAGGCTCCAGATTCGGTGGCGTTCAGATTGGCGCCATTACATACAGCTGGCGCAGTATGCCGGGTGGTGTTGAAAACATTATTAAGTATTGTAAGGAAGCCGGCATCAGCTCAATTGAGCTGATAAGCGGTGACGTTGAAGAGTTCCTTGGAGCACCTAAAAATCCGATGATGGGTATGTTTGGTCCTCGTCCGGGTCCTCCTCCTGCAGGCGCACCTTCCCAGCAAGCCCAGGTACCTGCGACTCCTCCACCACCTCCACCTCCGCCTCCGCCTCCTGCCGCAGCAGCTCCTTCTGCTCCGGCGGGTGCACCACGTGCAGGCGGTCCTCCAGCCGGTGGCTTCAGACGATTTGAAATGACACCTGAACAGCGGGCCGAAATGGAAAAATATAACCAGGATCTCAAAGAGTGGCGCCTCTCAGTTCCAATGTCGAAATTTGAAGAGGTAAAGAAGATGTTCGACGAGGCAGGTATCAGTATTCCTATAGTTAAATTTTCTCCTGCACGCTGGTCAGATGAGGAGATTGACTATGCATTTAAAGCTGCCAAGGCTTTGGGAGCTAAGGGCGTGACTGAAGAGATCGGTGAAGAAGCAGTTAAAAGGCTTGCTCCTTTTGCTGAAAAACATGGTATGTTTGCTATATTCAATAACCATATGCAGTTTGAGGAACCCGGATTCAGCTATGATCCGTTCCTTGAAGTTTCACCTGCAGTTATGATGAACTTTGATGCCGGACATTTCTACGGTTCTACCGGAATACATCCGAATACGATAATTGAAAAGTATCACGATCGTATCTTCAGCATTCATCTCAAGGACAAGACCGGACTGAACACTGATCCTGCAAATGAAAACCAGGTCTGGGGTCAGGGTGAAGTACCTATTGAAGACGTTCTCCTTCTGATCCAGGAGAACAAATGGCCGATTTATTGCGACATTGAGCTGGAATATCCTGTAAAACCATGGTCAAATGCCGTAAAAGAGGTAAAAACCTGTGTAAAATATGCAAGGCAGATCCTCATGTAGAATAATGTAAACAGGAGATAAAATTAAGGAGGGTGCAACTGGTTGTCACCCTTCTTTCTTTTTGTATGGAATTGTAAAATAAAAAACACTTCCCTCTCCTGGCACTGAACTCAGCCAGATCCTGCCGCCAAGCAATTCAATATATGCTTTACAGATTGAAAGTCCCAGTCCTGTTCCGGAATATTGTCGTGATGCAGCGCTGTCGACCTGGTAAAATCTGTCGAATACCTTTGACTGATGTTCCGTCGGGATACCTTCACCGGTATCCTTTACGAAGAATTCCAGAAAATCATCCTTCCGGGTGTATCCGAAGCTTATCTTACCTTTCCTGGTAAACTTGAATGCGTTGTTGATCATGTTTGAAAGAATCTGAACAAGTTTGGTGCTGTCAGTCAGTATACGAGCATCCCTGTCAGGCAACGGGGTTTTCAGGCTTAAGGTTATATTCAAAAGTTTCTGTTTATAGCTGAACTGTTCACTGAGCTTCCTCAGTTCGCGGTTAAGGTAAACTTCTCTTATATTGAGTTTAACCTGGCCGCTTTCAATACCTGCAAGGTCAACTATATCGTTTATTATTGATAACAGCTGGTTACCGCTTTGAAAGATCACATCGACAAACTGTTTCCGGTCATTTTCCGTTATGTCTGGTTCGTTCAGAAGGGAAGAAAATCCCAAAATCGCATTCATCGGAGTTCTTATCTCATGAGATACATTATGAAGGAATGCGGTTTTGAGCCTGTCGCTCTCTTCAGCTTTTTCCTTGGCTGCAATCAGGTCTGCTTCAGCTTTCTTACGCTCGGTTATATCTCTGAAGCTCCATACACGTCCTACTGCCTTCCCTCCAATTTTCTGCGGCTGTGAATAACGGTCAAAGACCCTGCCATCCCGGAACTCTATGAGATCATGGGATACGGCTTCACGATCTGAATACAGTTGTCTTACCTTAGTGATGAAAGCTTCGGGATTCTTCAACTGATCAAGTACAAAACTTATTGCGGCATCATCTTCATTTAATCTCAATACTTCCTGGGGAATGTGCCACATTTCGGCAAATTTATGATTATACTGAACAATCTTGCCCTCTGTATCGACAACAAGTATCCCGTCTGCTGTAGATTCAAGTGTAGCCTTAATGATAGAGAATGACTTGTCAAGTTCTGCCCTGGCTGTTTTTCTTGCGGTAATATCCTCAACCATAGCAAGAGAAAACTGAAATTCTCCTTTATTGTTGCGGATAAGGGTAACTGTGGTAGAACCCCATATGACGGTGCCATCACTCCTGATATAACGTTTTTCAGTATGATAAACCGGTATATCCCTGGCTACCAGGCGCAACATTGAGACATCATCATTGCTGATATGGTCAGGATGAGTGAAGTTTCTGAAAGTCATTCCTATAATTTCCTCCTCGGTATATCCAAGCATTGAACAAAAAGCTGAGTTGGTCTTTATAATGCCCATATCCTTCCCTGCCATAACCATACTGAAAGGGCTCTCCTCAAAGATCTTGCGGAATCGGTCCTCACTATCCCTCAGGATCTCTTCGGTACGTTTCCGTTCAGTTATATCGCGTCCGATTGACTGATAATACGGAACACCTTCAATATCGACTTTCCTTGCGCTTATCTCAATGGAAAAGATGGTCCCGTCTTTCCGCTTATGGATCGTTTCATAAGTTAAATGCCCGGAATCACCAAGGATTTTGTAATCATGTCTGTTACTTTCTGGAATATCCAACGACCTTAATTGATTTACATTCTTGCCTATAAGTTCACTCCTTTCATACTGATAGGTTTCTATTGCCTTGTCATTAGCTTCAACAATCACAAAATCCTTATCTACAAGCAGGATTATGTCATTGGCATGTTTCAGGATATAGTCAAAATGTTTTACAAGAGCCATGTGTTCAAGTTCAGCTTCATATTTTCCCCTGTAAAACCTGACCCGCTGGTTCCACCAGAGAAATCCCAGGAAGAAACCGGACATTAAAATAAACAGTATAATAATGATTACAACCTGCCCTATACTGTCATTAAGTGATTCGTAAACCTCTTCACGATCGATCTTGGCAACAAGATACCAGGTGGTTCCCGGTATTTTTTTCATTGCTGCCACAACCCGGATCCCTCTGTAATCAGTTGCATCAGAGGTTCCCATGATTCCCTGAACAGCCATTGCGGCGGGGAGCTTGTCATCAATGATTGGTTTCCTGAATGACATTTCTGTGTTATCCTCATGTCTGAGTTTATTCAGGTATACTACATCATCACTCTCGGTATAAACCAGAAGAGCTTCAGCTGTTTTACTGCTTGAAGGCCATGTCTGCAGTATAGGAAAAAGGATTTTTTCAGGATCTATCCTTAAAATCAAAATCCCAAAAACAGTGCTGTCATTATGTTCAGGTCCTTTCAGAGGAACGAGAAGATCCAGATGCGCATAGCTTACTTTACCCGTCTGATGAATATCAGTCACAATTACTTCACCGCTGCTCATAATCACGGGTAATATTGATTGAAGATGTTCTCCTATAACCGTATCCTTTTCCGGATAAAACAATCTTACATTAAAATTGCTGTCAGCAAAGAGAGCATTTTTGTAATCATAGTTCTCAGTATATGACTTAAGGCTGCGGAGCAGGTCGTTCTTCAGCACTCTGTTATTTTGTTCAGTCAGAAATTGTGAGAATTGCCGTACGTGAGGAGAGTTGCTTCTTAAAAAACCGCCATCTGATAACCGCTCCTGGCGCCACTGGATGATCTGCCTCACTTTCAGGTCAGCAATCGCTGAAAGCTGTTCAAGAGTATCACCCAGCAAGTGCTTCTGCAGACTTTTATAATAAATTATTCCTGTTACTGTTGCACTTGCCGAAAGAATAAAAAAGAGAACAATAAGTGGCCATGGGGTAGCCGGCTTCTGTATTTTAGAGTTCATTATTGTGCTCTTTAGACTAAACTTGAATTGTTCACATATATCTACACAGACACTGTAAAAATAATACTTTCCATTCAAAAATAAACATCTGTCAGGTTGATAGTTAAGAAAATCATTTCTTTTTAATTATGATCGATGTCAGAATGGATATAAGTAGGATAAAAACGATAATTGTAAGTGATAAAAGTATCGGTATCTCAAAATCAAAGAATGAAGCCAGCATCTTCAGCCCTACAAATGTCAGGATAAATGACAATCCTGCCTTCAGGAACCTGAAATATCCCATTATACCTGCTACCGCAAAATATAAGGATCTGAGTCCAAGAATAGCGAAGATGTTGGAGGTATAAACGATAAATGTCTCCTGACTGATGGCAAGAACAGCCGGAATTGAATCAACGGCAAAAATCACGTCCGATGACTCAATTACCAGAAGAACCAGGAATAAGGGCGTGGCATATGTCCGGCGATTTTGGTATATAAACAGTCTTCCTTCATAAGGTTCATCCGTAACAGGTATGAACTTCCTGAAAAATCTCAATATCGGGTTTTTCCCGGGATCAACCTGAATCTCTTTCTGCAACATCATCTTAATGCCTGTAAATACCAGGAAACCTCCGAATATAATCACTATCCAATGAAACCTGTGAATCAGAGCTACTCCGGTGAAAATAAATATCCCTCTCATAATAAGCGCACCAATGATCCCCCAGAAAAGTATCCGGTGCTGGTATTCATCTTTTACAGCAAAATAGGAGAAGATCAGAATAAATACGAAGATGTTGTCGACACTTAAAGAATATTCAATTACATAGCCTGTAAGGAATTCAAGAGCTCTCGTCTCATTCCATTCAAGAAGAATGAACAGGCTGAAGAGCATAGCCAGCGTTATCCAGACCGAGACCCATAGAAGTGCTTCTTTAAGTGGAATTTTATGTGCTTTCTTATTGAATATTCCCAGATCAAGAGCGAGCATCAGAAAAATAAAAATATGAAAACCGATCCAGAAGAAAATACTGACCTCCATTTTGAAACTGAATTAGTCCGCAAAATTAAAAAAATCTGCTTCAGATCAATACTTATTAATAATAAGTGTTTGACAAACTGACTTCAATAATATACGTTCTTCACTCTTATCGGAGCTAAATCAGAAATTTTTTTACCTTTATCGTTTTTATTTGAAAAAAATCTTCAGAATGAAACAGAAAATCAACCGACTGATTATCATTACAATACTCATAACGATTGTTAATCCGGTTTCAGCACAAAAGAAATCATCCTCTGATGATGTCATTACACCCGAAGATCTTGAAAGCTATGTCACATTCCTTGCATCTCCGTATCTGAAGGGCAGACCAGACGGAGAGCCCGGCCTTGAACTGGCTCAGCAATATATTGTTTCACAGGCCCGGCTGCTCGGATTGAAACCTGCAAACGGTTCAAGTTATTATCAGCCTTATACTATTATCAAGAATTCTATTGATCCTGAAAAGACAAAAATACAGGTGATTTCACAGAATAATGATACTGTCACTATAAAAAAACCTGTTTATCAGTTTGTACCAACCGGGCCCTCTGAATTCAGCCTTGAAGGAGAAGTGATTTTTGCCGGCTATGGCTTAAAACAGGATAAATACGGATACAATGATTTTGAGAATATCAAACCCGAAGGGAAGATTCTGCTGGTAATGAACAGGGCCCCATCTTCAGAGGACGGGAAAAAGTTCCTCTTTGAAGGTACAAATTGGAATTCGCTCATGAGCATCCAGGTAAAACTTACATTTATGCTTTTTTCTAAAGCAAAGGCAATCCTTTTTGTAATGGATCCGAAATCGGGAGTTCAGTCACTGGAAGAAAATAATCCCGGTTATGCCGGAGAATTGAATTCAACAAAAAATCTTAAGGGTGAAAAACTAAGGATTTTTGAACTGCCCGGAATGCCCAAAATTCTTTTTGTTCACAGGTCGGTTGCTGACGAACTGCTGAAAGGGACAGAACATACTCTTGAAGAACTTCAGAATAAAATAGATACCAGCCTTAAACCCCAATCCTTCGAATTAAAGGGTAAAAAGCTCATTTTTACTGAAGCAGTTAAAGTGGAGGATATCATCCTTAGTAATGTTGCTGCTTATATTGAAGGAAGCGATCCTGAACTTAAAAGTGAGTATGTGATTTTTTCCGCTCATGCCGATCATATAGGAGAATCAGGAGGAAGGATAAACCCTGGCGCTGATGATGATGCATCCGGCTGTGCTGCACTGCTTTCAATCGCCGAGGCATTTCAAAACCTGGATAAAAAACCTCTGCGCTCCGTAATGTTTCTGTGGGTTTCCGGAGAAGAAATAGGTCTTTTTGGTTCAAAATCATATGTTGATAATCCGCTGATTCCTCTTGAAAAGACAATTGCCGACCTTAACGTGGATATGATTGGAAGGATAAAGGGTCTGGCCGATACATCCAAAGACACACCAATGACCGGAAATAAAGGTGTCTTTGTTATTACAGGGAATCAGAGCAAGGAACTTAGGAATATAGCCGATGAAATAGATAAATCAACGAAACTGAATTTTGATTACAGCCTCAGCGGGAGGAAGCATCACCTCCAGCTTTTTGCCCGAAGTGATCATTACAATTTTGTAAAGCATGATATCCCTGTTCTGTTCTTTACTTCAGGACTCCATTCCGATTATCATGCCGCGGGAGATACGGTTGAAAAAATAGATTTCAAAAAGATGGAGTTGATTACCGAAACAATCTTCAGGATAGGACTGACAATCGCAGACAAAAGAACAAGACTGGTAGTTGACAATCCTTTCAGCAAATGGTAAAAAAACTGATAAGCAGAAAAAAGTTCCTTCTTTCCACAATTACCGGGATTGCTGGTTTAAGCCTGATAAACAACCCATTAAAGAGCATGAGCATTCCTGCCTCCGGATTAAGGACCATCGGCAGAACCGGCATCAGCGTGACTCCGGTTTGCTTCGGAGCTCCGCGCACCAATGAGGAATCTCTTATAAAGTATGCAATTGATAAAGGCATTAACTTTATCGATACCGGTCGTGCCTATGGAAATGGAAATAATGAGCGACTTGTGGGACGCGCAGTTTTGGGAAGACGTAACAAAATAATTATACAATCCAAGATCAGGCTCGAATCAGACGAACTTCCATTAAAAGGAAAAGGAAAGCAAGGGGCAGAAGAGATAAGGCATGCATTGGATTCAAAGCTGCAGGCAAGCCTGAAAGCCTTTGGTACAGATTATATTGATATTTTATTGTATCACGATGCTGCCGATGAAAATCTTCTCTACCATTCCGAGACGATGAAGTTCTTTTCAGATTCGAAAAAGAACGGATTAATAAAAGCCTGTGGCTTTTCGACACATAACGATAATATGAACCTTCATGCAAGGAATAACAAGGAAAACTTCTATGATGTTATTATGGTACCATTCAATCACAAAGGTTCATTTGTGCATTCAGTTACCGGCAGATATTCTGAGTGGGACCAGGATACACTGATCAGCATACTGGAAGAGGCAAATGCAAAAGGTACCGGGATAATAGCTATGAAGACATGTTCGGGTGGTAAATATTCGCCCTCCCCGGATATTGTCCCCGGGTATCCGGAAGGTGTAAAATGGGTTCTGCAAAAGAAATATATAAGCTCAGCGGCTATTGCAATGGCAAGCTTTGAAGAGGTCGATGAGCATTTATCGCTGCTCAATATACCATGAAAGAATAATAAAATCTCCTTTATATTATTTAACCACAAAGAAAGTCTGAATCGCTTTCCGGTACTTATTGTCTATATCAGGTATTCCGTTCCCGTTTATATCTTTCATTGATGCCAGGTATTCCATCAGGGCCAGCCACTCTTTCCCCTCCTGTAGTCCATCCTTATTGTCATCGAAATCCATAACGGCAGTTTTCATATCAGTTATTGGATTACCTGCTGCATCTTTCGGGACAACATTTATAAGCCCGAAACTCATCTTCTTTATAATACCAATAAATGCAATAGTATATGTATTGGCAGTTATTGAATAAAGTGCTTCGCTCTTCTTTGAAAAATCAACATCTCTATTGCTGCCATCAGGAGTAACAATTTCGATTTTTTTGATTTTTTTGAGCATCCCTTTATCAGGATCGTATTCAACTCTAAACCCCGAATAATAAATATAATAACCCGGGGTTGATTTGTATGCAATCTGAAGGATCTCAAGGATGCTTTTAAGTTCTTTTCCTGTAACATAAAGCTGTGCTAAAGGATAACCAGGCACTCTATCATCACCTAAACCCATTGACATGATCCGGAAAATATCAGGAGCCGTCTGGAAAACCGGTACAATTTTGTCACGTATTACTCCAACAGCAACGATACTTATATCGGTTCCTGATTTTACATGATTACTAACATAACTGTGGATGGCATCAACAACGAGCGGACCCAGGTTGCTGCCCTTTATATCGCCATACTCAATACATTCAAGCAGGAAATCCGTTTCAACAATTCTACTGTCATATTCCATTCCAAGCGGTTCAAGTATCTCTTTCGTAATCAGTTTTTTCTGATCCTCAATTAGCCGGTTAACTGATGCATCTCCAATGATCCTGTCATCAACAGGAATAAGGGAATAATCATCGAAATTCACTTTACCATCTTTATATATAAGGGATAGTTTTCCAATAAACTGCCCATATTCACCGGACTGAACAACCGGAATGCCATTAACAAAGACCGGTTTATCCAGTTTTGAATGGGAATGACCGCTAATGACAGCATCTATACCCTTAACTTTTTCAGCAAGCTTAAAATCTTCTCCAGCCCAGTTTCCAGTTTCATCACGAGATAGTCCGGAATGTGAAAGACAAATTATTATATCGCATTCTTTCTCCTGCAGTTCTTTAACCATTTTCTTTGCCATCGGGATCTGTTTCGAAAAAGTAACGGGAGGAGCAAACTTCGCATTGTCGTCTGCCTCTACACCAAGAAGGGAAAAGAAGCCGATTTTCAGATTGTCGCGCTCCAATATAAACTTTCTGCCAATAATGTTGGAGTTGAAGAGCTTTTCAAGAGTATCGTCCCCGGTATCCTCTTCATCAAACACAGCATTGCTTAAAAGAACAGGAGGAATTGCGCCTTGCCTTGCAGCTGCATTCAGTATATCCGCTAGCTTTTCAGGCCCGTAATCAAATTCGTGGTTCCCTATACAAACGGCATCATAACCCATTGTTTTCATAAGGCGAAGCTGGAAACCGGTTTTTGTCTCAAGTGCCTGAAACAGGGTGCCCATCAGGAAATCACCGGCATCGACCACCAGGGTGGTTCCCCTGTTTTTATCCTTTTCATCTCTGATTATAGTTGCAATCCTGGCAAATCCGCCTACTGTATTATCATCATTTACAGTTAAGGGAGAATATGCCGATTCAGGTCCAAAACCCGTGAGTCTTGAATGCAGATCATTGGTATGCAGAATGACAATCTTCTTTTCAGTCTGAGCAGCAAGAGGGGAAAAAAGCATCAGGATAAGAAAGAGGGAAGCTGTCTTTTTCATAGGAGGGAATAATTGAATAAATAAAAATACAAAAATTATATTACCTCAGCCACAATAAATGTACTGCCTCCGATAAATATCATATCTGATTCATCAGCCGCATCCCTTGCAGCTTTAAGTGCGTTGTTGACATCAGGGTAGCTATTGCCGGCAAGACCAAATCCAGAAGCCTGTGACTTAAGGATACCTTCATGAAGTGCCCTCGGAACGGATGCCCTGGTGAAATAATATTTTGCATCCGATGGGAAAAGAGGCAGGATTGAACTTAAATCCTTGTCGCTCACAAATCCTATTACCATATGCAATGTTTTTTTCGGTAATTCGTTTATTTGCCGCAGAACATATTCCAGTCCTTCCTTATTATGCCCGGTGTCACAAACTGTAAGAGGTTTTTGATTCAAAATCTGCCAGCGCCCTTTCAAACCGGTATTTCTGACTGTTTTCCTTACTCCGTTAATCAGGTTACTTTCAGAAAAACTGAACGAACATTTCAGGATCTTAAATACCTGGAACAGCGTCTGCAGATTCCCTGACTGGTAATCCCCTCCCATGGGAATAATTCCAGATATTCTCCTGCTGCCGGAAAGATCATTTATTTTATAACGGCGTTCTCCTTTGATATTTATGGCTTTATCAAGAATACATCTGAAATTTTCATCGGCAAAATATATGTCTGATCCCTTGCTGCCGGCATGCGAAACAAAAACTTCCTTAATTCCCTCCTGAGTTTCGCCAATAATTACAGGAACATTCTTCTTGATTATCCCTGCTTTTTCAGAGGCGACTTTTTCAAGCTTATCCCCCAGCAGATCCAAATGATCATGCCCTATATTGGTGATTACCGAGATTACAGGGGTGATAATATTAGTTGAATCAAGCCTTCCCCCAAGTCCTGTCTCTATCACAGCCACATCAGTATTCGCCCTGGCAAAATAATCAAATGCCATTCCAACGGTCATCTCAAAAAAAGAAGGATTAACCGACTTGATAATGCCTTTATGCTTCCTGATAAAATCCGTGACTTCCATTTTTGGAATCATCTTACCGTTTATCCTTATCCTTTCCCTGAAATCTCTGAGATGGGGAGATGTATAAAGCCCTGTCCTGTAACCTGCTTCCTGAAGAACTGATGCAATCATGTGGGATACAGACCCCTTTCCGTTTGTTCCGGCAATATGTATTGTTCTGTACCTGGTATGGGGATGACCAAAATACTCATCCAGCACCAGTGTATTATCAAGATTGTCTTTGTATGCAGCCTTTCCTATCCGGTGATATGCCGGCAATTGTGAGTAGAGGAATTCTATGGCCTTCCGGTAATTCATTTTACAAATTAACATACTTTCAACATGCTTACAAATTAATACCATATTTTAGTTATTTTTGCATGCTGGGGGAAATGTGAACACTTCGTTGTTATTTTTTTGATTATAAAGAACTTAGATATGGTTAAAAAACAGAATAAGAAGCTTTTTATTATAGACACCAATGTTCTTCTCCATGATTATAAATGCATTTATAATTTCGAGGAGAATGATGTGATCATTCCAATTGTTGTCCTCGAGGAGCTCGACAAATTCAAAAGAGGGAATGATCTGATTAATTTTCATGCCAGGGAGTTTACCAGGGAACTTGACAAATTGTCGGGAGATATGCTTCTTACAGCCAATATTCCGCTGGGAGAAAATCTTGGCAATCTGCACATAGAAACCGGCAGGGATTTTTCGGAAAAGGTAAACCAGTCATTCCCCGAGAGGACATCTGACCACAGGATACTGGCAATTGCAGAATATGTCTGCAACGCCAACAAGAATAAGACTGTTGTTCTGATAACCAAGGATATAAATCTCAGGATGAAGGCTAAGTCACTGGGGATAATTGCGCAGGATTACCAGAATGACAAAGTAGCAAACATCGACGATCTGTATAAGGGAATAAAGATCCTTGAAGGAGTTGACCAGGCGCTTATAAGCAAGCTTTATGAAGTTCCTGAAGGGGTAAACGCTAATGAATTCAATCTTGAGCCGGAAATTAAGGGACATCAGTTCTTTATAATGAAAAATAATGGTGCAAGTGCTCTTGCTCACTATAATCCTGTAAATAAGCTTCTAAACAGGGTAATAAAACAGACCACGTATGGTATTGATCCGAGAAACGCTGAACAAACCTTCGCCCTTGAGGCCCTTGCTAATCCTGATGTTCAGCTTGTTTCGCTGACCGGCAAGGCAGGAACCGGCAAAACACTGCTTGCCCTTGCTGCTGCCCTTGCACAGTACAAAAGGTATAAGCAGATCTTCCTTGCCCGTCCAATTGTTCCCCTTGCTAACCGAGACCTTGGATTTCTTCCGGGCGATCTAAAGGAAAAAATGGATCCTTATATGCAGCCATTGTATGACAATCTTACTGTTATCAAGCATAAGTTCAGCCACCAGAGTCCGGAATTCCTTCGGATAAACGAGATGGTGAAGGAAGAGAAACTGGTTATAACTCCTCTTGCCTATATAAGGGGAAGAAGTCTTTCCAGCATATTTTTCATTGTCGATGAAGCACAAAACCTTACTCCGCACGAAATAAAAACCATCATTACACGTGCGGGAGAAGGTACCAAAATGGTATTCACAGGAGATATTGAACAAATTGACTCCCCTTATCTCGACACAGCATCAAACGGATTAAGCTATCTTTCGGATAAAATGAAGAGTCAGGACATTTTTGCACATGTCAACCTTGTCAAGGGGGAACGAAGCTTCCTGGCAGAACTTGCAAGTAAATTATTATAATAAGTTTATTTAGAATGATACACTAAAGAGAATGACTCTCAGAATAAACTAAAACAAAAAGTAATCACCAATCAATAATTAAAATCCTTATTACTATGAAAATCAGGCATTTTTCAGTATTTTCAATACAGGTTCTCATCCTGGCAGGATCTGCCTTGATATCATCTGCCCAGCCAACAGCTGTAAAAGCAAAAAAAACCGGTGATCAAAAGATCCAGCTTTTTAACGGGAAGGACCTCAACAACTGGGCATTCAATCTTAAGGATGCTTCAGTTGATCCGGCTACCGTTTTCACTGTCCGGGATGGAGTTATCCATGTAAAAGGAGATCCGTTCGGGTATATGCGGACTAAAGATTCATACTCAGATTATATCCTGCATGTTGAATACCGCTGGCCGGTTGAGCCTACAAACAGCGGGATCTTCATCCATGCCCAGCAACCTGACACCATCTGGCTGAAATGCATTGAATGCCAGCTGGCTGCCGGAAATGCGGGAGATTTTATCTGCGTGGGAGGTGTCGATATGAATGAACGGACAGACAAATCAAAACGAGTGATAAAAAAAATGGCAGCCTCTTCAGAAAAACCTTCAGGCGAATGGAACATTGTTGAGATAGCCTGTAAGACCAACACCATTGAGGTATATGTCAACGGTGTACAACAGAATAAAGGGACAGGCCTTACCGTCAATAAGGGTCATATATGCCTGCAAAGCGAAGGTAAAGACATAGAATTCAGAAATGTATTCCTGACAAAACTTAAGAAATAAGTTGGCATTTCGGGGCATGAATAACCTCATAAGAAAAAAGGTAGCTTTTCATACTCTCGGCTGCAAGCTGAATTTTACTGAGACATCAACAATATCAAGGTTATTTTCTGAAGAACTATTCGAGAAGGTTCCTGCCAGTCAGAAAGCAGACGTGTATGTGATAAATACTTGCTCTGTAACTGATGCCGCCAATAAAAAATGCCGCCAGGCAATAAAGAGGTTCATCCATCAGTCACCTGACGCCTTTATTGCGGTTGTCGGCTGCTATGCCCAGCTCAAACCGCAGGAGATATCATCAATCCCGGGTGTGGACCTTGTCCTTGGAGTCAATGAAAAATTTGACATAGCAGACTATATTGCCCGGCTTGAAAAAAGAGAGAAGCCCGAGATCCATTCGTGTGAGTTGTCAGATTCCGACAAATTTAATCCTTCATGGTCTGCAGGCGACAGAACCCGCTCATTTCTGAAAATCCAGGATGGCTGTGATTATAGCTGTTCATACTGCACGGTTCCGCTGGCAAGAGGCCGCAGTAAAAATGCCGATATAGCATCACTCCTCAGTGAGGCCAGAGTCATTGCTCAAAAAGGCATAAAGGAAATTGTTCTTACCGGAGTGAATATCGGCGACTTCGGAAAATCTACTGATGAATCGCTTACAGATCTGATTAAAGAGCTGGCCAGAATACCGGGTGTCAAAAGATATCGTATCTCATCCATCGAACCGAACCTTCTTACAAACGAGCTGATTGACCTTGCCTGCAGGAATGAAAGAATACTTCCGCATTTTCATATCCCGCTTCAAAGCGGAAGCAACAGGATACTTGGTCTTATGAGAAGAAGATACACAGGAGAACTATTTGCTGAAAGGGTGGAAATGACCATAAAGTCAATCCCACTAGCCGGTATAGGAGCGGATGTAATAGTAGGATTCCCCGGAGAAACAGAAGCTGATTTTGATGAAACATATGCCTTTATTGAAAAACTTCCCCTGTCATATCTGCATGTATTCACTTTCTCGGCAAGACCTGGAACAATAGCATGGGACCTTCATGGAAAGGTTGATCACCATGAAAAAGAAAGAAGAAGCAAAAAGCTGATCTCACTGTCTGAATCAAAACATTCAGGATTCATGAACCAGAATACGGGTCATACTGCAGATGTGCTTTTTGAAAAAACACGCGGCAGCGGAATGATCACAGGCTTTACAGGGAATTATATCAGGGCTGAACATCCATGGCAGGCCAAACTTGCAGGACAAATAAGGAAAGTAACAATGAGAGGAATATCCCCGTCAGGGAAAATGAGTGTTGAATTAATTGACTGACAAATGGTTAACTATAAGAGTATTTGCGATGATATTGTAGAAGCTGTAATTGAAACAGGCAAATTCATAAGGGAAGAATCGTCAGGATTTGATATCGGTATGACAGAAAGCAAAGGATTAAACGATTTTGTCAGTTATGTCGATAAAGGTTCGGAAAGAATGCTTGTTGAAAAGCTTGGAATAATTCTTCCTGAAGCCGGTTTCATTACAGAAGAAGGCACTTCGGTAAAAAAAGGGTTGAAGTATTGCTGGGTAATTGATCCCCTCGACGGTACAACAAATTTCCTGCATGGCCTGCATCCTTATTCCATTAGCGTCGCCCTTATGGAAGATGATGAGATAGTTGCCGGTGTGGTATATGAAGCAGGCGGAAATGAGATTTTTACTGCATTGAAAAACAGAGGCGCCTGGCTTAACGGCCAGCCGGTTCATGTATCGGCCGCTCCTTCCCTCTCAGACAGCTTAATTGCCACTGGTTTTCCTTATAGTGATTTCAGCCGTCTTGAAAATTTCATGGACAGCCTGACACATTTCTGCAAAACAACACATGGGATCAGAAGACTGGGATCTGCTTCCATCGACCTTGCTTATGTTGCATGCGGCAGATTTGAGGCATTCTATGAATACGGGCTTCATCCCTGGGATGTCGCTGCAGGCATTCTTCTGGTAAGGGAAGCCGGAGGACGCGTCAGCGATTTTTCATGCAATGAAGAAAATGTTTCCGGAGATGAGATAGTTGCTGCCAATAATCTCGTTTTTCCTGAATTTCTGGAAAATGTGAGTAAATTTATGCTTGGCTAAACCTCATTCCGGAATGGGAGTAATAGGATTTTATATTTTTTATGGCATAATCTGGATCATGACACTTCTTCCGCTCAGGATCCTTTATATCTTCTCAGATATGCTCTTTCCGGTTATGTATTATTTCCCCGGCTACCGCCGTAAGGTAGTGGCAACAAACCTGAAGAATTCATTCCCTGAGAAAAGCGAAAAAGAACGTATTGCTATTGCAAAGAAATACTACCACCACCTGTGTGATCTCATTTTCGAGACACTCAAACTCATTCATATTGGGAAGAAACAACAGATGGAACGTATGCGCCTTACCAACCCGGAACTTCTTGAAAGATACTATGAGGAAGGCCGGGACGTTGTGGTTGTCCTGGGACATTACGGAAACTGGGAATGGCTTAACATACTTCCGCTTTACACCAGATTAAGGAATGTACCGATCTATAAACCTCTGCAAAACAAGCATTTTGATCGTTTTATGCTTAATCTGAGGCTGACCAACGATTGTGATCCAACCGCCATGTCGCTTGTGATACGAGAGCTCATTAAGAATCAAAAAATAAACAGAAGGGCACTCTATGGGTTTATGACTGATCAGACACCTCCGAAGGGAGAAATAAAATACTGGACCAATTTTCTGAACCAGGATACTCCGGTTTACCTGGGTGCAGAAAAAATTGCTATCAAGTATGATCTGGCAATAGTATTTTTAAATATACAAAAAATAAAAAGAGGATATTACACATTCACGGTAGAGACACTTTTCGAACATGCGACTGGATTGCCTGAAGACCTGATTACTGAAACACATGTGAAACGTCTTGAGGAAATAATCCGCGACAAGCCTGAATACTGGCTCTGGAGCCACCGCAGGTGGAAACATAAACGGGAAAATCCGGATGGTTAAAACAGCAGTCGTCATATTAAACTGGAATGGTATCGGGTACCTCAAAATGTTCATCGATAAGGTAATCAGATATTCCGTGAACGATGAGACGGTTTTATATGTCGCTGATAACGGCTCGAATGACGGTTCTATCGACTGGATTTCAGCCAGCCATACTGACTTAAATATTATCAGATTTGCTGAAAATCATGGATTTGCAGAAGGATATAATCTTGCTCTCAGCCAGGTTGATGCTCATTATTATGTCCTGCTTAATTCCGACATTGAAGTAACAGAAGGATGGCTTCAGCCGATGATAGATTACCTGGACAATAATCAGGATGTTGCATCATGCCAGCCTAAGATTATGTCATATCATAACAGGGACCACTTTGAATATGCAGGTGCGGCCGGAGGATTTATTGATAAGTATGGTTACCCTTTATGCAGGGGAAGGATCCTTAACTGTGTCGAAAAAGATACCGGGCAGTATGATACGATTGCCGATATTTTCTGGTCAACCGGGGCATGTATGGCAGTACGTGCTTCAGCCTGGAAAAAGTGCGGAGGATTTGATCCTGACTTCTTTGCCCATATGGAGGAGATAGATCTTTGCTGGCGTTTTCAAAGATCAGGATACAGGGTGTCATGCATCCCTCAGTCAGTGGTATATCATGTCGGGGGAGGCACACTTCCGTATAACTCGCCTTTCAAGACATACCTGAACTTCCGTAACAGCCTCTGTCTTTTATATAAAAATCTTCCGGATAGCAACCTTAAAAAGACCCTTTTTGTCAGGAGAATACTCGATGGGATTGCTGCACTGTTTTTCCTGCTAAAGGGACAATTAAGAAGCGTCAGCTCTGTATGGAAAGCCCACATTGATTTTTACAGGAAACTGGATCGTCTCAGGGGAAAAAGGAAGATTGTCAGGGACCTCAGCAAAAATGAACAGGCAGGAATGATATTGAACAAGAGCATCGTTTTTGAGTTTTATATAAAAAGACACAAAACATTCGGGCAACTGAAGACGAAATTCTTATTTTCATGAAAACCTATCAACTCCTTATATTCCTGTCAATAATACTCACCGTTTATTTTTTTGGGAATGCCTATATCTTTTTCAAAGGATATAATATTATCCCCCCTGTCAGGGAGAAAAGGATACTTTATACTATTATATTTATTGTAATCGCTGTTACTTTCATAGTAGCCAAGATCCTTGAATCGAGACACTCTTCAGTTCTCACTGATATACTGAATATAGTCGGAGGATTCTGGATGGCTTTTCTGCTGTATGGATTTATCTTCCTGATTATTTCAGATATAGCAGCACTCATTTTAAGGATATCCGGCATGCTCAACAGCAATAATATAATTCATTACAGGAAGTGGGCATTCCTGATAACTTCCGGGATCTCAGTCCTCCTTATCCTCGGAGGTTTTATCAATGCTGTCATACCTGTGGTCAGAAAATATAATATAACTATTGATAAAGAGGCGGGCGGGGTTAACGATCTGAAAATAGCAGCCGTATCAGATATTCATCTTGGAAGCATCATCCGTAAAAGAAGCATAAAGATATTATCAGGGATGCTTGAAGAGATCCGTCCTGATGTCGTATTTCTGCTGGGAGATATTGTTGACGGGGAGCTTGGACCTGTACTCAGGGGTGATCTGCTTAAGTACTTTACTATTCCCCATACGGTAGACGGCCTTTTTGCCATAACGGGCAACCATGAATTCATAGGCGGAGCAGACCGGACTATTCCCTATATTGAAGGTAAAGGGATACGGGTTCTGAAAGATGAAATGGTAATCCTTCCGGGAGGCATACAGGTGATAGGAAGGCTCGACAGGGATTCCAGGAGGTTTTACGGGAAAAACCGTTTGCTGCTTGCTGACCTGATGAAAGATACAGATAAATCCAAACCCATTATTGTGCTTGATCACCAGCCTTTAAATCTTGAGGAAGCAGAAATCAACGGAGTGGATCTCCAGATGTCGGGACACACTCACAACGGCCAGTTCTGGCCCCTGAATTACATTACCCGCATGATGTACGAATTAAGCTATGGATATCTGAGGAAAGAGAGTACCCATTTTATTGTTTCATCTGGTTTTGGACTGTGGGGACCACGGGTAAGATCGGGAAGCAGATCAGAAATAGTCCTTGTAAATGTTAAATTCAGTTCGGCACGGCAATCGTCTGAATAATTATTAGAGCATGTCATAGATCTGCTCCAGGGCCATTCCCCTTGATCCCTTTATAAGGATATGATGTCCTTTCACAGGTTTGCTTTTCAGGAATTCCTTAAGCCTTCCCACATCACGGAATGTTTTGAACCGGAAACCGGCTGATACTTTGCTGAAAACGGGACCAGTCAGGTATACGTTTTTTAAATTATTGTCGCTCAGGACTTTATGGATCCTGGTATGTTCCTCCTCACTCTTGTCGCCCAGCTCAAGCATATCTCCGAGAATGCAGAGTTTGTTTTCGGCGCTGATCCTGGAGAATGATTCTATTGCCAGCCGCATGCTCCATGGATTGGCATTGTAGGAATCACATACAAGTGTATTGTTTTTGGTTACCAGGATCTGTGATCTGTTATTGCCGGGGACATAATTTCCGATTGCATCAGCAATGTCATTCATTTCAATCCCGAAGAATAATCCTGTCGCAACTGCCGCCCTGATATTCTCAAGATTGAAAATCCCGAACAGCTTAGTATTGACCCTGTAATCCTTATGCAGATATCTTATATTAAGAGAAAGGTTCAGATCGGAGGGCACCGGGCTGATTGTGAGTTCAATACCTGTAGGGTCTGAAAAAGGCACAGCTCGGTTCACCAGCCTGAATATTTTTTCGGCAAGTATATGGTCTTTGTCATTGTACAGAGCAATGCCGTTTACTTTTCTCAGGTATTCATATAGCTCCGTTTTGGTTTTCAGTACTCCTTCCAGTGATCCGAATCCTTCAATGTGTGCTGTCCCCACATTTGTAACAATCCCGTAGTCAGGTTTAGCTATCGAGCAAAGTGTGCGGATTTCACCGACATGGCTGGCTCCCATTTCGATTATCATCATTTCTGTCCCTTCCGGTGCTGACAGTATTGTCAGCGGCACACCTATCTGGTTATTCAGGTTTCCCCTTGTAGAATGGACCCTGAATTTTTTTGAGAGTATGGCAGCAGCAAGTTCTTTGGTTGTTGTTTTTCCGTTTGTTCCGGTTATTGCAAGAACGGAAGCATCCATTTCTTTCCTGTGGTGGGATGCGAGTTCCTGAAGTTCTATAAGGCAATCGTCAACAAGGATCGTTTTTTCGGTTTCAAAAACTTCATCATCAATAACAGCCCATGAGGCTCCTTTTTCAAGTGCATCAGCAGCATATTTGTTGCCGTTATATTTTTCACCCCATAGTGCAAAGAAGATCTGGTTCTTCCCTATTGTACGGGAATCGGTTGATACACCGGATGATTCCCGGAAAAGATGATAAAGCTGTTCCGTTTTCATATTTTCAAAAAAATGCCTCATTATGCTACCATAATGAGGCTATTTAAAGGAGCAATTTATTTTAAAATCCAGACGGGCTCCCGACCCTGATCATCGCGCATCTGAATCCGATATCATCGCGTGATTCTTCCTGGTCGAGGTATCTTCTTGTTGAAGGATTGAGCCAGTAGGCTCTGTCTTTCCACGATCCGCCCTTATATACTCTTGCATTATCGTTGATAAGAGTTACAAAATCGGATTGTCCCTCACCTGCTCCCATATCCTGGGCATACATCCTCAAAGATCCTGTCCTGCCATCATCCGTATTCCAGTTATCTCCAGGCACTAATGCCGACTGAAGGTCTCCATCCCTGAAATTTCTGTAATCGCCTTTCTGATAGTTATACCTGGTTGCAACATCGGCATCTCTGACGGTATCAACATACAGCCTGCCAAGGTTGTTCTTGGTGACAACATTACCATTGGCGTCACGGCGGAGGTCAGTGTAAACGTTACCCCTGAAAGGATTGAATCCGTCAACATCCTCTGGAGTGAGAGGCCTGTAAACATCCTGAACCCATTCATTTACATTACCTGACATGCAGTAGAGACCATAGTCATTTGGCCAGTATGATTTAACTTCGCTGGTAATACTTGCATTATCGTTAAGGCTACCTGCCACACCCATCATGTCTCCCCTTCCACGTACAAAGTTAGCCATCATTTCCCCTTGATCCCTGGGGGCTGCATTTCTTACATTGTGCCCGTCCCACGGAAATATTCTTCTCTCATAAATCCTTTCCTCAAAAGTATTTCCTCTTAGAGCATATGCTGCAAATTCCCATTCGGCTTCTGTTGGCAGCCTGTAGCTGGGAAGAAGCAAGCCATCCTCAAAATTGGTTCTGCGCTCGGTTTGATTGGGATTTAGGCTTTCCCTCAGCTGGTTGACAACACCTTCATACTGACCGGCCAGGTATGCTTCAGTATTGAAGTTATCCTGGTTTTTCTGCTCGGGATTGGGATTTAATTCTCCCTCGTCAATAAGAAGCTGTTCATTAACCCTGTCGCTTCTCCACAGACAATAGTCGTTTGCCTTCAGCCAGTTAACACCAACAACCGGATAATTATTGTATGCCGGGTGACGGAAATAATACTGTACATAGGGATCATTGAAACCCATGGGGCTTCTCCATACGAGAGTATCGGGAAGCGATCTCCTGTAGACTTCCGGGTAATCAACATATACACGTCTGAGCCAGAACAGATATTCGCGGTAATCGACATTCGTTATCTCTGTTTCATCCATATAGAAGGATGATACAGTAACAGTCCTTGGCTTATTATTCCAGTCATACAATACGTCCTGCTGTACCTGGCCCATTGTAAAGCGACCGCCTTCAATAAGAATCAGGCCTGGCCCTGTTTGTTGTTCTGCTTCAAGAGTAACCTCAAATCCGCCATTATCCGGGTTATTATACTCCCATCCTGTAGCAGATGATACATTAGGGTCGCCTCGGTCTCCCTTGAACAGACTGCAGGATGCCATTAAAAGTGAGGTAAGAAGTACAACAGCTAAGATTTTGAATTTATACATAACTCCTTAAGTTTTATCGCTTTTATGAAATTCAAATATAATAATTTTTATGAAAAATTCTTTTTCAAACATCAAATATAACTACAATTTGGGAAAATTTATTGTTTTGACGGTTTTTCTTTTATCAACATTATTTAAACGCAATGCTATCCCTGTGTGATGCATAAGCGAGAAAGGAAGAAGGTTTTGCCCTGATGACAGATTGAAGCGATAATTGTAAAAGAGGTTAACGCTGCCTGCATTGACTGAGAATCCTGCCTGGATATCCATGTTCTTTCTATTATCGGCAAACATTAATGAACTGATTGACAGATAATTGATCTCAAGAATTGCACCGGCTCCCGCTGCGAAATATTCCTTTTGCATTTCGAATATCCCCATTGGACGTATTTTGATCCTTTCTCCCCTTCCAGGATCAATATCTCCGGAAAGAAGCATAAACAACCTTCGTTTAAGGTTGCCTTCTGCCATATCACTTACTGACAGATCCGGTTCAGCCAGGTGATTTACAGCAAGCCCTCCGAAAATTTTTCCCGTATAAAACATGAATCCGGTCCCAAGGTCAAAAATTGTACGATTCTCCTCTGTGAGTGTCTCCCCTGCCGGAAAAATGACACCCCCCAGCGGGTCAATCTGATCGGGCAGAACAGCTCCGTTAAAACCGTATCCCCTGTGGTAAAAAGATGCCGATAGCCCTGTACTGAAATAGAGATCTTTCCCTGCCCTGAAGAAATATGCATACGACAATCCTCCTTTCAGATCATTGACAATCCCTCCGAGATAATCATTTGAAATGAACAGACCGGCCCCGCCGTGAAGTGAAGGAAAATAACCATCATATGAAAAAAAGGCAGAGTGAAGGTTATATGTGTTGCCCGGATAAAAATTCATGTACGACAGCCTGATATACCCGTCTCCTTCACTTCCTGTGATTGCAGGATTACCGATCATGGACATCTGATAACCCGGCCCGTAGCCGGCCTCCTGTCCGAAAGCTCTCAGCGGGATGACCAGTAGTATTATAATTAAAAACCGGTAATATCTTGACATCAATAACATTTCTGCAATATCAACGTAATGATAACGTTATTATTTCAACCTGAAACCCGATACAAAAAAACAAAATCAGTTATCAAACATAAAGCACATTTCTATCTTTGTCCGTTAATAATGAACAGGATATTCCTTCTTATACCAGCTTTCATCCTGAGTGTGCAATGCCACCTTATTGCACAGCCGGTCAAAGATAGCTACGCTTCATCCTCAGTCCTCTCTTCAGGAACATGGTTCAAAATGGCCCTGCTGAAGGATGGTGTGTACAGAATAGATTATTCAAAACTTAAACAGCTTGGGATAGCTGAACCTTCAAACATCAGGATCTACGGCAGTAATTTCGGCCAGTTATCATTTTATAATGATGACCCGAAACCTGATGACCTCTCAGAAATTGCATTATCGTTTGAGACAGGATCCGACGGAACATTCAATGAAGGCGATTACATCCTGTTTTACGGACAGGCAACCGGCAGATGGAAATATAATACCGCATCAGGCGATTTCGATTATGTAAGACATATTTATTCTGATACGGCTTTTTATTTCGTCACGTCAGGAAGCACACCTGGAAGAAGAATTTTAAATTCCGGTGAACCTTCCGGATCCCCTGATTATTTCTCTTCAGGATCAGATGCCCTGTTCATCCATGAAGTTGATAACGAAAACCTGATCAAGTCGGGCAGGGAGTGGTATCAGCAGGTATCATCGCTTGCCGGCACCACAATAAGCCCGCGATTCACTGACCTTGTTGCCGGTGAAAAAATAAGGGTAAGGATCAGGGTACTTGCCAGAGCACCTGTGTCAACAATTTTCAGGTTCTATGAAGGAAGCACTCTCCATAAAAATATCCAGGTGCAGGCAGTAAATTTATCTGCCTACACGGGAACTTATGCACAGATCGCTGACTCCTCCGGCACAATAACTCCACTGTCATCATCACCTGATTTTGAAATCAGGTTCTTTAATAACGGTGAAATATCCGCTAAAGGGTGGCTTGATTTTATAGAGCTACAGGCCAGAAAAAAGAATATATATAATGGTCAGACCACTTTTTTAACTGATTCCAGGTCAGTAACTCCGGGGAGGATAACCGAATTTGCGATCAACAGCCCGGCCGGAAATCCTTTTATATGGGATATAACCGATCCTGTTAATCCATACAGAATAACCTATTTAAAGAATGGCGGCAACTTAATATTCAAAGCTTCAACAGATACCCTTAAATCATATGTCCTGTTTACGGCAGCTGACTATATGACACCTGTCATCAGGCCTTTCCCTTTACCAAACCAGGATCTTCATGGATCAGATCCTGCAGATATGATAATACTGACTCATCCATTATTCAGAAAATATGCAGAAGAGCTTGCTGAACTTCATCTTTCCGGCAGTGGTCTGATTTCCCGGGTGGTCACTCCTGAAGAAATATACAATGAGTTTTCGGGCGGGGTGCCTGATATTGCCGCCATAAGAAATTTTTTGAGGATGAAGTATCTGAAGCAGTCCGGGACCCTCCATCCGCTTAAATATCTCCTGCTTTTTGGCGATGGTTCCTATGAGAACAAAACATTTCCGCCTGAGAATCATAATTTCATTCCCACTTACCAGTCACAGGTTTCTCATATAGTTGTATCGTCATTCACCTCAGATGATTTCTATGGTCTTCTTGAAGATGGTGAAGGAGAAGCAACTGGTACAGAAGATATAGGAATCGGCCGTTTACCCGCTTCTGATACAGTTCAGGCCCGGATATTAGTCACGAAAATAAAGCGGTATCTGGATCCTTCAAACCAGGGGGACTGGAAAAACATCATCTGCATCACCGCCGATGATGAAGACGGGAATACCCATATGTCTGATGCAGAAGGCCTCTCAGCTGTTTTAAGAGACAGTGTTCAGTCATTCAATGTCGATAAGATCTATCTCGATGCGTTTAAACAGGTCACATCAGTTAACGGACAGTCATATCCCGATGTAGTCAGAGCAATAAACAACCGTATAAATTCAGGATGCCTTATTTTCAATTACGTCGGACACGGAAGCGAAAATGGTCTTGCACACGAGAGAGTGGTGAAAACTGAGGATATAAACTCATGGAAGAACGGGGCAAAGCTTCCGCTCTTTATCACTGCTACCTGCGAATTCAGCAGGTTCGATGATGTGGAAAAAGATATCGTTACAGGGGAGTGGATCGGAAAAACTTCAGCGGGCGAAATGGTGCTTCTGAATGAGAACGGAGGAGGAATAGCATTAATGTCTACCACCCGCGTTGTTTATTCAGCACCAAATTATTTCCTCAACAAGAACATATACAATTATGCTTTTGACCGTGATTCTTCAGGTAATGTTCTGCGCCTGGGCGATATAATCCGGCTGGCAAAGAACAGCTCCGGAAGCGGTGCAAATAAAAGGAATTTTTCCCTGCTTGGTGATCCTGCTGTAATACTGGCATATCCATGGCACGGATGTGTTGTTACAGATTCTATAAACCATATTAGTGTCACCGCCGGCACTGACAGCCTGAAGGCATTGTCGCAAGTGACAATATCCGGACATATTGAAGACGCTTTCGGTTCAGCCCTTGAAGATTTTAACGGCATCGTCTCTCCCGTGGTATACGACAAGGTATCAAGCATAAGGACACTGGCAAATGATGGCGGACAAACGATGACGTTTGATCTGCGGAACAATATTCTTTTCAGCGGCAAAACTACAGCAACCAGCGGAAAATTCAGATTTGCCTTCATAGTACCGAGAGATATCGACTATTCGTATGGCACGGGGAAGATCAGCTATTATGCTAACGATTCATCAAGGGACATGAACGGCAACTACTCGGAAATCATTGTTGGAGGATTCGCTGTAACAACTGTGATTGATACTGTCGGGCCCGATATCACCCTGTTCATAAACGATACTCTTTTCAGGAACGGCGGAATTACGGATAACAATCCTCGGCTGCTGGCAATAATAGAAGATAAGGGGGGTATCAATACAACCGGCTCAGGAATAGGACACGATCTGACAGGATACCTCGATGACGACAAAAACAAATCGTTCGTACTGAACAATTACTTTGAAAACGAGTTTGATAACTATATGAAGGGTAAAATCGTATATGATCTTTCCGACCTGACTGAAGGCAGCCATTCGCTTACTTTAAAAGCATGGGATAATTACAACAATTCTTCAGAAAAATCAATATTGTTTATTGTTGAAACTGACGGGAAATTCGTCCTGAAAAACCTGCTTAACTATCCAAACCCGGTAGTAAACGAAACAAGAATAAGCGCTGAGCATAACCGGCCTGATGAGGTTCTTGAAGTGACCATCAGTATTTTTGACATGAAGGGGAGTATTATCAGAATCATAAAGGCTTCAGGATACTCAACCGGGTATCAGCTTGCTCCTGTTGAATGGGATGGCAGGAGCGAATCGGGTCAGAGAGTCGGACGAGGCATCTATCCATATCGTGTTTCGGTAAACACAGGTAGCGGAGAATCGGCCCTGGCATCAGGACGTATTATCATTTTATAACACTACACAATAAGACAGGTAAAAAAATGTTTTATATTTGCATATTCATTACCAGGATGAAAAACAGGACAATATTAATTCTATTATTTTCAATAAACTTTTCGGCCGGCCAGGTTCTTTATGGACAGGATACCGACGGAGAACTTAATGCCATACAGACCGTCGTACCGTTTCTTACGATTGCTCCTGATTCAAGAGCAGGCGCTATGGGAGATGCCGGTGTCGCTACATCGCCTGATATCTACAGCATGCACTGGAATCCTGCAAAATTTGCTTTTATAGATGGTAAAGGAGGTGTTGGTATCTCTTATTCCCCATGGCTCAGAAATCTTGTTCCGGATATCAATATAGCCTATCTGTCAGGATATTACAGGATTGATCAAAAGCAGGTTGTTAACGGCAGTCTTATCTATTCATCCCTCGGTAATGTTTCTTTCACTGACGATTTCGGCAACCTGATAAGAGACTATAAGCCTAATGAATGGTCATTTGACCTGGGTTATTCAAGGATTTTTACTGATAATTTTTCCGGAGGCGTTGCTTTCAGGCTGATATATTCAAATCTTACAGGAGGCTTCCCTTCAGGAGAAACGGATACCAAACCGGGACTCTCAGTTGCTGCTGATATTTCGGCATACTATTTTAAAGAACTTGGCCTGTTCAATAAGGATGCCTTGCTCTCGTTCGGCGGGAATATATCAAACATAGGATCAAAAATGAGCTATTCCGAATCGCAGACATCTGATTTTATCCCGATTAACATGAGGATTGGAACAGCATTCAGTATTAATCTTGATCCTTATAATAAAATCACACTGACAGTTGATATAAACAAGCTCCTCGTTCCTACTCCTCCATACTACAGCATAACCAATCCTGACAGCATTATTGCAGGTAAAGATCCGAATGTTGCCGTTCCAGTTGCAATCTTCCAGTCTTTTTACGATGCCCCGGGCGGTTTCAAGGAGGAGCTTCATGAGCTGACATACTCCTACGGAGCAGAATACTGGTATAATGATCAGTTTGCTATAAGGACAGGATATTTCCATGAGAACGAGACCAAAGGCAACAGGAAATATTTTACAGCAGGAGCCGGCTTCAGGCTGAGCGGATTTACGATTGACTTTTCCTATCTGATGCCTCTGGTACAGAACCATCCTCTTGCCCGTACACTCCGCTTCTCACTCTCATTTGATATCAGCGCTTTACGGAATGCAACCAAATCGCGCTCATGAATCCCAGAATAGGACAGGGCATCGACATTCACAGGCTTCAAAAAGGTTTGAAATTATGGCTGGGAGGTATTCTGATCCCATCGGAAAAAGGTTGTATCGCCCATTCCGACGGCGATGTGCTTCTCCATGCAATATGTGATTCTCTCCTCGGTGCTGCAGGAATGCCCGATATAGGCATCCATTTCCCTGATTCTGACCCTGAATTTAAAAATATCCGGAGTACAATATTACTCGAACGTACATATAATATTATACGTAAAAAAGGATATAAAGTTTCAAATATCGACTGCACTGTCTGTCTTGAAAAGCCTAAAATCGCTCCCTTTGTACCGGAAATGAAATCAGTCATTTCACAAATACTTAAAATATTACCTGACAATATTTCAATCAAGGCTACAACTGCAGAAACGCTTGGTTTCGTCGGACGTGAAGAAGGAATAGTTGCTCTGGCTATATCTCTTATAGAAGAATAATCCCCGGCGCTTCGCGCCACCCCCTAAAGGGGAGCTATGGAGTCAATCGTCCGGTTAATTAACCCGTCATCAGCAACATATGGAACAGTCACATTCAGTTCCGGCGTTTTTTTCATTTCCCTCTCAAGAGTGAAAAGTGCTCCCTCATTTCTTGCCCAGCTCCTCCGGGCAATGCCGTTATTGACATCCCAGTGAAGCATCATCCTGAGCTTCTCCCCTGTCTCCATTGTGCCATCAAGCACCATGCCGAATCCGCCGTTGATCACTTCACCCCATCCTACTCCGCCCCCGTTATGCAGGGATACCCATGTCGCTCCCCGGAATGAATCACCGATTACATTATGCACTGCCATGTCGGCAGTATATTTTGACCCGTCATAAATATCAGATGTCTCCCTGAACGGTGAATCGGTACCGGACACATCATGGTGATCTCTTCCTATAATTACCGGCGCTGAGATTTCCCTCTCTGCCACTGCCCTGTTGAAAGCATCAGCGATTGCTATCCTTCCTTCAGCATCAGCATAAAGTATCCTTGCCTGTGAACCAACCACCAGCCTGTTTTTACCTGCCTCTTTTATCCAGTGTATGTTGTCTGCCATCTGCTGTCGTATCTGTTCCGGTGAATCCTTCATGATATGCTCAAGCGTTTCAACGGCTATAGTGTCAGTAAGTTCAAGGTCGGCCGGATCATTTGAACAACAGACCCACCTGAACGGTCCGAATCCGTAATCGAAACAAACCGGGCCCATAATATCCTGTACATAGGAAGGATACCTGAATTCTCCGTCAGGCCTCAGAATATCTGCTCCGGCCCTTGAAGCTTCAAGCAGGAACGCATTTCCGTAGTCGAAAAAATAAGTACCCCTCTCTGTATGCCTGTTTATGGCTTCAACCTGGCGTACCAGAGATCTCTTTACAAGCTCTTTGAATTTATCAGGATCCTCTGAGATCATTCTGTTCGCCTCATCAAAACCAATTCCTGCAGGATAATATCCGCCGGCCCACGGATTATGCAAAGATGTCTGGTCAGAGCCCAGGTCCACCATGATATCCTCATCTGCAAATTTTTCCCATACGTCCACAATATTCCCCTGGAATGCCAGTGAGACAACCTCCTGCTTCTCCCTCGCCGACCTGACCCTTACTAAAAGCTTATCCATATCAGTTATCACCTCATCCACCCATCCCTGGGAATAACGGGTATGGATCGCCCTGGGATTAACCTCGGCAATAACAGATATAGCACCTGCAATAGAAGCAGCTTTTGACTGGGCTCCCGACATTCCGCCCAGACCCGATGAAACATAAAGCTTCCCCATCAGATTTTCTCCGGCTTTACTTACAAGCCTGCCGGCATTGAGAATAGTAATGGTCGTCCCGTGGACTATTCCCTGGGGCCCTATATACATATATGAACCTGCAGTCATCTGTCCATATTGGGACACTCCAAGGGCATTGAACTTTTCCCAGTGATCCTGCGATGAATAATTAGGAATGACCATTCCGTTGGTAACCACCAGTCTCGGTGCATCACTGTGCGACGGAAATAGTCCCAGCGGATGGCCTGAATAAACCACAAGCGTCTGATTATCTGTCATTTCTGAAAGATACTTCATCGTAAGCCGATACTGTGCCCAGTTCTGGAAAACAGCCCCGTTACCGCCGTAGGTTATCAGTTCATGAGGGTGCTGGGCAACAGAAAGATCGAGGTTATTTGATATCATCAGCATTATGGCAGCCGCCTTTTTCGACCTGAAAGGGAATTCATCAATATGGCGTGCCCTGATCTCATATTCAGGACGGAACCTGTACATGTATATCCTTCCGTACTGTATAAGTTCATCTGCAAATTCCCTTGCCAGTACGGGATGAAAATCCGAAGGAAAATATCTGAGGGCATTTTTCAGTGCCAGCTTTTTTTCCTCCGGGGTCAGTATGTCTTTTCTGCGGGGTGCATGGTTAATATTCTGATCATATTCTTTAGGCGGAGGCAGACGTGAAGGTATGCCTTCGGAAACGAGTTTCTTGAATATAGAGGAAGTCATGTTTTAGAATAAATATTGAAATATAAAGTTAAGGAATTAAAACAAAAAGCCGGCTTGTTTCTTGCCGGCTCTCACTGTCAATATCCTTATTGACTATATTTTCCCTTCTTTGATTATTTCATCATCGACCAGAATGCGTCCGCAGTATTCACAGACAATGATCTTTTTTCTTGATTTAATATCCAGCTGTCTCTGAGGTGGTATCTGGTTAAAACAACCTCCGCAGGCATCTCTCTGAACCGGCACTACTGCAAGCCCGTTCCTTGCATTTGAGCGGATACGCTTATAAGCTGTAATCAATCTGTCCTCAATAATACCCTCAACTTTATCAAGTTTCTTATAAAGCCCCTCTTCCTCCTTCTGTGTATCTGCTATAATCTCATCAAGCTCCGATTTCTTGTTTTCAAGATCAGAAGTTCTTTCCGCAAGAGCAGATTCAGATTCAGCTATTACAAGTTTCTTCTCATCAATCTGGACATGGAACTCCTTTATCTTTTTATTGAACAGCTCTATTTCCAGTTTCTGGTATTCTATTTCCTTTGATAGAGAATCGAACTCTCTGTTGTTACGTACATTCTTCTGCTGTTCCTCATATTTTTTTATGAGAACTTCAGCGTCAGCAATCTCATTATTCTTTTTTGAAATTGACTTCTCGATAGTAACAACCTCTTCCCGCAGATTATTGAGCCTGGTTTCAAGCCCGGCTATATCATCTTCCAGATCCTGTACCTCCAGTGGGAGTTCGCCCCTGAGGGTTTTAATTTTATCTATCTCTGAATCGACTAATTGCAGACTGTACAATGCCCTTAATCTTTCTTCTACAGAAATCTCGGTATCATGTGTTTTTGCTTTTTCCATTTTATAAATAGTTAACAGGATTCGTATTTATTTCTGAAAACCGGAGTGCAAATGTAGGGAATTTTTTGATAATTAGATCGTATAAAATTTCTACAGAGAATTTTTCGCTTTCATAATGGCCGATATCAATAACAATCATTTTATTCCCGGCTTCAAAAAAACTATGGTACCTTACATCGGCAGTAATGAATGCATCCGCTCCTGATGCAATTGCATCGTTGAGGAGCGCTCCGCCTGAACCTCCGCATAATGCCACTTTTGTGATCTTATTACCTGTAAGCTTTGAATATCTGATCCCCCTGGCAGAGAAAACAGACTCAATACTCCTCAGAAAATCCTTTTCCCCTGCCGGTTCAGGCATTTCGCCGACACAACCAAGTCCGATCTCAATATTTTCATTCTCCAGCGGATAAATGTCATAAGCAACCTCTTCATAGGGATGATTTTCGAGAAGGGCTTTTATAACCCTCTCCCTGATGTGAGAGAACATTACCGTTTCAAACCGGATCTCTTTTTCAAAATGCATTTTACCCTTCTCCCCTACAAACGGATTGCTGCCTTCGCCACCTCTGAAACTTCCTGTTCCCTGTGCGATGAAACTACATTGATCATAATTCCCGATAACTCCTGCACCTGCACTGAAGATCGCATCCCTGACTTTATCAAGATGATTTTCAGGTATATACGTAACAAGCTTGGAAAGCTTGTTCTTAAGGGGCGATAGAGTCTTAACATTTTTCAGCTTAAGCTTTTCAGCCATTTTCCTGCTTACTCCGTTATCTGTAACGTCAAGATTTGTGTGGGCAGAATAGATTGCGACATCCTGTTTTAAAGCTTTCATCACCAGTCTTTCAGTAACGGTACGTCCGGATAACCTTTTGATCCCTGCAAAAATAAGCGGGTGATGTGATATGATAACATCACATCCTCCATAGCCTGCCTCATCAAGCACCTCATCAGTAACATCAAGGCATATTAACGCTGAATTGACTTCCCTGTCGGGCGTGCCTACCTGCAATCCAGAGTTGTCATACCCTTCCTGGAATGACAACGGTATTGCAGAATCGAGAAATGAGCAAAGATCTTTTAGTTTCATATATTATCACGCAAATCAAGCAGAAGGCTTTTTATTTTCTGAAGCGATTCGTTTATTTCGTATTTGTAGTCAGTCTCTTCCCATTTGCCGGAAAGTTTCTTTTTTGCACCCGGCAGGGTCATCCCCTCTTCCTTGAGAAGATGATAAATGATTCTCAGGTTTTTGATGTCGGCAGGAGTGAACATCCTGTTACCCTTTTTATTCTTCATGGGCTTCAGGATATCAAATTCATTTTCCCAGAACCTGATTGTTGAGATTGGTACACCCAGCATTTCAGCTGTTCCCCCTATGGAATAATAGAGCTTTTCGACCGTTTTTTCCTTGTATGGCATATCTTTATTTATAAGAAATTTCTCCGTCATCCGAAATCTTTATACAGGCATCAGGAAAATCAAGTGCAACAAGATCCCGGATTTTTCTTGTTACACGCTTTTCCGGGTCAATTCTGACACCTGTTCCGGGGATTTGATAAACAGGGATTATTCCCCCTGAAATAAATCTTCCCGAAGCCTCCACATTCAGTCTGACTACCGGAGCTATACCGTTCGGACCCTGAAGGTTGAACCTTCCGTAGGTGCAGAAATTACCAAGGCTGTATCCGATAAACCGATCCCTGTATACCTCAATAGCTCTTGTAACATGAGGCCCGTGGCCAAAAACCACATCAGCACCTGCATCAATCATCATGTGTGAGAATTTATGGACGTCTCCCCTGTTCTCTGTAAACATCATCTCATCTGCTCTGGGAACACGCTGAAAATCTGCTCCCTCGGCACCGCCATGAAATGATACTATTACTATATCACAGGTATCTGCAAGAGATCTTACAATAGCTTCGGCTTCCTGCAATTCAATAATACTGACTGTACCCGCATTGGGAGCAAATGCACAAAATCCATAAACAATACTGTCCTTACTGAAGACTGAATATGGATATTCCGTTAAACCGGCATAGTGAATCCCCAGTGAATCAAGCAGTTCCATTGTACGCTTTCGGGCTGGAGGTCCGAAGTCGCCAAAATGATTATTAGCCAGGCTGATGATGTCAAATCCCGATACTGCAAGGGCAGAAGCATATCTCTCCGGCATCCTGAAAAGGTAACATTTTGTTGTGTCCCTGCATTTTTTTGCAGGTTCCCCGTTGTTCAGGAATGATCCTTCAAGATTTCCGAAAGTGATATCCGAGGACGCAAGCGTATCAGCCAGGTCCCCAAGCAGCCGGAGGGGATTGTCGTGAGGCGGAAGGTATTTTGGTGAGGGGAAGGAGGTCCCAAACATAATATCTCCGACACCTGTTATAATTATATCTCTCTTTGCCGGGACGGTATCATTTAATAATGAAGAACCTGAAACAGATTGACAAGCGAGGAGCAGTACGAATACTAAAAAAAAGGTGATGTTTATCTTCATAAAAAAGTTTAAGGAAGATCTAATCAAAAGACTGACCCGTTTTTGAAGCTATTTCAACCATCCTCTCATATTCTCCGGGAGTGAGATCATTGAAATAATAGTTTACCGGATCGACATTTGTACCGTTCAGTTTTATTTCATAATGCAGATGAGGTGCCAGCGACATCCCTGTATTGCCGACAAATCCTATCACGTCACCCCTTCTGACCTTTTGTCCTGCCCTCACATTGAACCTGTCGAGATGGGCATAAATTGATGTATAGCCGAAACCATGGTTTATGATGATATGATTTCCAAGTCCGCGTTTTGATGAGATGACAGATGCAATGGTACCATCGCCGGTCGCATATATATCGGTTCCGGAAGGTGCGGTAAAATCCATCCCTGCATGGAACTTAATTATTTTATAGATCGGATGGATTCTCAATCCGAAGCCTGATGCTGTCCGTTTAAGATCCTTGTTAGAAATAGGTAAAATGGCAGGAATTGATCTCAGCATCTCTTCTTTTCTCATAGCCAGAGATATCAGGTCGTCAAATGATTTTGACTGAACATAGATCATTTTTCTTATCTGGTCAAGTCTCTTTGTCGTTTCAACAACAATGCTGGAATTATCATACCCCTCAAGTTCCATATACCTGTTTATCCCGCCCACACCCCCATCCCGTAAAGTTGCGGGTATCGGTTCGGCTTCAAATATTGTCCGGTACAGGTTATCGTCAGTTTCCTGCAGATGGCCGATCACCTTTTCAATGTTATCCATTTCTCTGTATATCAGGTCATACTGAAGAGTAAGCTGTTCTATCTCCCTTAACAGAGCTTTTTCTTTCGGGGAATCGAAAAAGATGGCAAAGATGAGATAATAAACGAAGGCAATAAGAAGCGATCCTACCAAATAAGCCAGACCCCTGAGGAGCATTGCCCCAAAGCCGAGCCGTATCCTGTCAAAACTGAGAGATTCGGCATTAAACTTATATTTTGAGTTTGGCATTATGCAGCAAAGATAAAAAATTCATAAAAAAGAAACCACCTCCTGTGCAGGAGAGATTTGTAAATCCGGAGGAAAAAAACTACAACTTAATGATTATCTGAATTTTGTGCTAGACGTGAGCAGCTGGATCATATCAAAATATTCTTCCCTGGTCAGATCGTTATTAAAATAATAGAGAGGATTCAAATGCTGCCCGTACTGATCGATCTGGTAATGGAGATGAGGTCCGGAAGAGGTTCCTGAACTGCCTGTAAGCCCGACAAGATCTCCGCGTTTAACATTCATCCCCTTTGAAACCCTTATACTGCTCAGATGCCCGTATATAGTCTGGTAACCATAGCCATGATCTATCCGGACATGATTCCCGAAACCTCCTGAATTCCATCCTGCCTCAATAACGGTCCCTGAACCTGTTGCAAATACTTCAGTCCCGTACGGTGTCTCGAAATCCTGTCCGTGGTGCCACTGCGGATTCCCGTGAACCGGGTGTACTTCCCTGAATTTCAAGCCATCGCCCAGTCTTAATGCTACATCAACGGGACTTATCATGGGAAGGTATTCATACATTCTCTCCCATTCGGATCTTTTTTCTTCAATAGCTCTGAATGATTCATCCTGGACATTTATCATGTTTTTCAGTTCCTCGATCCTTGTCCGGGTCGATTTCATAAGGTTTGAGTTGAAATAACCGTTGAGATCCCTGAACCTGTCAACACCTCCGAAGCCTGGATTCCTGAACGACTCGGGTAAACTATCCATTTCGAGTATGGGCCTGTAACGAACTTCATCAGACATCCTGAGGCTGTTCACCATCGAGAGGGCGTCATCAAGTTCTCTTTGTGCCAGCGTATACTGGAACTTCAGGTTATCGATTTGCTGGTTCAGCATCTGTTCCTTGGGCGATCCGAATATGTTTTCGAAAATTGCGCTGTAGACCAAAGTGACAGCTATAGTGACTGCAAACCAAAAAAGCAGCCGCAACAGCCTCTTGCCCCATGGAAGCTTTACCTGCTTGTATTGCAGATCATTACGGTCTAAGAAATATTTCCGGTTACTCATCGGCCGGGCCAGAATTTTGAATTTTTGTTTCAGGCAATTGACAAATCTAAATCAAATAAATTAATTTTACAAGCCAATTTTCAGGTATATTTACATTATCCACTGACAATTAAAAGATGAAGGCACAGGAACTGAGACAGTTATTTTTTGAATTTTTCCGGAAAAAAGGGCATGAAATTGTTCCGTCAGCACCCATGGTGATAAAGAATGATCCTTCACTCATGTTTACAAATGCCGGAATGAATCAGTTCAAGTATATTTTCCTGGGAAACAGCCAGTCAAAGTACAGAAGGGTGGCAAACTCGCAGAAATGCCTCAGGGTTTCAGGAAAGCATAACGACCTGGAGGAGGTTGGGCATGACACTTATCATCATACCATGTTTGAGATGCTTGGGAACTGGTCATTCGGCGATTATTTCAAACTGGAAACCATCAGATGGGCCTGGGAATTTCTTACAGAAGTTTTGAAAATTGATAAGGATCGATTATATGTTACAATTTTTAAAGGGGATGAAACAGAACTCCTGGAACGAGATAAAGAATCATATAAATACTGGGCTCTTAATATTGACGAAAAGCGGATATTGGAAGGATCTAAGAAAGATAATTTCTGGGAGATGGGAGATACCGGGCCTTGCGGTCCTTGTTCTGAAATACATGTTGATATCAGGGAAGAAGATGAGAGAAAGAAGATTCCTGGTTATAAACTAATAAATAAAGGACACCCGCAGGTAATTGAAATATGGAATCTGGTGTTCATTCAGTATAATCGCAACGCTGATGGTTCCCTGACCTTTTTGCCTGATAAACATGTCGATACAGGCATGGGATTCGAGCGGCTCTGTATGGTTGTTGAAGGTAAGAAATCAAATTACGATACGGATCTGTTTCAGCCTGTTATAAAAGAAATCTCATCCATTACGGGGAAAGAATACGGAGTCAATGAATCCTTGGATACGGCCATGCGTGTGGTTGCCGACCATCTTAGAGCAGTCTCCTTTTCAATTGCTGACGGACAGCTTCCGTCAAACAATAAGGCTGGCTATGTTATAAGAAGGATCCTTCGCCGGGCAGTACGATACGGATACAATAATCTCGGAACAGAAGAACCATTCATTTACCGCCTTGTACCAAAACTGGCCGCTACCATGGGTGATCATTACCCTGAATTAAGATCACTGCAGGAGCTGATATCAAAGATAATCCTGGAAGAGGAAACAGCGTTCCTTAAAACCCTTGGAAAAGGACTGAAAATGATCGAAAAAATGATCCGGGATCTGAAGAGAAACAATAAGAGCATATTACCCGGGAAAGTTGCTTTTGAGCTTTACGACACTTTCGGATTCCCTGTTGACCTTACACAGCTTATTCTCAGGGAGAACGGGATGGAGCTTGATATCCGGGAGTTTGAAAACGAGATGAATAACCAGAAGGACAGATCGCGCGAGGATGCTTCTCTCGATGCAGGAGACTGGGAGATCATCAGGGATATGGGCGACACCATGTTTACCGGTTATGAAAAGACCAAAGAAGAAGTGCTTATCACAAAATACCGCGTGGTAAAGATCAAAGGGAAAGAGGTCTGCCACATTGTGCTTGATAAAACCCCGTTTTATGCTGAATCCGGAGGACAGGCAGGTGATACCGGATTCCTGGCATCGAAGAATGAAAAAATTGAAATCACCGATACCATTAAAGAGAATAACCTCATCATTCACGTTGCAGAGAAGGCACCTTCAGTGCCCAAATCTGATTTTACAGCCACTGTTGATATTGAAAAACGGCTGATGACCGCCAATAATCATACAGCTACTCATCTTCTTCACTATGCATTGAGGGAAGTTCTCGGGAAGCATGTGGAACAGAAAGGCTCTCTTGTTACTCCCGAACGTCTCAGGTTCGATTTCAGCCATTTTACAAAACCCGGCAGGGAAGAGCTGCTAAGAGTGGAAGAGATCGCAAACCGTCTGGTCAGGGAGAACAATCATCAGAAAGTAACCGACAATATATCGCTTGAGAAAGCACAGACCATGGGTGCTATGGCTCTTTTCGGAGAAAAGTACGGAGAGACAGTCAGGGTTGTGTCATTCGGGAAATCAGTTGAATTGTGCGGAGGAATCCACGTTAAATCCACCGCAAGCATAGGCATCATCAAGATAGTATCGGAGGGAGCGATAGCTGCCGGAATCAGAAGGATTGAAGCTGTAACCGCAGGCAAGGCATTTGAGTATGTCAATGACAGGCTTGCCGTGGTTGAAGATATTGCTGTCATGCTTAAAAGCACAGGAAACATAAAAGAGAGCGTCGAAAAACTTATTTCAGAGAATAGCTCCCTTAAAAAATCACTGGAAAAATACCAGGCTAAGTTAGCTATGACAGCGTTCAAGGCGCTTGAGGAAAAAGCAGTGAGCATAAAGGATATCAGCTTCATTTCCGGAATGATTAAAGCAGATTCTGCGGAAACCCTGAAGACAATTGCATTTGAATTAAGGAAAAAATCGGAAAACAGTGTCATGGTCATCGGATCAGCAATCGGAGGAAAAGCGAATATTGTTGTAATGGTAAGTGACAGGCTTACAAAAGAGAAAAATATCAGTGCAGTCGATATAATAAAAGAGATTGCGGGAGAGATCAACGGAGGCGGGGGCGGTCAGCCATTTCTTGCCACAGCAGGGGGGAAAAAGCCCGAAGGAATAAACAGGGCTATCAAAAAAGCAGAAGAGTACCTGAGGAATTTTTGAAAATGAGAAGCTTCAGAACAAATTTTCCGGTTGTTATTGTCATTGCAGCTCTTCAGCTTGCAGTTTCATGTACACCTGAATCGTGCCTCGAAGAAACAGTCGTTGAAATAAAAGCTCCGCTCTACCTTAACAGCACTCAGGAAATTCAGGCTCCTGACAGCCTGACACTCTACGGATTAAACAGTGTGTCGGGCAAAATATATAGCAGTGCAAAAGATGTCAAAAAGGTCCTTTTTCCGCTTGATCCTTCTGCAGAAAGCTGCGGCTTTGTGATCAGGATTAACGGAGCATTCGATACGATCATGATGAATTATGATTCCTATCCTCACCTTATATCCCAAGAATGCGGATATGCATATTACCATACAATTGATTCACTGACATTCACAAAGAATATTATCGATACCATAATAATAAAAAACAGGTTTGTCACCACAGCCAATGAGGAGAATTTCCGCATATTTTATTAGTATACTGATATTGCTGTTTTCAGGATCGTCTGTGGCAAATGGACAAACAGAGCCGCCCGATTCTGTACTGATACCTCTTAAAATAAGGATCGGCGCTGAAGTTACCGGACCTGTTATTTATTTAACAGACAGAGCCAACCTGAGTACTGAAGGATTTATTTCTGCTGACCTGAATGAAATATTTGCTCTTTTCCTGGGTACCGGATATTCCGATTACAGGTATTCTCAGTACAATTATGAATACCTGAGTAAAGGCTTTTTTCTTAAGGCAGGAGTCGATTTCAATATTCTCAGACCTGAAAAAGCCATGGGAAAATATTGGGCAGGAATCGGATTGCGCTACGGACTGAGCTCGTTTACCTGTGAGATACCATCCTTTGAGTATGAAAATTACTGGGGGACCATTGTCACCTCAATTCCTCCCTCAAAATATTTTGGCCATTATCTCGAAGCTTCACCCGGATTCAAGGCGGAAATCTTCAGGAATTTCAGTATGGGATGGTCAGTGAATATCAGGAAACTGGTTTATACGGGAGCAGGAAAGGACCTCAGACCAATATATTTCCCCGGATATGGAAAGGGAGGTGAATCCATGAGTTTTGGTATCAGCTATTATTTAGTATGGAACATCCCTTTCAAAAAAATCAAAGTTGAAGTAAAGAAGGAAGAACCTGAAGAAACTCAAGAATCTGAAATCCTATAAAATTACTCTTATTACCAATACATTTCAGGTCACCTGTGAATCAGGCTTCATGATTGCATGATTGCATGATTATATTTCTCCTTTCCTGCTGAAAAGCCAGACACCTGCAAAAGTCAGGAATCCGTTTACCAGGATCATTTCAAATCCGAATTTGTAACCGTTAAAAAGTTGTTCCGAGAAGGCGTTCAGAAATATGCAGATTACAGGGGATAATATTGCAACGAATGGTGTCATCCTGTCATTTGGTTTCCGCTTCGAAAAGAGTCCGAAAGAGTAAAGCCCCAGAAGAGGTCCATAGGTGTAGCCAGCAATGGTAAACAACTCATCAATGACAGCCTTGTTATTTAATGAACTGAATATCAATATGCTGATAAAGAATATAATAGCAACGGTAATATGAACCCCATACCTGATCCTTGTGGCTTTTTTTTCAGGAATATTCTTCCTTCGGTCAAGACCCAGGAAGTCAATGCTGACAGAAGTTGTCAGTGACGTGAGTGCTCCGTCAGCACTGGGGAAAGCAGCAGAAATCAGCCCAATTATGAAAACCAGCCCTGCCATCGGACCAAGGTATTTGATAGCTATTGTCGGGAAGAGGTCATCAGATGCTACGACATTTATTCCTTTGCTTTGTGAATATAAAAACAAAAACGCACCAAGAAAAAGGAACAGCAGGTTGACAAAAACCAGTATCCCGCTGAAAGTGAACATATTCTTCTTGGCCTCCCTTATATTCTTACAGCTCAGGTTTTTCTGCATCATCTCCTGGTCAAGGCCGGTCATGGTTATTGTAATGAACATACCTGAGAAGAACTGTTTCAGGAAATGTCTCTCATGATGCCAGTCGGTGATGAACATCCTTGACAAATTGCTGTGTGTAATTTCTGAAAAAAGCTGGTGCAAAGGCGCTCCTAGACCTTTACTTATATAGATAATTGAAAGGATGACGGCAAGAAGCATGAAGGTCGTCTGAAGTGTATCTGTATAGACGATTGTCCTTATGCCTCCCTTAAATGTATAAAGAATTATAAGAATGATAAAGACCAGTGCATTTACCCAGAACGGAATGTTCCAGGCATCAAAGACAAACACCTGTAATACATTGATAACCAAAAACATTCTGAGGGATGCTCCCAGCGTCCTTGACAGGATAAAAAAGCCTGCGCCGGTCTTGTACGACCAGAAACCAAAACGCTGATCAAGATATGAATATATGGATGTGAGCCTGAGCCTGTAATATAACGGCATCAGTACCAGCGCTATCACAAAATACCCGACAAGGTAGCCCATGACAACAACCATATAGCTGAACTGGGTATCACTCACCCATCCGGGAACTGACATGAATGTCACACCCGACAGCGAAGCTCCTATCATTCCGTATGCCACCACAAACCACGGTGATTTTCTGTTCCCGATAAAGAAAGATTGATCATTGGCTTTTCTGGCTGTTATCCAGGTGACAGCAAATAATAATGCAGTATAGATCAGGAAAATTCCAAGAATCAGTGATGGTGACATAATGGAAAATCAATCTGCAAGGATAACAAAAAGAATGCAAGGCAAAAAATCCAATAGTCATCAAAAAGAACAATAATTGGATTAATTTTGTCTAAAACTATCTGTCATGAGCTTTACCGAATTCCCTTCCAGGCTTCTGGAAAATGCAGTGAATGAATTTGCATCACTCCCGGGGATCGGAAGGAAAACAGCTTTCAGGCTGGTAATGAACCTTTTAAGAAGGGATCCTGAAGAAGTCAAAAGATTCGGTGAGAGCATACTTAAACTGCATGAAGGGATACATTACTGCAAGGTATGCAATAACATTTCCGACACGGAGATATGCAATATCTGCAATGATGAAAAACGGGACAAAACGGTTCTGTGTGTCGTGGAAAACATCCAGGATGTAATGGCTGTTGAGAATACCCGACAGTATAAGGGCCTCTATCATGTACTCGGCGGGATAATTTCACCCATAGACGGAATCGGCCCTTCAGACCTTAAGATCGACTCCCTTGAAGAAAAGGTGAAAGCAGGCGGAATAAAGGAAATAATACTGGCTCTCAGCGCAACCATGGAAGGAGACACGACTAATTATTATCTTTACAGAAAACTGTTCAATTATAATACCCTGATTACAACCCTGGCCAGGGGTGTTGCAATCGGTGATGAGCTTGAATATACTGATGAAATAACACTCGGACGAGCAATTAATAACCGTAATCCCTACCAGCAATGATGACATCTGTAAATAAATTCCTGTCAAATTCCGGAAAGAGCATGAAACGCTCTGCTATAAGGGAGATCCTTAAACACCTGCAGAATCCCGATATGATCTCTTTTGCGGGAGGTCTTCCTGCACCAGAGACATTTCCTGTTGAAGACCTTAAGGAAATAGCACTCGAAGTGCTTGAAAAGGACGGGGCAAACGCACTTCAGTACGGAACTACTGAAGGGGACGCACTCCTTCGCAAAATGTTGGTAGAAAGACACAACCGCGCAGGCCTGAACATAAATATTGACAATATAATCATAACTACTGGTTCCCAGCAAGCCCTGGATCTGATAGGTAAAATATTTATTGACAGTGGCGATTATATATTGTGCGGGCTGCCATCATACCTGGGAGGACTCAATGCATTTACCGTTTACGGGGCAAAGCTGAAAGGTATTGCACTTGATGAAAAAGGGATGAAACCGGATGAGCTGGAAAAGACAATCAGCACACTCAGGGAACTTGGCAGAATAATCAAATTCATCTATATAATACCCGATTTCCAGAATCCTGCGGGGATCACACTCCCGGAAGAAAGAAGAAAGAGAATCATTGAAATTGCGGAAAAGTACGATATCCTGATTGTTGAGGATAGTCCTTACCGTGATGTGCGTTTCAGCGGAGAGACCCAGCCAATGATGTACAATCTGGATAATACCGGAAGGGTAATAACCCTCTGTACGTTCTCAAAGATATTTGCCCCAGGTTTCAGGGTCGGATGGATAATCGGCCATCCTGAAATACTCGACAGGATAGTGATGGCAAAACAGACAGCTGACCTGTGCACATCTGCATTTGTACAGAAGATAATCGCCCGCTACCTTGAAAAAGGATTGCTGGAAAAAAACCTCGTGAAGACCATTGCTCTTTACAGTGAAAGACGCAATTACATGATAGAATGCTTCAGGAAATATATGCCTGAAGGTGTGACATGGACAGAACCTGAAGGCGGATTGTTCCTGTTCGTGACTATGCCTCCCGGAATTGATGCCGACAGAATCTTCAGAAAAGCTATAGAGAAAAATGTTGCATTTGTCTCAGGATCAACATTTTATTGCAATGATTCAGGGCATAATACAATGCGTATCAACTTTTCATTTTCGAAGCCTGAAGTAATTGAAGAAGGAATTAAACGTCTTGCCGGAGTGATTAAGGATGAATTAACCGGCTGATAATAGCAATGGAACTATCCGTCATCATTGTCAGCTACAATGTAAGGCATTTCCTGGAACAATGCCTACTATCAGTCCGGGAAGCTTCTAAGGATATTGCATGTGAGATATTTGTCGTTGACAATAATTCCGCTGACGGCTCATGTTCAATGGTACGCAGCGAATTCCCTGAGGTAAAGCTGGTAATGAACAATGAGAACAGGGGTTTCTCTGCCGCCAATAACCAGGCTCTGAAAATAGCTGAAGGCAGGTTTATCCTGATTCTCAATCCTGATACCATTGTTGAAGAGGATACATTTAAAAGATGCATCGGATTTATGGAGAGTCATCCTGACGCCGGTATCGTCGGGGTAAGAATGATCGATGGGAAAGGAAGGTTCCTTCCTGAGTCAAAAAGAGGAATACCAACACCGGATACGGCTTTCTACAAAATGATGGGGCTTTCACATCTCTTCCCAAAGTCGGAGCGATTCAACAGGTATTATCTTGGCCATCTTGACAATACAAAAACAACCAGGGCTGATATCATTTCAGGAGCTTTCATGTTTATCCGCCGCGAAGCATTCATTAAAACTGGGCTTCTGGATGAAGATTTTTTCATGCATGGCGAGGATATAGATTACTGCTACAGGGTATTGCAGAACGGATTCAACAATTATTATTTTCCCGGGACACAGATCATACACTACAAGGGAGAAAGTACTAAAAAGGAGGATCTGAATGTCTTTATTGCCCTGTACAAGGCTATGATAGTTTTCGTCCGTAAGCATTTCAGCGATGGGAAATTCAGGAATTATATTTTCCCTGTGCAGACAGCGATAATTTTGAGGGCAGGATTATCATTATTAAAAAGATTCCTCAGAAGATCCTTTTTCCCTGTAACAGACGGTATTCTTATATACCTGCTGTACAGGATAATTGCCTCATTATGGGGAATATTTAAATTCGGGGCAGGATACAAATTTCCTGAAATATTCCCGGAAATCATCATACCTGTCTATACGGTAATACTCCTGCTTTCGGTGGCATTCCTGTCAGGATACAAAATCCCGTCCAAATCGGAAAATGCAGTAAAGGGAGTCATAACCGGGACAATAATGATTCTCGTTATATATGCACTCTTCCCGCTTAATCTTAGATTTTCGAGGGCAACAATTATTTTTGGAGGAATCGCATTGATTATTGTGATACCTTTATGGAGGCTGCTTATCTCACAAATTTTTCCCGGAATATCTGACAATCCGTTTTCAAAAGCCCGGAGAACAGTTATTGTTACCGATAGCCAGGGCTATTTAAAAGTAATGAACCTGATTTCCTCACTGAAAGTCAAAAACAGGATCTCCGGCAGGGTCAGCCTTGAAAAGGATGATATGAAGGAAGAGGTCCTTGGAAATATCGGACAATTAAGGGAAATAATAAGGATAAACAAAATCAAGGAGGTCATTTACACCACAGGCAATATGGGTGCCGCGCAAATAATTGATTCAATGCATCATATATCTGACCTTAACATCACCATACGTATTGCTTCTGCAGACGAAAAATATATTTTCGGAAGCAGGTATGTGAATCCGGAGAATGATATGGTCTCTTTTAGCCACCCGATCCTGAGGAAAAGAATATGGTCCTGGCTTAAGAATCTGTACAAATAATTGTTTCAAATTCTAAAAGATAGTTCAAACAAATTTCAGTTTTAAATGTTATTTGTGTAATAAGGAACATATAAATATTACGCAGGATAAAACTAATAATACCAGGCAAATGGCAAGCATGAACATATTGCTCCCCGCAATGGGAGAAGGAGTGATTGAAGCTACAGTAAATAAATGGCTTGTTTCAGAGGGTACTCCAGTAAAGGAAGATGATCCTCTTGTTGAAGTTGCTACAGACAAGGTCGACTCAGAGGTGCCATCCCCTGCTGAAGGAACCATAGTATCAATTATAGCCGCTGAAGGTTCCGTTGTAAAGGTTGGGGAGGTGCTTGCAATTATTGAAACCAGTGTCATATCAGCGCCCGGGACAAAAAAGAAGGTTGAGAAAGAAGTTGAAAGGATACGTGAGACAATCGCAGAGGCCAGAAGTGAGAAGAAAGAAACAGAGGATCTTTCAAGAGGTATGAAAAGCCGTACTCCGTCCGGGAAGTTCATTTCTCCGCTTGTCAGGAGCATTGCAGCCCGTGAGGGCATAGGTTATGACGAACTCGATACCATCACAGGCACAGGAATGGATGGAAGGATCACCAGGGATGACATGATCAGATTCCTTGATATAAGTCAAAAAACAAAGGAATCAGCGAAAACAGTCAGCAGGGAGAAAACCTCCGGAATGCCGGAAAAAGAACAGCCTGCGGGAAAACAAACTTCCGGTGACGAAATCATTGAGATGGACAGGGTCCGCAGACTTATTGCCGATCATATGGTCCTTTCCAAGAAGACCTCGCCGCATGTCACATCCTTCATTGATGCGGATGTCACAAAGCTGGTCAACTGGAGAAACTCAGTCAGGGAGAGGTTTCAGGCAACGGAAGGACAGAAACTGACCCTCACTCCTATTTTCATTGATGCTGCTGCCAGGGCGCTTTATGAATTCCCCATGATAAATATTTCAGTTGACGGAAATAATATTATCAAAAAAAAGAATATTAACATCGGAATGGCTACTGCCCTTCCCGACGGGAATCTCATTGTTCCTGTCATTAAGAATGCCAACGAGAAGAATCTTACAGGACTGGCAAAGAGCGTAAATGATCTTGCGGAGAGAGCAAGAAACAACAAGCTAAAGCCTGATGAGATAACCGGAGGTACATTTACTATTACAAATTTCGGAAGTTATAATAATCTTGCAGGAACACCCATAATAAACCAGCCACAGGCAGCTATACTGGGTGCCGGTGCAGTCAGAAAGGTGCCTGCGGTTATTGAGACACCTGATGGCGACGTTATCGCGATCCGGCAGGTAATGATACTTTCACTCAGCTATGACCACAGGGTTATTGATGGTGCTCTTGCAGGAAAATTCCTGAACAAGGTAAAAGAGATCCTTGAAAATTATTCTGGTGAAATAGTATAAACCACCGGTTAAACAATCTATTCATAATCCTCAGAGAAGCTGATAAAATCCTCCTGCGACTTGAAAAAAGGATCAGAACAATTTGTCCGTTTCTTAATATTTCTACTATATTAGCATCTTTAATTATTGAGATTGAAATATATAAATCCCGTTCCAGTATTAAGCCGGAATACTGATCTGAGGATGTGAGGTTTATCATACGATTTAGACCTGAATAAAATGATCAAAAGGCTGATTCTGCTGACATTGCTTCTGACTTTTTTTTCAGAATGTCATGTATTTCCCCAGGCTAAAGTTCAAATAAAACTGGATTTTTATGAAGCCGAAAGCTGGATCCTTTTTGAAGATTTTAAAGAAGCCCTCCCATTGTACGAACGACTCCTCCAATACTATCCAAACAATTCAAATTATAAATACAGGCTCGGACAATGCTATCTGAACAAACCAGGCGAAAAGGAAAAAGCTATAGGCTATCTTGAAGATGCGGTTAAGAACATCAATCCGAAATACAAGGAAGGAAAATACAAGGAAACCGGTGCACCGTATGATGCTCTTTACTACCTGGCAAATGCATACAGAATTAATAACCAGCTGGATAAAGCTATTGAGACTTATCAGCTTTTTAAACAGAATCTGGATTCCAAAATTTACAATCCTGTCGTAGTTGAAGAACAGATCCAATCATGCCTGCATGCCAAAGAGCTGATGAATATACCTCTTTATGTAAAGGAACAAAATCTTGGCAGTAATATAAATGAGGATAATTCTGAATTCAATCCGGTAATCTCTGATGATGAGAGAATTATGGTATTCTCTAAAAGCGAAGCTTTTTATGACGCCATACTCTATTCAACAAGAAGCAACGGTGAATGGAGCGGGCCTATAAATCTGAATGAAGCACTCTTAGTTGACCAGGACCTCTATCCGACTTCAATATCAAAAGACAGCAAAACACTTTTCCTGTACAGCTCAGAAGGTTATGACGGTATAATATATTCATCAACCTATGAAAATGGAGCATGGGGTCCCCTGGTTAAGCTGAATGACAACATAAACACAAAGTACTGGGAATCTCATGCAACAATATCACACGATAATAAAAAACTGTATTTCACCAGTAACCGTAAAATTAAAAGTTCTCTTGGCGGACTGGATATATATGTATCTGTCAGGGACAGCTCCGGAGACTGGGGACCTCCCGTTAATCTTGGACCTGTTATAAATACTCCATATCATGAGGAGACTCCGTTCCTGAGCAGTGATGACAAAACTCTGTTCTTCAGTTCCAGGGGCCATTATAACATGGGAGGATATGACATATTCTATTCGACGCTGCTTGAGAACGGACAATGGTCGGTACCGCTGAATGCGGGCTATCCGCTTAATTCAACCGATGATGATGTTTTCTTCACACCAATAAATGAAGGTTACGAAGGTTACATTGCTAAATATACTCCATATGGTTTTGGTGAGCAGGATATTTACAAAATGGAGATCTTCTCTGACGACCATCCCAGGAAATTTACCGTAAGAGGAATTGTTACGATTGCCGATCTCCTGTACAATATGGATGACCGGATTAAAATAAGCGCTCTTAACAACAAAAAACCTGATCAGATTGTGGTTGTTTATTCAAATCCGCAAACGGGTGAATATGAATTACAGCTTCCTCAGGGAAACTATGATCTGACATATGAGGGTCCGGGGGGCGTCAAAGTACAGAGGAATCTTGACCTGTCCCTGACTCATCCCTCTGACAGCTTTTTACTTCCGGGTACAATATTGCCCAAATCAGATTTTGTTGCTGATCTGTCAGTTGAGAGCGAAAATGTCATTTCGGTAACCAAGGGAGATACAATCATAATCCCTGTGAAGGCGGAGCCGGGATCAATGCTTGTTGTGGAACACTGGCTTGGCGATTCGCTTCTTTACACTGAGTCCATCCCAATAACCGACTCAACATTTTATTATAAGATGGTGCCTCAGCCCGGAGATAACAAGGTTATTTTTAAAGTCACAGACAGATTCAGTAATACAACAACCGCCGAGGTCCTTATTACCAGGAAACCGGATGATATCGTGCAGCAGGTCATACGCCCTGAGTATAACAGGGTCATTTCAGAAAAACAGATTGCAGCACTTACTGAAATGCAGAAAAACCGTGCCAATGATGAGTTGAAAAAAATTATTTCAGAGGCTGAAATTCAGAAGTACCAGTTCGGCAGAGTTGACGACCAGATCTCATATATCAAAGAAGAAGCCTTGAAGAAGGGTATCAGCCCTGAAGAGGTCGACAGGCTTGCCCTCGAAGTAGCTTTCAGGGATAATATTCTTTCTCAGGCTGCAGTCGACTACCTGGCAAAAAATACGGATGGAGAGCTTAAAAAGATCCTGAGTGAAATTGATATTTATAAGCTCAATCTTAAGACATGGAATGACCTGCAGGAATATATTGCGGAAAAAAACGGTGGAAAAATAAGTCTGGAAGCTCTTGACAAAATTGCCGCCGGCATCCTTGCTGAACCTGATCTCTCTATATCATATGGAAAAGAGAAGTTCCTGGCTCTAAGTGAAGATCCTGAATTCGGTAAAGTTTTAATGCAGGCTGTCGCTGCCACAGAGGAAAAAGGCATCAAGGAGGGCGGAGCCTGGCTGCAATCGGTTTATAATGAATCAATTAAACAGGGATTGTCAGACAAGGATCTGGCTAAAATACTTGCCGCGATAAGCTCCCTGCCAGGTACTGATGCCGAACAATTCCGTAAAGACCTTGCTGCACATGCTGAAGAGCCTTTCCTTTCCTGGCTAAATTCTTTGGATCTGAAAAAAGAAGGAATAAAAACTCCTGAGGATCTCGTTTTGTTCATTCTGAAAAATAAAGACAAGATCGGTCCTGAAGAATTAATCTTCAAAGCACTGGCAAATCTTATTGCAGCAAAGGATATTCCGGTCGAAACAGTTAAATCGGGTATTGCAATTGAAAAAGAGGGCAAATGGTGGATATTGTGGCTGCTGCTTGGAGCCGGGCTAATATTCTGGTTTATCTGGTACAGGAGAAAGAAGAAGGATAAAAAGCAACCTGCTGAATAGTAGTTTTTATCTCCCCGATTTTTTATACATTTGTTATGATGGATAATTTCAGAGTTAAAACATACCGCCTTAAACTGCAGCTATTGACTCTGGTTATTTTTTCTGTGGCTGCTTCGGCTCAGTCAACAAAGGAGATGAAGGAGATTTTTGCGCAGGCTGAATCATATTACCTCTATGAAGAATATGAACTGGCAAACCAGCTGTATATATTACTGGAAGCCCCTGATAATCTTAATGTTATTTATAAAATCGGCACTTGCTACCTGAACATTCCTGACGAAAAGGAGAAGGCTATACCTTACCTTGAGGCAGCAGCAAAAAATGCCGCTTACAATGCAAAAACAAAATCCTTCAAGGAAAAGAGGGCTCCTCTTGATACCTATTTCTACCTGGCCAGGGCTTATCTGATCAATAATGAACTGGAAAAGGGACTCAATACACTTCAAAACTTCAGAAGCCTCGCAAAAGAAACTGAGGGGAAAGGAGGTATGGAAAACCTGGATTTCGTCGACCAGCAGATACAGGCATGCAAGATTGCCATGGGATCCATGGAAAATCCGGTAGTGATAAGCAAAAAATTGCTTGGAACTGATTTCAGCCTGGGATCAATGAATGAAAATCCGGCAGTAAGCTTCGATGGCAGCACCATAGTATTTACAGAACGAAGGGGGCTGGTAAATGTCATTCTTTTCTCGAAGAAGATAAGAGGTAAGTGGCAGACTCCGGTTGAAATAACATCCCAGCTCAATGCAGGTGAAGATTGTTTATCATGCTCTCTTAATATGGATGGATCAGAACTTTTCCTGTATAAGAATGATAATTTTGACGGTAATATATATAGCTCGAAATATGTAAATGACGAATGGACCCCCATTGTAAAACTAAACAGGAATATCAACACAAAATTCTACGAGTCCCATGCATCTGTTTCCGCTGACGGGAAAAGGCTCTATTTTACCAGTAACAGGGAAGGCGGTCAGGGAGGACTGGATATATATGTTTCGGAAAGAGATGCTTCAGGCGACTGGGGTACTGCTGTCAATCTTGGACCAATCGTAAATACAATGTACAATGAGGATAATCCTTTTATAATCCAGGCCGATTCGGTTCTTTATTTTTGTTCAGAAGGTCATAACTCAATGGGAGGATATGATAATTTCAAGAGCAGGAACGTTGGAAATGAATGGAAAACGCCTGTAAATCTTGGATATCCGATAAATACAACAGATGATGATAAGTTCTTTCAGCCTGCCAATAATGGCATGAATGCTTTCTATTCAATGAAGACTGATTACAAAAAGAGAGAGATTTTCTACATGGGACTGGGAGGGCTGGATGTTAACCAGACATATGAAATTGCGGGCAGATTTATGCTGAATGACACAGTACTGGCTTCAGTCCAGAATTGCAGGATAAGCATCCTGAGCAGAAATACAGGCGATACCCTGTATAAAGCTTCACCTGATATGAACTCAGGCTCATACCGTATCAGTGTTGCCCCGGGTGAATTTAAAGCCGTCTATTCTGCTATCGGCTATTTCGCAACTACCATTGATACGTCAATAATCCGTGATAATCCTGAGCTGATTGTCAATCTCGATGTAACACTGATAAGAGATTCTTCTCTCATTGAACCTGCAGTATATGAAAAAATCGATCTCGCCGACATACCTGTTGTTGCTTCAATTGATTCCAGTATCCTGATAAGAAACATGCATGTTGATGATGTGGGAGATCCGAATGTTGATGATTCAGATATACTTTACTATACCGTTCAGGTCATGGCTCTTTATAATCCTGTCGATGTCAGCTATTTCAAACGCATTACCGACATGAAGGTGATGTACAATGAGACAGACAGATTCTACAGGTACACTTCAGGTCAGTTTGCATCCCGGGAAGAAGCAGCTGCGTGGAGATTGAATTTGATTAGGAGGGGATATCCCGATCAGATCTTCATCAAAAAAGTATCAAAATAATGAACCGTCTGTCAGTATGTATTATCTTCTTCGCTTTTTTAAGAAGTTATTCGTCGCCTCTCCTCTCACAGGAACCTGCCAGAAAGGATTTAATCAGATCTGTGAAGGAAGCTGATATCCTGTTTTATTACGATGAGGATTACGAAAAGGCTGCCGGCCTATACGAAACTTTACACAAATCTTACCCTGATAATGCCAACTTTGCAGCAAAGCTTGGCTTATGCTTCCTGAACATTGATGGCAGGAAGCAGGAAGCATTATCGCTTCTTAAATCTGCATCAAGAGATATCATAGCCATCGACAAGAATTATGTGGAATACGGAGAACAGGCACCGCTTGATACTTATATTTACCTGGCGGTGGCTTTTCAAAAGAATGACAGCCTGGAAAAAGCTGTTTCGTTGTTTTATGATTTAAAAGAGAAGCTGGCCGAAACGGATATTTTCAGGGAAGAATATATCGACAACCAGATAAGGGACTGCAAGTATGCTATAGAGATGAAAAAGAAACCTCTTACGATCCTCTCGGAGAGTTTCACACCATGGCTTAAAGATTACCCCGGAGCAATTAATCCGGTACTGGCAAAAAATGACTCTGTTTTTATCTTCACACAGAAAACAGAAGGCAAGACGAGGATTCTCTGTTCATATAAGAAAGAAGGATGGCGAACTCCAGTGGATATTACAAAACAACTTGGCGGGTATAACCGGTTTTATTCAAATTCAATTACGGGAGATGGTAAACTGCTGTTCCTTTTTATAGATGACGGCGGTGACGGGAACCTCTATTACAGCGAGAGAAAAGACTCTGTCTGGTCGAGGATCAAAAACCCGGGGAAGAACATCAATTCAATATACTGGGAATCTCACGGTTTTGTTTCTCCCGACGGCAAATCACTTTACATTTCAACCAACAGGCCTGGTGGATCAGGTGAACTTGATATATGGGTTTCGCAAAGAAAAGAGGATGGAACATGGGATCGTCCGGTTAATTGCGGTGATGTGATCAACACAGCCTTCAATGAAGATACTCCTTTCTTTGATCCTGTTAATAATGCTCTTCTATTCTCATCTGCGGGTCATATAAGTATGGGGGGATATGATATATTCAGGTCAATCTACAGGAACGGAGACTGGACCAATCCTGTCGGAATACCCTTTGCATACAACACGACAGCCGAAAACCTTTTCTTTATCCTTAACAACAATGCACCAGGCTTTATTACAAGCCTTTATAATGAGAAGGAAGGGTCAAGGAATATCTATGCAATTGTAGCCGTTGATCCGGCTGATGAGATAACGATTGCCGAAGGGGCCATAACTCTTAAGGACGGGATGCAGGTAAATCCTTCAAAAGCTGTCGTAAAGCTTAATGACGCCAGGAAAGGAACATTACTGAGATCGATCCCGGTCGGCGCCGGAGGAAAGTTCAAGTTTGAAATCAAGCCTGGTGATTACCAGGTACTTGTAAGCCATCCAGGATATAAAACTGATACCATTAATCTTAATCTGCCTCTCTATTTCCTGAGCCATTATCTTGCCCTGAATTCATCTCTTATACCGATGAAAGTGTTCGAAGGTACATTTCTTGCGCTCAGGAATATCCTGTTTGCCTTCGACAGCTACGAACTTGACAGCCAGGCAAAATCAGACCTGGAAGCTTTGAAATCAATCCTGATCTCTCATCCGAAGCTCAAAATTGAGGTTGCAGGGTATACGGATTCCAAAGGCAGCAAGGAATATAACCTTAAGCTCGCTGATAAAAGAGCCCAGGAAGTTATTGACTATCTTGTATCCGCCATAAATCCTGAATCAAGGTTTGTCAAAACGGCATTCGGAGAGTCAAATTTTGCTGCGATAAACACAAATCCTGACGGTTCCGATAATCCCGAAGGCAGGAAGTATAACCGAAGGGTAACATTCGGTATAGTAGATCCCAAAACCGGTATCGTGCTAAGGCATGAGACATATACGCCGGAGCATCTGCGTTTGGCTTCTTCAATGAAATACAGCATAGTGCTAAAAAAATCTATGGAGAAGATTACTCCTGAATATTTTGATGAACTTAAGCTCTACGGAATGCTGTTTGTACGATCGATCGAATCAGATTCGGTTTCAATGTACACACTCGGTGTCTTTTACAACAGGCCCGATGCGATAAAATATCTTGCTTATGTAAAGGAAGAAGGATTCACCGAAGCCTACATAGTCAACCAGTATGATCTCAATGATGAAGCAAAAACCGTTGCAAAACTGAGGCCTGTAACAACTCTGGCTACAGGCAAAAGAGTCTTTACGATCCAGCTGAAATCTGCAAAGTCTCCTATGAATATGGAGCAGTTCAGTGAATTTACAGATGTCAGGGAGATTCTGGGTGATGACGGCTACTACAGGTATGTGCTCGGGGAATATGACGATTTATCACAGGTGCAGGAGGCAATTAAGTCTGTTTATGAAGCAGGATATAAGGATGCATTTATCAGGGAACTGAACAAGCCTACAACTGAGGAATAATCACAAAACACTTATTTTAAATGAAATATGATAAGATCAGGCTAAGGGCTCTGGAACCTGAAGATCTGGAACTGTTGTATGAGTGGGAGAATAACAGTACTTACTGGACAATAAGCAACACGGTAACACCATTCTCAAAATATACTCTTAAGAGGTATATGGAAAACTCTCATAAGAGTATCTATGAAACAGGACAGCTAAGATTAATGATTGAAATTATTTCAGAAAAGAAAACAATCGGTACTATTGATGTTTTTGATTTTGATCCTTTTCACAAAAGGGCAGGGCTTGGAATACTTATAGCTGATGAGAATCAGCGGAGAAAAGGATATGCATCAATGGCGCTGAAATGCCTCATAGAATATTGTTTCAAAACACTGCAGCTGCATCAGCTCTACTGCAACATCCTGGCCAATAATTGCGAAAGTATGGATCTTTTCAGGAAACAGGGATTTGTCCAGTCAGGAATTAAAAAGGAATGGATCAAAGCTTCAGACCGCTACCTGGATGAATATATGTTCCAGCTGACAAATACGAATCAATAAAATATGCAGCACCGGAGTGCATGCCGGTGCTGCATCATATCAGTTAATTTCCCCTTGCTCTTGTGTCCCTGTACTCACCCTTAAAGTAGTTGATGCCGATTGCATCGTACCTCTCTTTTAGAACTTCCAGCCGTGCAAGAAAATCCTCGAAATCCTTAAGTCTCCCGGGAGTCCAGCCAGTTTCTGCAATGGCAAACATTCTCGGGTAGGCCATATATTCCATCTGTTCCGGAGTGCTAAGGTATTCCGACCATAAATTGCCCTGTACCCCAAGAATATACTTCTGCTCTTCAGCAGTAAGTTCTTCCGGCATAAGATCATAAGAATAGACCTTTTCAAGGGGCAGATATCCTCCTATTGCCAGGGGTTCTCCTTCCGGCTCGCACTGGTAATAATCGAGATAGACAAATGTGGAAGGTGTCATTATTACATCATGTTTCTGTTTGGCTGCAGCTACTCCACCCGTGGTTCCGCGCCATGACATCACCGTTGCTTCAGGAGCCAGACCTCCCTCAAGTATTTCATCCCAGCCGATTATCTTCCGTCCTTTTGAAAGAATAAACTTTTCAATCCTCTGAATAAAATAGCTCTGAAGCTCACTCTCATCCTTCAATCCTTCCTCCTTCATTCTTTTCTGGCAGAGTAGACATTTTTCCCAGCGGGTTTTCGGGCATTCGTCACCTCCGATATGTACATATCCTGAAGGGAAGAGTTCAAAAACTTCACTCAGCACATCTTCGAGGAACTTGAATGTTTCCTCTTTCCCTGCGCAGAAAACATCATCAAACACTCCCCACCTAGTTTGTACTTCAAAAGGACCTTTGGTACATGCAAGTCCGGGATATGTTGCAAGCGCAGCCATTGCATGTCCCGGCATCTCAATCTCAGGTATTACCGTTATAAATCTTGATGCGGCATATGCGACGATCTCCTTCACTTCATCCTGCGTATAGAATCCTCCATAAGGTTCCCCATCGTATGTGAACGGCTTTTTGCCGCCATGCCCTACAAGGGTTTCTTTGCGGAAAGCTCCTGTTTCAGTAAGTTTCGGGTATTTTTTGATCTCGATCCTCCAGCCCTGATCCTCAGTAAGATGCCAGTGAAACTTATTCATCTTGTGGAGAGCGATCATATCGATATACCTTTTAATATATGCTATCGGGAACATATGACGGCCTACATCGAGATGCATGCCCCTGTATCCGAATCCGGGTTCGTCTTTTATTTCGCAGGCAGGAACAGAAAGAACCAGTCCCTCAATAATTGAAGGGCTTTCAACCTCAACAGGCATAAGCTGTCTTATCGTCTGTACCGCATAAAATAGTCCGACAGCCGATTTTGCCCTGATAACTATACTTTTTGGCGTTACAGTCAGCAAATAACCTTCATCATTCTGTACTGCAGTATCAAGTATCATAAATACTGAACCTTTTGACGCTTTTTTCCCTTCCTCAACCGGAAGGTCAATCCCTGTAGGATTACTGACAAGTTTTGCAAGGCAGTCAGCTGCCAGTTTCGTTTCATCGTCAAGAACTGAAATAATGATCTTGCTTTTCTCAGAAAAGACAAATTCGCCTTTCAGCTCAGTAATGGAAACAGGCGCCGGAATAACTGCAATAATCTTTTCAGCAGCAGGTTCAGTTCCGGACTTACATCCTCCTGTCATTAATACTATGCCCATAATGAAATAAAGTGTCTTTTTCATAGATATCGGTTTTTTAATGAATAAGTATCTTATAAAGTTAATAAACATTTTCATGATCTCTACGATGGTGGAATATCAGGCTGTTTCAGCCCGGATGCAAGAAGACCGCATGCAGCTGAAATATCAGCTCCCCTCGATTTTCTCACAGAAGCCGATATCCCTGAAATAACCAGCTCGTGCTTGAAATACAACATTCTGTCATCCGGAGAAGAAGTGTTCACGTCATCTTTGGCAGGATGGTAAGGCATCAGATTGACCCTTATATCTGATCCTCTCAGCAATTTCTTCAATCCTTCCAGATGTCTGGTTGTGTCATTTACATCCTTTATCATCACATACGCAACACTTAACCTTCTTTTCTTCCTTACAGGGAAATCCTTCATAATACCTATTATCCCATTAACCGGGTATGCTG
>Ga0307380_10000512_pt1 | contig 61014 bp, 46 predicted proteins | sample UN3MG_FD_202239 | JGI IMG/M metagenome (GOLD analysis project Ga0307380, IMG submission 202239) | Soil microbial communities from Risofladan, Vaasa, Finland - UN-3 | ecosystem: Environmental > Terrestrial > Soil > Coastal area > Acid sulfate soil | place: Finland: Risofladan, Vaasa | collected... | reverse complement strand
CCGCACTCCGAAGGGCTGGCGCATGGCACCCGGCCCCAGCCGGGGACGGGGCGTGAGCCTTTGGGAGTGCGGCGGCCTGACGCCGCTTTCCGTGACGCCCCGGGCGAGGCGCCGGCTTCGGAAGTGGTTGGAAAGCGGCATCGAGATGCCGCACTCCGAAGGGCTGTCGCATGGCACCGGGCACGAGCCGGCGATGGGGCGGGAGACTGTGCAGAGAAGCGCCGCTCAGCCGCTACCACGCGTAGTGGGCGAATGCCTTGTTGGCCTCGGCCATGCGGTGGGTGTTCTCGCGCTGGGTGGCGGCGTGGCCCTCGTGCTTGTAGGCGTTGCACAACTCGTCGGCGAGGCGGATGTGCATGGGCTTGCCCTTGCCGCCCCGGGCGCCCTCGAGGATCCAGCGGAAGGCGAGGGCCATCTGGCGCTTGGGGGTGACGGGGACGGGGACCTGGTAGTTGGCGCCGCCGACGCGGCGGGAGCGCACCTCGACGGCGGGCTTGATGTTGGCGATGGCCGCCTCGAAGAATTTCAGGAACTCGATGCCCTGGTTGCGCTCCTCGATGAGCGCCGCGGCCTGGTAGAAGACGCGCTCGGCCGTGCTCTTCTTGCCGCACTTCATGACGCAGTTGATGAACTTCCCGACCAGCATGCTGCGGTACTTCGGGTCGGGCTTGAGGAAGCGTTCGGTGGACTCGAACTTCTTGGCCATTCAAGGGCTCCGTATTGGGCAGCCACAGAGGACCGCCGGTGCATGGGCAGCCACACAGGGCTGCCCCTACTTGGGCAACTTGCAGCCGTATTTGGAGCGCGAGCGCTTGCGGTCCTTGACGCCCGCGGCGTCGAGCGGGCCGCGGACGATGTGGTATCGGACACCGGGGAGGTCGCGGACGCGGCCGCCGCGGACGAGGACGATGGAGTGCTCGTGGAGGTTGTGGCCTTCGCCCGGGATGTAGGCGGTGATCTCGCGGCCGTTGGAGAGGCGGACGCGGGCGATCTTGCGGAGGGCGGAGTTGGGCTTCTTGGGGGTGCGGGTGGTGACCTGGAGGCACACGCCGCGCTTCTGGGGGCAGCCCTCGAGGTCGGGGCGCTTGCTCTTGCGCCGCACGGGCTTGCGCCCGAGGCGAACCAGTTGCTCGATCGTGGGCATGGGGTGTCCTTTCGAGGCTCAGGCGCTGGTCTCGGCGGGGCTTTCGCTGCCGCCGGGGGCCGGTGCGTTCGGGGCGTCGCCTTCGCCCGGGGCGCCGGGGGGCACGGGGGGCGGCGGGGCGATTTGCTTCTTTTCCATGCTCGACATGTAGTGCCGGGGGAAGCCGGTGCCGGCAGGGATGAGGTGGCCCAGGATGACGTTTTCCTTGAGGCCGCGGAGGTAGTCGGTGCGGCCCGCGAGGGCGGCCTCGGTGAGGACCTTGGTGGTTTCCTGGAACGAGGCGGCGGAGATGAAGCTTTCGCTCTGGAGTGCGGCCTTGGTGATGCCGAGGAGGAGCGGCTGGGCGCTGGACGCCTTGCCGCCCCTGGCGATCACGCGCTCGTTCTCGTGGCGGAAGCGCACCTTGTCCACGATGCTGCCGGGGAGGAGGCTGGTGTCGCCCACGTCGTCGCCGACTTTGACCTTGCGGAGCATCTGGCAGATGATGATGGCGATGTGCTTGTCGTCTATGATCTCGTTCTGGGAGCGGTAGACGCCCTGGATCTCGCGGAGGAGGTATTCCTGGAGGGCCTCGATGCCCTTGATGCGCAGGATGTCCTGGGGCACGAGCGGGCCGTCCACCAGGCGGTCGCCCGCCTTCACGTAGTCGCCGTCGTGGACGGTGAGGTGCTTGCCGTGGGGGACGAGGTGGGCGACGGTGTCGCCGGTGTCCTCGTTGGTGACGTTGATGATGCGCTTGCCGCGCTTGCGCTCGCCGAGGGTGACGCGGCCGGAGATCTCGCTGATGATGGCCGGGTCCTTGGGCTTGCGGGCCTCGAAGAGCTCGGTGACGCGGGGGAGGCCGCCGGTGATGTCCTGCACGCGCTGGATTTCGCGGGGGGTGCGGGCCAGGATGTCGCCGGGGTGGACCTCTTTGCCTTCCTCGACCATGATGTGGGCTTTTTCGGGGATGGAGTAGAGGCCGAGGGCGCGCCCTTCCTGGTCCACGACGGCGATCTGGGGGTGGAGGTCGCCCTTGTGTTCGATGACGATGCGGCGGCGGGAGCCGTGCTGGTCGACTTCCTCGCGGACGGTTTCGTCCTCGACGATGTCCTCGTAGCGGATGAAGCCGCCTATTTCGCTCAGGACGGGGGTGAAGTGGGGCTCCCAGGTGGCGAGGACGGTGCGGGGGGTGACCTGGAGGCCGTCCTTGATGCGGACGGAGGCGCCGAGCTTGACCTCGTAGCGGCGCAGCTCGTTGCCGCTGTCGTCTTCGAGGACGAGCGCTCCGTTGGGGTTCATGGCGAGGAGTTCGCCACTGCGGGTTTCGACGGTCTTGAGGTTGTAGTAGCGGATGCGCCCCTTGGATTCGGCGCGGATTTCGGGGGCGGCGAAGCCTGTGGCGGCGGTGCCGCCGTAGTGGAAGGTGCGCATGGTGAGCTGGGTGCCGGGCTCGCCGATGGACTGCGCGGCGATGATGCCGACGGCGAGCCCGTCCTCGGCGAGCTCGCCCGTCGAGAGGTCCATTCCGTAGCACTTGGCGCACACGCCGTGGGACGCCTCGCACATCATGGGGGAGCGGACGCGGAGGCTGGTGAGGCCCAGCTCCTCGATGCGCTGGGCGGCGGCGTCGGTGATGACCTCGCCCTCGCGGACGACGGGCTCGTTGGCGCGGCGGTCCACGATGGTATCGAGCGACACGCGGCCGTACAGGAGCTCGCCGATCGGGATGTCCACCTTGTCGCCCTTGTAGACGACGCTCTTGGTGACGCCGGCGACCGTGCCGCAGTCGAGCATGGTGACGACGGCGTTCTGGGCGACGTCGGCGAGCTTGCGGGTGAGGTAGCCGGATTCGGCGGTCTTGAGCGCCGTGTCGGCGAGGCCCTTGCGCCCGCCGTGGGTGGAGCTGAAGTACTCGAGGACGGGGAGACCCTCGCGGAAGTTGGACTTGATGGGGGTTTCGATGATCTTGCCGGAGGGCTTGGCCATGAGGCCGCGCATGCCGGCGAGCTGGGTGATCTGCACGGCGTTGCCGCGGGCGCCGGATTCGAACATGGCCCAGATGGGGTTGAGGTAGGCGTGGCCTTCCAGGGTGTCGTTTCGCAGCTCGGCCATGAGCTCCTCGGTCACGCGGTCCTTGGCGTGGGTCCAGCGCTCGATGACGAGGTTGTAGCGCTCGCCGTCGGTGATCACGCCGCTGCGGTAGCGGCGGTCGATCTGCTCGACCTCTTTCTCGGTCTTTGCGATGATGTCGGCCTTCTTGGGCGGCATGCGCAGGTCGCGGGTGGAGATGGACAGCCCCGCGAGCGTGGCGTGGCGGAAGCCCAGCTCCTTGATCGTGTCGAGGAGCTCCAGGGTCGCGCCGCGGCCGAGGATGTGGTGGCAGTCGGCGATGATGTCGTTCAGGCGGCTCTTGTTCAGCGTCGTGTTGTAGAACGGGAGGCCCGTCGGGAGCATGGTGTTGAAGTAGACGCGTCCCGCCGTGGTCAGGACGAAGCCCCCGGGATATGGCGTGCTCTGCCCGTGCTGGTCCACGAGCGTCTCGCAGCCGGGCAGCCGCACGTAAACGCGGCTGTGGTAGTGCAGGGCATCGTAGCCGAGGCTGACCAGCACGTCGTCCGGGCTCGCGAAGCGCCGAAGCTGCTCGTCGCGCGTGCCGTCGGCGCGCATGCACGTCAGGTAGTAGCAGCCCAGCACGATGTCGAGGGACGGCGTGATGATGGGCCGCCCGTCGGCGGGAGAGAAGATCGAATTCGTGCTCATCATGAGGATGGTGGCTTCGGTCTGGGCTTCGATCGAGAGGGGCAGGTGGACGGCCATCTGGTCGCCATCGAAGTCGGCGTTGAACGCCTCGCACACGAGGGGGTGAATCTGGATGGCGTTCCCCTCGATGAGCACGGGCTCGAAGGCCTGGATGCCCATGCGGTGCAGGGTCGGCGCACGGTTGAGCAGCACGGGGTGCTCGCGAATGACCTCGTCGAGGATGTCCCAGACCTCCTCGTCCTTGCGCTCGAGCATGCGCTTGGCGCTCTTGATGGTGTCGACGAGGCCGGCCTCCTTGAGGCGGCGGATGATGAAAGGCTGGAACAGCTCGAGGGCAATCTTCTTGGGCAGACCGCACTGGTGGAGCTTGAGCTCGGGGCCGACGACGATCACCGAGCGGCCCGAGTAGTCCACCCGCTTGCCCAGCAGGTTCTCGCGGAAGCGCCCGGGCTTGCCCTTGATCATGTCGGTGAGCGACTTCAGCGGGCGATTCGACGAGCCGAGCACCGCGTGCTTGCACCGCTCGTTGTCGAACAACGCGTCCACGCTCTGCTGGAGCATCCGCTTCTCGTTGCGGATGATCACCTCGGGGGCGTGCAGGTCGAGAAGCTTCTTGAGCCGGTTGTTCCGGTTGATCACGCGGCGGTACAGGTCGTTGAGGTCCGAGGTCGCGAAGTTCCCGCTCTCCAGCAGCACCAGCGGCCGCAGGTCGGGCGGAATCACCGGCACCACGTCGAGAATCATCCACTCCGCGCGATTCTTGGAGTCCCGGATCGCCTCGACCACTTTCAGGCGCTTCACGATGTCCTTCCGCCGCTGCTGCGACGAGGTCTCCATCAGCTCGGCCCGCAGCTCCTTCGACAGCACGTCGAGGTCCAGCTTCTGGAGCAGCTTCCGCACGGCCTCGGCGCCCATGTCGGCGTCGAAGTCCTCGTACTTCGCCTTCAGGCGCTGGAACTCATCCTCGCCCAGGAGCTGCTTCTCCTGGATGCCCTCGGCCACCGCGCCCCCCGCCTCGACCACCACGTATTCCTGGAAGTAGATGACCTTTTCCAGCGAGCTGACCTTCATGGCCAGCAGGTTGCCCATCCGGGAGGGCATGGACTTGAAGAACCAGATGTGCCCGACGGGCGCGGCCAGGTTGATGTGGCCCATCCGCTTCCGCCGCTCGCGCGAGTGAGTGACCTTCACCCCGCAACGGTCGCAGATAATCCCCTTGTGCTTCATCCCCTTGTACTTCCCGCAGAAGCACTCCCAATCGCGTTCCGGCCCGAAGATCCGCTCGCAGAACAGCCCGTCCTTCTCCGCGCGGTACGTGCGGTAGTTGATCGTCTCGGGCTTCTTCACCTCGCCGTAGGACCACGACCGAATCTCGTCGGGCGACGCGAGCGAAATGCTCACGGACTGGACTTCGTTCACGGTCTCATAGAAAGGAGTCGCCATGACTACGGACCCCCTGGGGTTCCAGGAACGGTCACTTCCCGCACGCCAATTGTGGCTACGGACCTGAATAGAATATTATACTTGCAAAGCCAGTGCCATTCAAGCCAAATTCTTGCGCTTTTCCCCGCCCCGCCCCGCCTGGGCGCCGCCCCCCCACAAAGCCGAGACCCGAACACCCAACACCCAACACCGAGCACCAAGCCCCGATCGATCTCCACCACGGAGGACACTGAGGGCACTGAGACAAGCCACAGAGGAGAAGGGGCGCGAGGGGCCATGAAACGTGCGTCAGCCTGTCGGAGTGCGGCGGCCCGACGCCGCTTTCTCGAAGGACCCACCGCGGATTACGCGGATGGGCGCGGATAGGAGAGAAGAGTCTCACGCAGAGGCGCAGAGGGGACCCAAGAGAGCCAGCAGAGAAGAACGTGCGCGAGGGGCCATGAAACGTGCGTCAGCCTGTCGGAGTGCGGCGGCTCGACGCCGCTTTTTCGAAGGACCCACCGCGGACTACGCGGATGGGCAGGGAGGGCAGAACGAGCGCCCGCGTAAGACGCGAACGACGCGAAACCGACACTTCACCACAGAGAACACTGAGGGCACAGAGACAAGCCACAGAGAAGAAGGGGCGCGAGGGGCCATGAAACGTGCGTCAGCCTGTCGGAGTGCGGCGGCCCGACGCCGCCTTTTCGAAGCACCCACCGCGGACTTCGCGGATGGGCACGGATGAAGGCCGCCTCCCCGCGAAACACGAGAAAGGCTAAAAGAAGCCGCAGGCCGTTTGTGCGGGCTGCGGCGGTCGCCAAAAGGCGCTTGCCTGCGAATCTTTCGCCTTGTTATGGTAAGACGCAGGCAGGGATCGGATACAATCCAACCTCAATATACCACTTTACACGGGCTTGTCAACATGATATTCTCGCCTCGCCACACACCAACTACGGGGGGCCTTAACCATGCCAGCGTTCCTTGGGTTGGACATCGGGACGAACTCCGTCGGCAGCGCCTGGGTGGACACTGATCGCAACGCCGTCCACCTTGCCGTAACCGTCTTTCCCGCAGGAGTGGACGACAAGCGGGAGTCCAGGGCCAAGAAGCGCCGCGAGAAGCGCTCCCTGCGCCGCGCCATCGCCCGCAAGGCGAGCCGGAAACGCCGTCTCAGCGCCGCGCTTCATGAGGCCGGCCTCCTGCCCGCGGCCAAGTCGGGCGAGCCGGCCTTCGACGCGCTGATGGCCGCAGACCCCTGGGAGCTGCGCCGCCTCGCGCTCACCCGCCCCATCACGGCGCACGAGTTCGGCCGCATCCTGGTCCACCTCAACCAGCGCCGCGGCTGGCAGGCTGGCATCGAGGACGAAGACGAAGACAAGAAGAAAGATGAGGGCAAGATCAAGGAGGCTGTCAAGAAGCTCCGCGCCCTCATGCGCGAGACCCACGCCGAAACCGTGGGCCAGCTCATGGCGCAGCTTGGAGCCGACCGCGTCCGCCCAAAGTACCGCGACCCAATCCGAAACCGGGCCGACTCCTATGAGTTCCACGCCGAGCGGGAGATGATCCGCGAGGAGTTCGATACCCTGTGGCGCCGACAGGCTGAGTCCGACTCCCCGCTCGCGCGCCTTCTCACCGACTCTGTGCGCGACACGATCGAGGGCATTCTCTTCTTTCAGCGCCCCACCTACTGGAAGACCAGCAGCCTCGGCCGCTGCGACCTGGAGCCGACCGACCGCGAATGCCCCAAAGCCGACATGCACGCCCAGCACTTCCTCATGCTCGAAACCGTCAATCGCGTCCGCCTCAACGGCGAACGGCTCGATGCGGGCCAGCGGCAGGCGGTGATTGGCCTCCTCACCCACGAAGAGCGGGTGACAGTGACCAAGTTGCGCAAGGCCCTTGGCGTCAAGCGCGGCCACGGCGAGCTGAATGTGGAGCGCGAGAGGAAGCCGGAGATCAACACCGACTGGTTCTCCGCCGCAATCGTGCATGGCGTCTTTGGCCCCGAGCGCTGGGTGACCCTGCCCGACGCCGCGAAGCAGTCGGTCAACAGGGCAGTCCAGAAGTTCGGCGAAGCCGACGAGGCCAGGCTCCGCCGCGACGCGCCCCAATGGTGGGCGCTCTCGCCCGAAGAGGCCGACCGCTTCATCGCCGCCTTGCGGCGCAAGCCGCGCGACACCGTGAGCCTCTCCCGCAAGGCCATCCTCAACCTGCTTCCGCACATGGAACAGGGCGACGACGTGACGACGGCCAAGCAGAAGTGCGGCTACCCGCCCCAGGGCTTCCGGCTCAACAAGGCCACCCGCCACTTCCTGGCCAAACACCCCGAGCAACTGCCCCCCGCGCCCGACCTGCCGAACCCCATCGTCCGCAAGGCACTCCACGAGGCCCGCCGCCACGTCCAGGCCTACATCGAGCGCTTCGGCCGCAAGCCCGACCGCATCGTGGTCGAGCTGGCCCGCGAAGCGCGACAGCCCAAGCGAGTCCGCGACGAGAAGCTCAAGGCCAACAGGCGGCGCGAGGACGAGCGCAAGCAGATCATCGAGACGCACCTCAAGCCGAACAGCGTCGAGGAATCGCAGTGGCCCAAGGCCGTGGACCGCGTCCTGCTCCACCAGCGGCAGGCCGGCATGTGCCCCTACACCGGCCTCGGCTCAGGCGAAGCGCCCTGCATTTCCATGCACGACGTGGTACTCGGCAACGACGTCGAGGTGGACCACATCGTGCCCTACAGCCGCTCGTTCGACAACTCGCTCGACAACAAGCTCCTGTGCCGCCGCGACGCCAACCGCAACAAGGGCGACCGCACCCCCAGGGAATGGCTCACCGAGGAGCAATTTCACGAACTCGAGCTGCGCCTCAAGCACTTCGAGAAGGCCCATGCGCGCGCCTGGGAGAACCTCCACCGCGACGCCTTGGCCCTCGACGACTTCGTCAGCTCCCAACTCACCGACACCGGCTACATCACCCGCCAGGTCGTCGCTTACTTGCGAGAGACGCTCTTCCCCGGCCGGCCGCACGACGTGTTGTGCACCAAAGGCGTCTACACGGCCATCCTGCGGCGCGACTGGGGCATCCTGGAGGAGAAGCGCCGCGACGACCACCGCCACCACGCCCTCGACGCCGTCGCCATCGCCCTCACCGACCGCTCACGCCTCCAGACCCTCGCCCGCCTCGCGCAGGCCCAGGAAGCCGCCCGCGCCAGGGAGGGCAAGTGGCCCAGCCGCGAGGCCATGAAGCCGCCGTGGGACGGCTTCCGGCAGCAGGTGATGGACGCCGCGGCAGACCTCGTGGTCGCCCATCGCCCGCAGCGCGCACTCACCGGCGCATTTCACGAGGACACGCTTTTCGGCGCGGTCCCCGGCTACGAGGGGGTCTTCTGCCGACGCGTCCCCGTCGCGCTCCTCACCCCCAAGATGCTGCTGGAACCCCGAGAGGTCACGGTCGGGGGCAGGAAGACGCTGAACATGGGCAAGGGCGGGGTCGTCCGCGACGCGCGCCTGCGCCAGCACATCCGCGCCTGGCTGGAAGCCCGCCTGCGCGAGACGGGGCGGCACGAGCCCGTTGAGCGGCTCTCGCCCGGCGACATGAAGGCCCTGCTGAAGGGCGCCCAGCTCACCATGCCCAGCGGCGTGCCCATCCGCCGGGTGCGCCTGCTCAAGAAGATCGAAGACCCCGTGGAGATCGGTGGCGACCCGCGGCACCCCCGATTCTACATCGGCGGGAACAACCACCACTTCGAGATCGTGCAGGACGAGGGCACGGGCCGCTGGCGCGGCCGCGGCGTGAAAATGTTCGACGTCGCCCGCCGCATCCATCCGCCCAAGGGCCAGCCCCGCCTGCCCGCCATCCTCGGCACCAAGGCCCCGGTCCTCGCCGAACAGGGCCTCTTGAGCGCCGACGACCAGCGCTTCTACCGCGGCACCCGCTTCGTCATGGCACTGTGCAAGGGCGACACACTGCTCATGAAGGATCCCGACGTGAAGGACCCCGACGCCGCCGCCCAGGGGTACTTCGTCGTCGTCAAGATCAACCCGGAGTCAGTGGAGATGGTGGAGCACTGGGACGCGCGCCCGGCCACAGCCACCGACCGCCAGCCCCCGCGGCGGCTGATCCCCATTCGCCCGGAGCACCTTCGCGGACTCGGCGCGCGCAAAGCCAGAGTCGGTGCGCTGGGCGAGGTGGACATGGCGTAGGCCGAAATGCCGGCAGGCAGGAAAAAACGTGTAAAAACCAGCCCCGAAAGGCCCCATGGACGCCTCCGGAGGCCTGTTTTTTCACGCTCTTTTCGCCGCAACCCCTTGCGTGTCAAGGGGTTCTGAGGCATCTATTGTATCCGATCCCTGCCTCACGGCAAACCACAACGAATGGCCGTCAACACCGCGTTCAAATCGATTGTATCCGATCCCTGCCTCACGGCAAACCACAACTGCGGAGCGACTCCATCGAGGGCCGCCCGCATTGTATCCGATCCCTGCCTCACGGCAAACCACAACAACAAGCCGCTCCGCTATGCTCCGGGGACGATTGTATCCGATCCCTGCCTCACGGCAAACCACAACGTGCCGCCCGAGCTAGCGCCGAGCACGGCCATTGTATCCGATCCCTGCCTCACGGCAAACCACAACAACGTGGTGTGGGACCCCGTGGAGCCGCCGATTGTATCCGATCCCTGCCTCACGGCAAACCACAACCTCTACGATGCATGGGTGGCGCGGCATCCGATTGTATCCGATCCCTGCCTCACGGCAAACCACAACGATGTGCTTCCGCAGTGTCACCTCGACGCCATTGTATCCGATCCCTGCCTCACGGCAAACCACAACGTCGCGGTGTCGAAGGTGGCGCCCTTCATGATTGTATCCGATCCCTGCCTCACGGCAAACCGCGTGCAGGTTTGCACGCCCTACCGGCCCATCCCATCCGTGCCCATCCGTGCCATCCGTGGTGACCCGATCCCGTTCTTCTCTGTGCCCCTCAGTGCCCTCCGTGGTGAGATTCCCCGTTTCGGGCTTCCATCCCATCCGCGTCCATCGGCGTTCATCCGCGGTTCCTGCTCCCCTGGGCAGCGGCCAGAACATGACCGTCCCCACGGGAGGCCGTGGGGACGAGGGGGATTCGACGACGAGGACGACGACGACGACGAGTGCGTTGCGGTCGCGGGTCAGATTTTGCGCTTTTCGAGGCGCATGTTGAGGCAGAGGCCGCGGATTTCGTTCATGAGGACGTCGAACGGCGCCTCGATTCCCTGGAGGAAGTCGGCGCGGGCGGCTCCTCGAAGGGGGAGTTGAGGATCGGCTCCGGGACCTCGTAGTTGCTCATCCGCTCGGCCTCCTGCGCAGCTCAGCGCCCTCTAGCTGCAGCGCACTTCACAGTGGCGCTTCTCAGAAATCCGGCCGCCGCGCTTGACATCAGCCCCGCGCTGTGTATACTTAGATACGCAGGACCGAAACCGTCCTTGGCGGCGGAGTTAGGCTCTGCACACAAACCCCGACCACGCGTCGGGGTTTGTTCATGGCCGGATGATGCCCTCCGAGTCATATCTGCTTGCCTCCCGCACCAGGACCGGCGACAGAGCTGCGAACGCCTCGTGGATTCCGTACCTGGTCTTCGAGGGGATCGGGCGCTCGCGGCGCAACAGCGCATAGGCGCAGAAGTCCACGAGCTGGATGAAGTACGACTGGTCCGAGCGCTTGAAGAAGGGGTCCTCCAGGATGCGCTCGATGGGGATGTTCTTCATCGCCGCGCCCGTGTCCGTCCAAGTTCCATACTGGCTGGGAATCGGGTTGTACACTCCCATTCGCCGGGTCAGCCTTGTGTAGGCCGCCTCTTTCCCCTCGTCGCAGATCAAGATGGCGCGGCTGCCCCATGCCACCATCGTGCGGTTGATGCGGTTGAGCAGGCGCTCGAACGTCCGCTCCTCGTCCCTCGCGGGGAAGACGGCGTTGAACAGGCGCACCCCCGGCAGGCCCGCGACCATCGCCAGGGCATCCCTGAAAATCTGGCAACGACGACCCTTCGGAACGACGCGAGGCCCCAGGCACCCGCGCCCCGACACGAACTTCCATGCATGGAACTCGGCATGTACGAGAATCCCGTCCGTCTGCTTGAGGGCGCGACGGAACTGCCGCACTCCGGAGAACGCCTCTCGCCATTGGTCTTCTGGCACAGCCAGCGCCGAGAAAACGCAAAGCTCCTCGTCGCGGGAGTCGTCCAGGTAGATCAGATGCACGGCCTCGCCTTTCTGCCGGGTCGCTTGCTCACTGCAGGTCCTTGAGACTCTTGACGACCAGCAGCTCATTGCCCCGGTCGTCAATCACCTTCACGGCCACCTGCCCGTGCTCGCCGGCCTCGCGCGACGTGCTTTGCCATGTGACCGCTCCCTTTCCGGCAGGGCGACTCGAGATTTCGATTGGGCTCAACGTCGAAGAGCCAAGGGCAATTGCCGGGTTCATCATACTCCCTGGCCGGCGCATGTCAAGGCTTGTGCCACGCGTGGCGGCATAGCCGCAGCCCCAGGCGTAGAAGTTCTTGGCAAGGAGGGGGTGCGGGGGAGGAATGCCTTCTGCGAAAGAAGGGATTCCTCCCCCGCCTCGGCCAAACGCCCCAGCAATCTGGCCGTCAGATTTTGCGCTTTTCGAGCCGCATGTTGAGGCAGAGGCCGCGGATTTCGTTCATGAGGACGTCGAAGGAGACGGGGGTGCCGCAGTTGAGGGTGTTCTCGCCCTTGACCATGGATTCGTAGATTTTGGTGCGGCCCTCGACGTCGTCGCTCTTGACGGTGAGGAGTTCCTGGAGGATGTGGGCGGCGCCGTAGGCTTCGAGTGCCCAGACCTCCATTTCGCCGAAGCGCTGGCCGCCAAAGCGGGCCTTGCCGCCCAGCGGCTGCTGGGTGATCAGCGAGTAGGGGCCGGTGGCGCGGGCGTGGACCTTGTCGTCCACCAGGTGGTCGAGCTTCATCATGTAGTGGTAGCCGACGGTGACCTTCTGGTCGAAGGGCTTGCCGGTGCGGCCGTCGTAGAGCACGGTCTTGCCGTCCTCGGGCAGGCCGGCCTCCTTGAGGCACTTGCGGATCTGGGCCTCGGTGATGCCGTCGAACACGGGCGTGATCACGCGGTAGCCGAGCAGCTTCGCGGCCCAGCCGAGGTGGGTTTCGAGCACCTGCCCGATGTTCATTCGGGACGGGACGCCGAGGGGGTTGAGGACGATTTCGATGGGCGTGCCGTCCTCGAGGAAGGGCATCTCCTCGACGGGGATGATTTTGGCGATGACGCCCTTGTTGCCGTGGCGGCCGGCCATCTTGTCGCCGACGGAGAGGACGCGCTTGGTGGAGACGTAGACCTTGACGAGCTCGAGGACGCCCGTGGGCAGCTCGTCGCCGCGGCGGAGCTGGTCGACGCGGCGGTCGCGCTCGTCCTTGACGATGTCGATCTCGTCCGACCGCAGCTCGTGGATGCGCTGGACCGCGTCGTGCTGCTTCTTGGACTTTGTCTGGATGTCCTCGGGGTCGAACTTCTCCTCGAGTTCGAGGATCTCGCGCGGGCTCCTGGCCTCGAGGTCGGTGTAGGCCACGCCGGAGCGGGTCACCACGGGGCCGCCGAGGTCCGCCTCCATCGCGGCGATCATCTGCTTGAAGGAGTCTATGATGCGGTTGTTGTAGTCGGCGCTCTCCTTGCGGAGGTCCTCGCGGTCCTTCTGGCGCTGCTCCTCGGGCAGGTGGCTGCGGCGCGAGAACTTCGCGGCGTCGATCACGATGCCGTCCACGCCCGAGGGCACGGTGAGCGAGTCGTTCTTGACGTCCTCGCCCGCGCGCCCGAAGATGGCGAGCAGGAGCTTCTCCTCGGGGGAGAGCTCGCTCTTGGACTTTGGGGAGACCTTTCCGACCAGGTAGTCGCCTGGGGAGACGCGGGTTCCGACGCGGACGATGCCCTCCTCGTCGAGGTTGCGCAGTGCCCTCTCGGAGACGTTGGGGATGTCGCGGGTGAACTCCTCGCGCCCGAGCTTGGTCTCGCGGATCTCGACCTCGAACTCCTCGATGTGGATCGAGGTGAAGCGGTCGGCCTGCACGAGCGTCTCGCTGACGAGGATGGCGTCCTCGAAGTTATAGCCGTCCCAGGGCATGAAGGCGACGAGGGCGTTCTTGCCCAGGGCCAGCTCGCCGCCGGAGGTGCCGGCGCCGTCGGCGATCACCTCGCCCTTGCGGACGCTCTGGCCGACGCGCACGATGGGCTTCTGGTTGAGGCAGGTGCGCTCGGAGAGGCCCACGAACTTGCGGAGCGTGTGCTCGCTCTCGCCGATCACGATGCGGTCGGCCGACACGTAGGTGACCACGCCGTCCTCTTCGGCCACGACGACCATGCCCGAGTTGCGGGCGACCGGCTTTTCCATGCCCGTGGTGACGAGCGGGGGCTCGGTGGTCAGCAGCGGCACCGCCTGGCGCTGCATGTTCGAGCCCATGAGCGCGCGGTTCGCGTCGTTGTGCTCCAGGAACGGGATCAGGGCGGCCGACACGCCGACCATCTGCTTCGGCGAGATGTCGATGAACGTCACGTCGTTGCGCGGCACGTAGACGAAGTCGCCGCCGCGCCGCACCAGCACGTTCTCGCCCGTGAGGCGGCCCTGCTTGTCCATCGGCGTGTCCGCCGGCGCGATGCACACCGTGTCCTCCTCGTCGGCCCGCAGGTAGCGGATGTCGGCCACGCTGTGCCCGTCCCCGTCCTCCCGGCTCGCCAGGCGGCCCTTCTCCACGCGGCGATAGGGCGTGACCAGGAAGCCGTACTCGTCGACGCCGGCGAAGACGCTCAGCGACACGATGAGGCCGATGTTGGTGCCCTCGGGCGTCTCGATGGGGCAGATGCGGCCGTAGTGGGAGGTGTGGACGTCGCGGACGTCGAAGCCGGCGCGCTTGCGGTTGAGGCCGCCGGGGCCCAGCGCGCTCAGGCGCCGCTCGTGGGTGAGCTGCGAGAGCGGGTTCACCTGGTCCACCACCTGCGAGAGCTCGCCGCGCCCGAAGAAGTACTCGATCGACGACGAGATGGTGCGCGAGTTGATGAGGGTGCGGGGCGACATGTTCTCGACGTCCTTGATGCTCATGCGCTCCTGGACGGTGCGCTTGAGCTTCAGGAAGCCCTTGCGGAGCTCGTCGGAGGCCAGCTCCTCGATCGTGCGGACCCGGCGGTTGCCCAGGTGGTCAATGTCGTCTATCTCGCCCTTGGCCGCGCGCAGCTTGAGGATGTAGCGGAGCGCGTTCAGGATGTCCTCGGGACGGATCTTCATGTCGTCCTCGGGGACGTTCTGGTCGAACTTGCGGTTGAGGCGGAAGCGCCCCACGTTGCCCAGGCGGTAGCGGTTGGTGTCGAAGAACTTGTCGTTGAAGAACTGCTTGGCCTTGTCGATCTGCGGCGGGCTGCCCGGGTGGAGCCTGCGGTAGATGCGCAGGAGGGCCGCCTCGTGCGAGTCGGTGGGGTCCTCGGCCAGGGTGTTGAGGATGAGGGGGTCGGTGACCTCCTTGAGGACCTCGATCTCCTGGAGGCTCGAGCTCATGAGCATTTCGACGAGGCTCTCGGGGATGGCCTGGCCGCTCTGGACCAGGACCTCGCCGGTCTCGCTGTTCAGCAGGTGGCCGACGACCACGCGGTTCGGCAGGCGTGCCGCCGCCGTGCGGCTGCTGAGCTTGACGACCTCGGTGTCGTAGAAGGCGCGCAGGATGTCGCCGTTCGCCGAGTAGTCGGGCGACATGGCCCGCAGCAGCGTGGCGGCCGGGAAACGGCCGCTCTGGTCGATGCGGACGTTCAACACGTCCTTCTTCGACACCGAGACCTCGATCCAGCTCCCGCGCTCGGGGATGATGCGGCAGGCGTGCAGGTGCTTGCCGCTCGCGTGCAGCTCGACGCTGAAGTCCACGCCCGGCGAGCGGTGGAGCTGGGAGACGATGACGCGCTCGGCGCCGTTGATGATGAACTCGCCGCCGCCGATCATGATGGGGATTTCGCCCAGGTAGACGTCTTCCTCCTGGGGCTGCGCCTTGTCGAGCCGGCAGCGCACCTTGAAGGAGTAGCCGTAGGTCAGCCGCAGCTTGCGGCACTCGTCGGGCGAGTAGCGCGGGCGGCCCAGCTCGTAGTAGAGGTACTGGAGCGAGAGCGTGCCATCGTAGCTGGGGATGGGGAACGTTTCCCGGAGGATTGCCTCCAGGCCCTGCGCCGCGCGCTGCCGCGGGGGGACGTCCTTCTGGAGGAACTCCCGGTACGACCGGGTCTGGATGTCCACCAGACTCGGCACTTCGACCGTGTCGCCCACTCGGCTGTAGTCGCGAATCTCCATCTGTTTTCCCCGCAGGAAAGGGATGCTCGACGGGTCCTCCGCCGCCGCGCCTGGGCGCGGCGCCACTCGCCGAGAACACGCAGGGGCCGCGCTGCAACGCCGGCGCCGGCGGCGAGGGGCCCCAGGCAGGTCGCGCACGCCGGCGGCGGTCCGGGCGCTGCCGCGCCCGGCCCGCCTACTTGATCTCGACGGTGCCGCCGGCCTTTTCGAGGGCGGCCTTAATCTTCTCGGCCTCGTCCTTGGTCGCGCCCTCCTTGACGGCCTTGGGCGCCGAGTCCACCAGGGCTTTGGCCTCCTTGAGGCCGAGGCCGCTGATGACCTCGCGCACGGCCTTGATGACCTGGATCTTCTGCGCCCCGGCGCTCATCAGGTGCACGTCGAAGCTCGTCTTCTCCTCGACCGGCTCGGCCGGCCCGGCCGCGCCGGCGCCCGGCATGGCCATCATGGCCATCGGGGCCGCCGCCGTGACGCCGAACTCGGCTTCGAGGGCCTTCACCAGCCGCGCGAGCTGGAGGGCCGGCAGCTTCTTGACGATCTCAACGACCTGTTGGGCTTCGGCCGACAATTCGGCGGTCGCCACGTCCTGTCCCATCGGTTTGACCTCCTAGTGGGATGATGCCTGTCGTGAACGCCGGGGCCGATGCCCCGGCGCAAGGTGTCCGCCCTAGTCCTTCGCCTCTCGTTTCTCGGCGATGGCGTTGAGGACGCCGACGACGTTGCGCAGGATGCCCTGAAGGGCGCCCAGGAACCCGCTGAGGGGAGCCGCCACGGCGCCCGCCACCAGGGCGTGCAGCACGTTGGTCGGCGGCAGCAGCGCGATGGCTTCGACCCCGTCGGCGCCCACGGCCTCGCCGTCCACCAGGGCCCCGCGCCACGTCAGCACCCGCTCCTTCCTGCTCCAGTCGCGCAGGAACTTCGTGAGGGCCACGGCGTCCGGGCCGTAGATGAAGGCGATGGGCCCCGCGAGCAGCGCGGCGACTGCGGCGAGCTTCAACTCGCACAGCGCGCGAGCCGCGAGAGTGTTCCGCACGACCAGCATGTCGGCCCCCTGCTCGCGCAGCTTCGCCCGCAGGGCGTCGGCCTGCCCCGCCTTCAGCCCGGTGAAGTCCACCAGCACCGCATTCGACATGGCGCGGAGCTGGCTCGCGAGTTCCGCGACCGTGAGTTGGTTGATGACGCTCGGCATGCGGGGTCGACTCCTCGTGACGATTACGACACGGCCAGGCGAAGCCCAGGCCCCATGGTGGTCGAGAGGGACACGCCGACGATGTAGCGGCCCTTGGCCGAAGAGGGCTTTGCCTGGCGAATGCGCTCGATCATGGCCTCGATGTTGGCCTTGAGATCCTCGGGGGGGAAGGACTTCCTGCCGACGGGGGCGTGGACGTTGCCGCCCGAGTCGGTGCGGTACTCGAGCTTGCCGGCGCGGAACTCGCGGACGGCGTTCTCGATGTCGTCGGTGACGGTGCCGCTCTTGGGCGAGGGCATGAGGCCCTTGGGGCCCAGGATGCGGCCGAGGCGGCCCACCTGCCGCATCATGGCCGGTGCCGCGATGGCCACGTCGAAGTCGGTCCACCCGCCGGTCACGCGGTCAATCAGCTCCTGGCCGGCGGCCTCTTGGGCCCCCGCGGCCTTCGCCTTGGCCGCCAGCTCGCCTTCGGCGAACACGACGACGCGCAGCGAGCGGCCGATGCCCTTCGGCAGCGAGATCGTGCCGCGCACCGCCTGGTCGGGCTTCTTGGGGTCCACGCCGAGGTGGAAGGCGATCTCGACCGTTTCGTCGAACTTGGCGCTCGGGAGGCCTTTGAGGGTCTGGACCGCCTCGTCCACCGTGTAGGACTTGGCGCGGTCTATGCCCTTCATGGCTTCCTGGTACCGTTTGCTGAGCTTCATCTGGGCGCGCTCCTCGCGGCTAGCTCTCAGCGATCTCGATGCCCATGCTCCGCGCCGTGCCGGCCACCTGGCGCACCGCGGTTTCCAGGCTGCTGGCGTTCAGGTCGGCCATCTTCCGCTTCGCGATCTCCTCGACCTGGGCGTGGGTGACCCGGCCCACCTTGTCGCGATTGGGCGCGGCGGAGCCCTGGACGATTCCCGCGGCTTGCTTGAGCAGCACCGAGGCGGGCGGGGACTTGGTGACGAACGTGAACGTCTTGTCGCGGAAGATCGTGACCACCACCGGGGTGATCACGCCCTGGGCACTGCGGGTCTGGTCGTTGAACTTTCGCACGAACTCGCCGATGTTCACGCCGTGCTGGCCGAGGGCCGGGCCGACCGGGGGCGCCGGCGTGGCCTGCCCGCCCGGCACGTGCAGCTTGACCTTGGCCATGACCTGCTTGGCCATCCTAGATGCTCTCCAACTGCCAGTATTCCAACTCGACCGGTGTGGGCCGGCCCAAGATACTCACGATCACGCGCACCTGCCCCTTGTCCGGCCAGATCTCCTCGATCTCGCCGTCGAAGTTCTGGAAGAGGCCCTCCTTGATGCGGACGCGGTCACCGATGGAGAAGGAGATCTCCGTGGTCGGCTCCTCCTCGGTGCGCTCGGCGGCCATGAGCATCTTCTCGACGTCTTTGGCCGTCATCGGCACGGGGGTGTTGCCCGTGCCCAGGACGCCGCCGACGCCGGGCGTCTCGCTCAGGATCGCCAGCGCCTCGTCCCCCAGCTCCATTTCCGCCATCACGTAGCCGGGGTAGATCTTCCGCTCCCGCACGGTCGTCGAGCCGCGCTTGATCTCCTTGACCTTCTCGGTGGGCACGACGACGTTGGAGATCAGGTGCTCCAGGCCGTTGGCCTTCACCCGCTTTTCCAGTGCCTCTTTCACCTGGTCCTCGCGGGCCGTCTGCACGCGCAGCACGTACCAGTTCATCGCCATCGGTCTGCTTTCCCCGGGCCACGGGCTAGTAGATGCCGAACGCCTCAGCCAGCCACAGGAGGATCGTGTCGGTCGCGAAGATGAACATCGACAGGAGCACGACGGTCACGAGCACGACGAAGGTGGCCCCCATGACCTCGGCTCGGGACGACCAGGCCACCTTGCGCATCTCCTGCTGCGTCTCGATCAACAGGTCGCCCACCTGCTGGTGGAACAGGATCAGGTACAGGGGCAGCGCGCCGAAGAGGAACGCGACGAACGCCGTGGCCACCACCTGGGCAGGCAGCGACCAGTCGCTCACCGTGAACCACATTTGCCGGGAGGCCCAGCAGGCCAGGAGCACCATCACCACGCCGGCTGTGCCCCGGGCTGCCGTGCCTTGTCCCTTCTTGTAGACGCTCACTGCCACGGGCAAAACGTCCTCTCGCCGCCTCGGCCCGCGCCGCACGGCGGCGGGGCCATTGCGCTCGGCCCTTCTGGCCTGCTACGGGGTGTGGCCCGCGTGGACCTCGCGGCCGCCGCCACCCTGGCCCCGACTGCACGTGCTGGCAGGCCAGGAGGGACTCGAACCCCCAACCGGCGGATTTGGAGTCCGCTGCTCTGCCAAATTGAGCTACTGGCCTCCAGGCGGCGCCTACTTTCTCCGCTCTTTGTGGAGCGTATGGCGCCGGTCTCTGCGACAGAATTTCTTCAGTTCCAGGCGCGCGGTGCCGCCCTTCAGCCGCTTGCTGGTGCGGTAGTTCTGCTCCCCGCACTCGGTGCATTCGAGCGTCACGTAGTCGCGCGCCTGAGCCTTCTTTGCCACGGCGCCTCCCCTACTCGAGGATCTTGGTAACGACGCCGGCGCCCACGGTGTGGCCGCCCTCGCGGATGGCGAAGCGGAGCTGTTCCTCCATCGCGATGGGCGTGATCAGCTCGGCCTTCACCCGCACGTTGTCGCCCGGCATCACCATCTCGGCGCCGGCCAGGAGCTCCACTGCCCCCGTCACGTCGGTCGTCCGGAAGTAGAACTGGGGGCGGTAGCCGGTGAAGAATGGCGTGTGACGCCCGCCTTCTTCCTTGGACAGGATGTAGACCTCACACTCGAACTTCGTGTGCGGGGTCACGCTGCCGGGCTTGGCGAGCACCTGGCCGCGCTCGAGCTCGTCCTTCTCCACACCGCGCAGCAGCACGCCAATGTTGTCGCCGGCGATGCCCTGTTCGAGCGTCTTGTTGAACATCTCCACGCCGGTGACGACCGTCTTGCGCGTCTCGTGGGCGAGGCCGATGATCTCGATCTCCTCGCCGACCTTGACCGTGCCGCGCTCGACGCGCCCGGTGCCCACCGTGCCGCGGCCCTTGATCGAGAACACGTCCTCGATCGGCAGCAGGAACGGCAGCTCGGTGTCGCGCCGCGGCGTCGGAATGTAGCTGTCCACGGCGTCGAGCAGCTCGTGGATGCACTTGGCGTCCTCGTGACTCGCGTCGTCGACCTGGAGGGCCTTCAGGGCGCTGCCGCGGATGATCGGGATGTCGTCGCCCGGGAACTCGTACTTGCTCAGCAGCTCGCGCAGCTCCAGCTCCACGAGGTCCAGGAGCTCCGGATCATCCACGAGGTCCGTCTTGTTCAGGAACACGACGACGGCCGGCAGGCCCACCTGGCGGGCCAGCAGGATGTGCTCGCGCGTCTGCGGCATCGGGCCGTCGTCGGCGCCCACGCACAGGATCGCGCCATCCATCTGCGCCGCGCCCGTGATCATGTTCTTGATGTAGTCCTGGTGGCCCGGGCAGTCGATGTGCGCGTAGTGGCGCTTCTCCGTCTCGTACTCGACGTGGGCGACCTGGATCGTGAGGGTCTTCGTGGCGTCGCGCACCAGGCCGCCTTTCGCGATGTCGGCGTAGGACTTGGCTTTCGCCCTGCCGACCTTGGACAGCACGGAAAGAATGGCGGCCGTCAGGGTCGTCTTCCCGTGGTCAATGTGGCCGATGGTGCCGACATTGACGTGCGGCTTCGTGCGCTGGAACACCTCTTTTGCCATGGAACCCGTCCTCCTTGTGTGCCCCCCGCATCTTCGCGGCGGCGGGGCAAGCCGTTTGTTCGCCAGGTCAAGGCAACCGTGGAGCTGGTGCTGGGAATCGAACCCAGGACCTCCTCCTTACCAAGGAGGTGCTCTGCCTGCTGAGCTACACCAGCCAGCGTCGGGCTCACTTCGCTCCCGGGCGTGGAGCGGGCGAAGGGGATCGAACCCTCATGGCTGGCTTGGAAGGCCAGGGCTCTACCGTTGAGCTACGCCCGCCTGAGCCGCCCCGCCGCTGGCACAGGCATCGTGCCTGTGCCCATTCGCCACAGGCTGAAAGCCTGTGCCACCCGAAGCAGGATGGGGGGAGCAGGATTTGAACCTGCGAAGGCAGCGCCAGCAGATTTACAGTCTGCCCCCTTTGGCCACTTGGGTATCCCCCCGTGCCATGCACGCCCCACCGCGCGCACCTAAGCTAGCGGTGGGGATCGAACCCACAACCTGTGGTTTACAAAACCACTGCTCTGCCTGTTGAGCTACGCTAGCGCGCTAGCGCGTAAAGACTACATTATACTTGCGGACGCGGCTGTGTCAAGCCCAAATTGGCACGGATTTTCCTGCGCACCCCGTAGGCGCCGCGCGCCTGCCCCTCCCGCCATTCCCCGCCGCCGCCCCCTCCGCGGCTCGTGCCGGCCCTCTCCGCGCCCCAGCGAACCGCCCCACCGCGGCCCCTTCGGCCCGCGTATTACGCAATCGTAATCCTGCCCTCACTGCCCAGTTAGCACGAAGCGTTATGATCAAGGTGGGTCGGCCCCCTGCTCACCGTGGGCAGGTCGTGTTGCTACCGAGGCGTCCGCTGAGTACACTACGTGAACGGAGGACAACCCAGGTGGGGCAGCGGTCTCACGAGGAATCCGGCATGCGCATCCTGGTCGTCGAGGACGAGAAGCGGCTCGCAAGCTACCTGGCCAACGGGCTGAGGGAGAACGGCTACGCGGTGGATGTGTCCTACGACGGCGAGGACGCTGCCCACCTGGCCAAGTCGGGCATCTACGACGTGATTCTGCTGGACATCCTGCTGCCAAAGCAGAGCGGGCTGGAGGTGATCCGCGACGTGCGCCGGGCGGGCCTGCACACGCCCATCCTGTGCCTCACCGCGCGCGCCGGGCCGGCGGACCGAGTGACCGGCCTCGACCTCGGGGCCGACGACTATCTGGCCAAGCCGTTCAACCTGGCCGAGCTGCTGGCCCGTGTGCGGGCGCTCCTGCGGCGCTCGCCGCGCATGGCGCCCACCGTCCTCCAGTGCGCCGACCTTGCGCTCGACCCCGCCACGCGGCGCGTCACCCGCGGGGAGAGGGAGCTGGACCTCACCCCCCGGGAGTACGCCCTTCTGGAGTTCCTGATGCGCCGAGCCGGCACGGTCGTCACCCGCTCGGCCCTGATCGAGGGCATCTGGGACATGAACTTCGACTCGCTGACGAACGCGCTGGAAGTGCTGGTCAACCGCCTTCGGACCAAGGTTGACCTGCCATTCCCCCAGAAGCTGATCCACACCGTGCGCTCGGTCGGCTACGTGATGAGCGAGGAGCCGCGCTGACATGTCGCTTCGCGCCAAGCTCGTCCTGTGGTACACGGCGGTCTTCGCCATCTCCGGCGCTCTGCTGACCGGTGCCCTGTACCTCCTCACGGCCCACGTGATGGAGGCCGAGGCCGACAAGTTCCTGGCCGAGGAGTTCGACGAGGTGAGGGACCTCACACTGGAGAAGCTGCCCAACGTGGAGGAGCTGCGCACCCGCATCGCCGAGGAGATGGGCGGCGAGCGGTACTTCCCCCTGGGCTATCGCCTTCGCGACCGGGCGGCGGGCAAGGACCTGGTGCTCGTCGCTCCCAAGGGGTTTCACGCCGCGCTGGCATCGGACCCGGCCGGCGACACGGGCGCGGACAGCGATGCGTATGGGACCCTGGCGTTCGGCGACCGCGGGAGGCGCCTGCGTGTCCTCACCGGCCCGCTGCACGCCACGCGCTACCCCAACCTCGTCCTCCAGGTGGGCATGCATAACCGCTGGGTCGAGAAGCGCACGGCCTCTCTCCGCAAGTACCTGCTGGGCGTCCTCGTGGCCGTCGTCCTCGTGGCGGCGGCTGGGGGCTGGGTGCTGGCGTCGCGCAGCCTGCGCCCGATCGACCGGATCGCCGCCGACCTGAGCCGGGTGGAATCCACCAACCTGGCGGCGCGGCTGGCCGTCGGCTCGTCGGGCGACGAGGTGGCCCGCCTGCGGGGGGCCATCAACCGCATGCTCGAGCGCCTCGAGGCGGCCTTCGACCGCCTCCAGAGCTTCACCGCGGATGCCGCCCACGAACTCCGCACCCCGCTGGCGGCCCTCCAGTGCCGCCTCGAGACGGCCATCAGCAGGCCCCGAAGCGAAGCCGAGGCCCGCGAGGCACTCACCGATGCGTTGCACCAGGTCGCCGAGCTCGCCTCCCTCGTCGAGAACCTGCTCCTGCTGGCCCGGATGGACGCGGAGCAGGCCCTGCGCACGCCGGCCCCCGTGGACCTCGCCGCCCTGTTGCGCGACATCGGGGAGCCCTTCGCGCTGCTCGCCGAGCAGAAGGACATCGCCCTGTCGGTCGAGGCCGATGGCCCCGTGGTGACGGACGGCGACCCGACGCTGCTGCGGCGCGTGTTCGGCAACCTGCTGGACAACGCGCTCCGCTACACCCCCAGCGGCGGCCGGGTGACGGCCCGCGCGGCCCCCGACGGCGCGGGGTGTGTCGTTGCGGTGGCCGACACCGGCATCGGCATCCGCCCCGAGGCGCTGGGACACGTCTTCGAGCGCTTCTACCGGACCGACGAGTCGCGCTCCCGGACCGATGGCGGCGCCGGCCTCGGCCTCAGCATCGCCAAGAGAGCCGTCGAGCTTCACCGCGGCAGGATCACCATCGAGAGCACCCCCGGCAAGGGCACCACGGTGACCGTGTGGCTTCCGCAGGGGGGCGAGGGCCCGCCATCGGCGCGGCCGGGCACCGCGTGAGGGGACGAGAATGGCCACCGGCGGCGAGAGCCGAATCCCGTTCCGCGATGCGGCCGAGATTCTCATCCTTGGGCTCGTGCTGCTGGCCCCGCAGTTGCTTCTGCGCGACATCTGGGGCCCCGACGAGACGCGCTTTGCCGAGGTCGCCCGCGAGATGGTGGCTCGGGGCGACTACCTGGTGCCGCACCTCAACGGCGAGATCTACGCGGAGAAGCCGCCCCTCTGCTTCTGGCTCGCCGCGGCACTGCGGGGCGTGTTCGGGGCCGACGCGGGCCGAGTGGTCTCCGTGGCCAGCGCGCTCGCCGCCTTGCTGCTCACGTATGGAATGGGGCGCCGCCTGTACGGGCGCGAGGAGGGCCTCTGGGCCGCGCGGATCGCGGCCACGACGATGCTGTTCCTGGGCCTGGGCAGGACGGGCATCCTGGATTCGTTGCTCCTGGCAACCATCCTGGCCGCCATCGCCTGTGGCCACGCCGCATTGGAGGGCCAGAGCCCGCGGGCGCGCGCCTGGTGGCTCGGAGCCTATGCGGCCGCTGCCGCGGCCATTCTCACCAAGGGGCCGATCGGCCTCGCCATCCCCGCCCTCGTGCTGCTGGCGCACGGGCTGGCCCGCCGCCGACGCGTGCGAGCCGGCGGGTGGTGGCACTTCGGCGGGGCGCTCCTGATGCTGGCGCTCGTCGCCGCCTGGCTGGTGCCCGCGTGTCTCCGGGGCGGGGAGCTGTACGCCCGCAAGATCATCCTCCAGCAAACGCTCGAGCGCGTCGGCAGCTCGGCGATCCATGGGGAGCCGCCTCACTACTACCTCACCCGCTGGCCCCTGTTCCTGTGGCCCTGGTCGCTCCTGCTGCCCCTGTCCCTCGTCGCCGCGTTGCGGGCCGCCCGGCGCAGCAGGGACTGGCGCCCCGCGCTGCCGGCCCTGTGGTTCCTCGCCGTCTTCGCATTCCTGTCGCTGATCAGCGGGAAGGGGGAACGGTATTTCCTCCCTGCGGTGCCCGCCGCAGCGTTGGCGTGCGCGCACTACCTGTGCTCGGCGCGATCGGGGGGCGTGCCCTGGCCGCGATGGCACCGTGGGCTGCTGGGCGCCACGTGGCTCTCCGTCCTGGCGATCGGCGGGTTCCTCGTCGTCGTGGGGCTGGCGCCCGACGCCGTGCTGCGGGCGTCGCCAAACAAGTCCGAAGCGGCTGCAATGTTCCGCGAGGTCTTCACGCCGGCCCATGCCGCCGGGGTCGTCGCCTTCGGCGGCGCGCTGATCGCCGCGAGCCTCCTGGCGCTCTCCTGGGTGTGGCGAGCCGTCGGCGCGCGGCGGCACGGCGGAATGCTCGTAGGCATCGTGGTCGCGGTGGCGCTCGGCTTCGACCTCGTCGCCCTCCCCACCATCAACCAATCGAAGTCCGACCGCCGCGCGGTCGCCCACTTCCGGCCGTACCTCGACCAGGCGGAGGAGTTGTGCCTGTTCCGCACGGAGTTCGACGGCATTTTCAACCTCTACCTGGGCAAGGCACGCATCCCGCTCCTCGACACGGCCGAGCAGGCCATCCAGCGACTCGCCGCGCCGCGGCGGGTCGCCGTCGCCGTGTGGAAAAGCCAGGTCGAGCTGCTGGACCCCGCCGAACGCTGCCAGGTCGTCCCGGCGGGTCCGGGCTCGCCCCGCAACCTGGTGCTGTTGGTGAACTGGAGGCCCGATCCACCCCCTGGCGCGGAGGAACGCCGATGAAGCTCTCCCTCTTCTCCGTGAGCTATGCCGGCCTGTGGGGCCAGGCACGGCTGGACCTGGAGGCATTTCTCCACAAGGCGAAGGCGCTGGGCTACGACGGCGTGGAGTTGATGGGCAAGCGCCCCCACCTGTCGCCCCTCGACGTCGCGCCCGAGCGTGCCGCTGAGCTGGGGCGCCAGGCGAAGGGGCTGGGCCTCGAGGTCGCCTGCGTCGCCGCCTACACGAACTTCACCGCCGGCCTCGAATCCACCGAGGTGCCGCTTGGCGACATCCAGGTCCAGTACGTGGAGTCGCTCGCGCGGCTCGCCGCCGAGCTGGGTTGCCGCCTCGTGCGGGTGTTCACGGGCTACGAGTCGCCGCGCGCTCCCCTCCCCCGCCTCTGGGCGGCGTGCGTGGACGGCCTGCGGGCCTGCTGCGACCGCACGGCCCCCCTCGGCGTGACCATCGGAGTCCAGAATCACCACGACCTGGGCGTCCACACCGACGCCTTTCTCGAGTTGCTCGGCGACGTCGGCCGCCCGAACTGCAAGGCGATGTTCGACGCCTGGTCGCCTGCCCTGCGCGGCGAGGACCTCTACGCGGCCGCCAGGAAGGCGGCCCCCCACACCGTCTACACCACCGCCGCCGACTACGTCCGCCTTCCGCGCTTCCAGTACCAACCCGACCTCGTGAACTACGCCCCCGCCGAACCGCCGATCGTGCGGGCCGTGCCAATGGGTGACGGCTTCGTGGACTACCCCGCCTTCTTCAGGGGATTGCGCGACGGCGGCTACGACGGCTGGGCCGCCTACGAAATGTGCTCCCCCCTCCGCGGCGGCGGGAGCATCGAGACCCTCGACGCCTGCGCGCGCAGGTTCATCGAGTACATGCGGCGGCTCGCCTGACGCTGCCGGCTACTCCTTCGGCGGCTCGACCTTGACACCGCGGACCACGATGTCGTCGAAGTCGCCCGTGTCGTCGAAGGAGCCGACGCCGATGCGGCCCCAGGTGAACGTCTTGTCCTTCACCCGCATGATGGGGTTCGCCATGTCGTCGAAGTAGACCTCGATGAGGCCGTCGGCAACCTTGCGGATGACGCGGACGTTGTGCCACCCCTCGCCCCACACAATGCCCTTCGTGCGGAACGTCTCGCCGCCAATGTCCTTGCCCGGCTCGCCGAGGAGCGACACGCGCGGCTTGTCGTTCACGATCATCACCGAATGCGCGTTCGGGTCGGCCCCCACCGCGATGTGGACGTAGTAGAAGTGCGTGGGGTCCTGGTAGCCGAAGAAGAAGCAGAGGTCCTGGTGGCCATAGGGCTTCACCGTGGATTTCGCCTTGACGTCGAGCACGAAGTCGCCGACACACACATCGCGCAGGAGCGCGAAGCTGAAGGGCGAGCGGAACTTGGTCTTGTAGGCCGACTTCCTCCCGTGGAGCGACAGCACCTTGTTGTCGTCGTCGGCGCCGATCTTCCATTGGGCGGGGTCCGTCGGTTCCCACTTCGCCAGCGCCCCGTCCTTCTCGAAGTCCTCCTGGTAGACGGCGGGCATCTCGGCCTCGCCCGCACGCGCCTGGGGCGCCCCGAGCAGCGACGCCGCCACCAACGCCACAAGCATCCTCAACACAGTCCCTTCCATCGCCGTGCTCCTGCAAGTGAAGGACGTGACGCGCAACGGCACGCCGGGGTGTGTCCCGACGACTGCGCACAGGGTAGCAGTTGCGGCCCGACGCGTCAATGGCCGGCAGCAATTGCCCTCGGTGGCGGGTCCATGCCTTGAGGGGAGCGGCGATTCTGGCGAGTTTGGGGTTGAACATCCCGACGGATAATGCTAACCTAAAGGGATGTAAGCGCAAGGGCTCCGGGAAACGAGCATGGGGGGCGGGATCGGGCCAATGGCGTCCTGCGGACGCGGCTGCCGGTTCACTGGCCTTCTTCTGGCTCTCGCCGCGGGTGCGGCGTCGTGCTGCAAGGTGAAGCCGGAGAAGTTCAGAGGGGACGCGGACCGCGAAGTGTACCACATCCTGTCGGTCCAGCAGGCCAAGGTGCTTGGCACTTCTGCGGGCTTCTCGATCGAGCCGGCGAGTGCCTCGGCGCTGGCGCGGTTCGCTGCGCCGATGGGCCCCGCGGCGAGCGAGAAGCCGCTGAGCGCCGCGGACGTGGAGGGCATGGACAAGGGCAACGGCCTGCCGCCCCAGGAAGGGGTGGTGCGGCTCGCGCTCCGCGATTCCCTGGAACTGGCCGCCCGCCACAGCCGCGACTACCAGACGCGCAAGGAGGACCTCTATCTGGCCGCCCTCGCGCTGACCCTCGAGCGCTTCCGCTGGAAGCCGCAGTGGTCGGGCACCCTGGCGGCAAACGCGACCGACAGCCCCGGGAGCACCTCGGCCGGCGTCGGCTCCAACTTCAGCGTGAGCCGGCTCCTCGACCTCGGCGGGCAGGTGACCGCAAGCCTGGCGACCGACCTGTTGCGCTTCTCGACGGGCGACCCGCGGACCACGGCCACGTCGCTCCTCGCGTTCGAATACCTCCAGCCCCTGTGCCGCAGGTCGGGGCGGCTCGTGGCCCGCGAGGCGCTGACACAGGCGGAGCGCGACGTGGTGTACGCGATCCGCACGTTCGAGCGGTTTCGGAGGAGCTTCTGCGTGGACGTGACGAGCGGCTACTACCGCGTGCTCCAGCAGCGCGACACGGTGATGAACCAGTGGAGCAACTACAAGCGCATCCGCCAGTCGCGGGTGGACGCCGAGAAGCTGGAGAAGGAGGGCGAGATGCCGCCCCTCCAGGTGGACCAGACCCGCCAGGACGAGCTGCGTGCCGAGGCCAACTGGGTGCGCGCGGCGCGGCAGTACCGCGAGCAGCTCGACGAGTTCAAGGTCCTCCTGGGGCTGCCGGCCGAGGCGCACGTCGAGTTCGATCCCACCGAGGTCGAGCGGCTGCGCGAGGCCGGCCTCCGCGACGTCGGCCTGTCCCCCGAGACCGCGGTGGCAACGGCCCTCGGGCGCCGCCTCGACCTCCTCACCGCCGTGGACCGCCTCGCCGACGCCGAGCGGGCCGTGGCGATCGCCGCCAACGGGCTCCAGCCCGACGTGGATCTCAAGCTGGCGGCCAGCGTGCCGACGAAGGAGCCGACGCAGTTCCTGCGGTTCGAGCCCAGCCGCGGCACCTACGCGGCCAGCCTCACGGCCGAGTTGCCCCTGCGGCGCGTCGCGGAGCGCAACACGTACCGCCAGGCGCTCGTGGGCCTGGAGCGCGCGCAGCGCGCCGCCGAGGACCTGCGCGAGCAGGTGAAGCTCGCCGTCCGCCAGGCCTGGCGCACCCTCCAGGAGGCCACCGCCAGCTACCGCATCGAGCGCGACAGCGTGGCGCTCGCCCAGCAACGCGAGCGGGCCTCCCGCGAGCTCATCCGTCTCGGCGAGGCCACGGCCCGCGACCTCCTGGAGGCCAACGAAGCCCTGGTGGAGGCACAGAACGCCCTCACACGCGCTCTTGTAGACCACGCCCTGGCCCGTCTGGCCCTCTGGCGCGACACCGAGCTGTTGCGCGTGAGCGAAGACGGCGTGTGGCAGGAAGTGAGCGATGGCAACCCATAGACGCAACGCCCTCAACGGGGGCAGTGCCGCGGACCCGCTGGCCCCGCCCGAGTCCGCGGCGGTGCAGGAGGCACAGGCCGGCCCTCTCGGCCTCGACGACGCCTTTGAGGAACTGCACGCCCCTCCGCCGCGCCGCCGCGTGTGGCCGTGGCTCCTGCTGCTGGCCCTCCTCGGGGCCGGCGGCGCGGGCGGCTGGCAGCTCTGGCGCTCGAGCGGCCAGAAGGTCACCATCGCCCGCGCCACCTACACCGTCCAGCGCGCCGACCTGCCGATTGTCGTCAACGACAGCGGCAGCCTCGAAGCCCTCAGCTCCGAAATCGTCAAGTCCAGGGCCGAGGGCCAGGCCACCATCATCAGCCTCGTGCCCGAGGGCACGATCATCACCGACGAGGATATCAAGAACGGCAAGGTCCTGGTCGAGCTGGACTCCTCGGACATCCGCGAGCGCCTGACGCAGCAGGAGGTGACGTTTGCCACCGCCGAGGCCGCCTACAAGCAGGCCAAGGAGCTGTTCGACATCGACAAGAGCTCGGGCGAGAGCAAGATCATGCAGGGCGGGTTGAACGTGAAGTTCGGCAAGATGGACCTCGAGGCCTACGTCGGCCGTGGCTTGGCCGAGGATGCCCTGGCGGGGCGCCTCGACCTGGCAAAGCTGGCCATCGCGCTCCACGACGAGGCGGTGAGCCATCGCAAGGACGCGGAGGCCGACGTCGCGGATGCCCTCGCAGGGGTCCTGGAGGCGCTCAAAGAAGCCGCCAGGCCGCCCGCCCGGCCCGCCGCCGGCTCGCCCGAGACGCCGCCCGAGGAGGACCGCGGCTCTCCTGAGCCAAAGCCGAAGGCCCCCGGCGCACAGAAGCCGCAAGCCGACGCCGCTGGCGGGCAACGAAGCAGTGAGGCAGGCAAGGCCATCGGCGGCGGGGTGCTCCAGAAGAAGCGCAAGCTCGAGGCCGACATCGGCCTCGCCTTCGAGGAGTTCAAGCGCGCCGCCGACAAGGTGGCCAGCTACGCCCGCCTGAGGCGCCTGGGCATCAAAAGCTCCCAACAGCTCGAGGCCGAGCAGCTCGCCCTCCTCCGCAACCGCATCACCCTCGAGCAGGCTCTCACCGCTCGCGAGCTGTACCTGCGCTACGACCTGCCCAAGGAGGCCGAGAAGCTCCTCTCGGACTACAACGAGGCAGGTCGCGAACTCGAGCGCATCAAGGCCAGGGCACGCGCCACCCTCTCTGCCGCCGAAGCCGAAGTCAAGTCCACAGAAGCCAAGTACCTCCTCCAGAAGGACAAGTTGGCCAAGCTCACGAGCCAGCTCGAGTACTGCGTGATGAAAGCCACGAAGCCGGGCCTCGTCGTCTATGCCTCCTCGGGGGGCGACTGGCGCCACCGCGGCAACCCCATCGACGTCGGCTCAACGGTCATTGAGCGGCAAGAGATCATCAAGATGCCCGACCTCTCGACCCTCGCGGTGAAGGTCAAGGTACACGAGTCGGTCGTGGACAAGGTCAGGGCGGACCAGCCGGCGCGCATTCGCGTGGACGCCTTCGCGAACCGCAGCTTCACGGGCAAAGTGCTCAAGGTCGCCATCCTGCCCAACACGTCCAGTTCCTGGCTCAATCCCGACCTGAAGGAGTATGACACCGAGATCAGCATCGAGGGCGACACGGCCGGCCTCAAGCCCGGCATGTCCGCCGAGGTGGAGATTGACGTGAAGATGCTCCGCAAGGTCATCCAGGTGCCCGTGCAGGCGGTTGCCGCCAGCCGGGGCAAGACGGTCGTCTATGTGGTCGGCCCCGATGGCAACGAGGAGATGCGTGAAGTGGTCATCGGCGAGGCCAACGACAAGCTCGCCGAAATCCGCAACGGCCTCACCGAGGGCGAGCGGGTGCTGATGGAGGCCCCCCAGGTCGTCTCCGTCCAGGACGAGGAAGCGGAGAAGGACGAGAAGAAGGAAGGCGAGGAACCCAACGGCGGGCCGCCGCCCGAGCCGCCAGCCGTGAAGCCGCCGGCCGGCCCCTCCGAGGGCGGCGGCGAGCCGCCCTCGGGCCGACCCGCCGGCCGCCCGGGCCGCGACCGCTCGAAGCCGCGCGGCAGCGGAGGGGGCCGCCCCCCCGGCTAGCGCTTCGATGCCTGCTACCGTCCCCCCTGCGGTGAGTGCCATGCCAATTGCGGAACTGCGCAGCCTGGTGAAGACCTATCAGATGGGGCCGGCGCAGGTCCACGCCCTCCGCGGCGTGAACCTGGCCTTCGAGAAGGGCGAGTACGTCGCGATCATGGGGCCGTCGGGCTCCGGCAAGTCCACCCTCCTCAACATCCTCGGCTGCCTCGACACCCCGACCGCGGGCGCCTACCTGCTCGGCGGCCAGGACGTGGCCCGCCTGGGCGACGCCGCCCTCTCCGACGTCCGCTGCCGCCGCCTCGGCTTCATCTTCCAGTCCTACAACCTCATCCAACAGCTCTCCGTGGTCGAGAACATCGAGGTGCCGCTGTTCTACCAGGGCTGGTCGGCGCGCGACAGCCACCACCGGGCCGCCGCCCTGGGCCGACTCGTCGGCCTCGGCGACCGCCTCTATCACCGCCCCTCCGAGCTCTCCGGCGGCCAGCAGCAGCGCGTCGCCATCGCCCGCGCCATGGCCAACGACCCCCTCGTCGTCCTGGCCGACGAGCCGACCGGCAACCTCGACTCGGCGACAGGCCGCGAAATCCTGGCCATGCTCGGCCAGCTCAACGACCGAGGCAAGACGATCATCATGGTCAGCCACGACGCGAGCGTCGCCGAGCGCGCGCGACGTATCGTCCACATGGTGGACGGCCGAGTCGTGGACGACGCGGTGAAGTAGGAACGGCGCATGGTCGGCTTTCGCGTCCAACGAACCATCCGAATGGGGCTCAAGAGCATCTGGCTCCACAAGCTCCGCTCCGTCCTCACCTCGGTCGGCATCATCCTCGGCGTCTGCTCCGTCATCGTCATGCTCGCCATCGGCGAGGGACTCAGCTACGAGGTCCAGGAGCAGATCCGCCAGCTCGGAAGCAACAACATCATCATCCACAGCGTCAAGCCGCCCGAGGAAGGCAACGTGGCCACCGAGCAGACCCGTGCCCTGAAATACGGCCTCACCTACATTGACGCCGAGCGCCTCCGCTCCACCATCCCCAACGTCGAGGTCGTCGTCCCCGTACGCCTCGTCCGCCGCCACATCGTCCACAACCAGCGGCGGGTGGACGGCAATATCGTAGGCACCGTCCCCTGGTACCGCGAGGTGGCCAACCGCGTGCTCCTCCGCGGCCGCTTCCTCACCACGGTGGACATGCACGCCCAGGCCGCCGTCTGCGTGCTCAACGAGCCGCTGTCCCGCAAGCTCTTCCCCATCGAGGAGCCCCTCGGCCGAATCGTCCGCGCCGGCGGCGACTGCTACCAAGTCGTCGGCATCCTCCGCGCCAGCTCCGCCAAGGCAGGCTCCGCCGGCAACGAGCCCACCGCCGGCCTCGACGCCTACATCCCCATGACCACCGCCGAAGGCCGCTACGGCGACATCGACATGCGCCGACGCTCCGGCTCCTTCGAGGCCGTCATCGTCCAGCTCCACAGCATCATCGTCCAGGTCCCCAACCTCGAGGACGTCACGCTCACCGCGAAAGCCGTCGAACGCGTCCTCCGCCACGGCCACAACAAGCAGGACTTCGAGATGATCGTTCCCCTCGAGCTCCTCGAGCGGGCGCGGGAGACCAAGCGGATGTTCAACCTCGTCCTCGGCCTCATCGCCGCCATCTCGCTCGTCGTCGGCGGCATCGGCATCATGAACATCATGCTCGCCACGGTCACCGAGCGCACCCGCGAGATCGGCATCCGCCGCGCCCTCGGCGCGCGCCGCCGCGACATCATCGCCCAGTTCCTCACCGAGACCACCCTCGTCTCCGCCACCGGCGGCATGCTGGGCGTCGCCCTTGGCCTCCTCGCCCCCTACCTGGTCACCCGCTTCGCCGGCATGCTCACCATCGTCACCGTCAGCTCCTGCATCCTCGCCTTCTCCATCTCCGTCGCCGTCGGCCTCATCTTCGGCATCTATCCCGCCTACCGCGCCGCGGCGATGGACCCCATCGAGGCCCTCCGACACGAGTAGACGCCCGATTGCCGGTTGACTCGCCGGCGCGGGAGGGCTATAATCCCCCTGTCGGTTCCCCCCCGATTCCCCGGACGCGTGCATCCCCAAGACGGAGCCTGGCATGGGCATGGACCTGGTTATCGTGATCCTTGTGGTTCTCTTCGCGCTGCTGGGCTACTATCGCGGGCTGCTGCGGCACCTGGCGAGCGTGGGGGCGTTGGTGGTCGCCAGCCTCACGGCCGGCATTGTCGGCAGGTGGGCCGTGGGCCTGCTGACCCGGGCGCCGGCGATGCCCTCGCCGACCACGTACGCCATCGCGTGCGTCGCGGCATGGGTGGTGGTGTTCCTGCTGAGTCGGTTTGTCCTGGGCCGCATCGCCAAGAAGCTCGGCTCGGACGAGCAGGGCGGCCCGAAACCGTGGAACCGCAAGCTCGGAGCCCTCGCCGGCGCCGCCGAGGTGCTCCTGCTTGCCTGGGTCGTCGTCGGGATTCTGGATGCTCTGCCGGAGGACTTCCGGAAGGAGCGCTTGCCGACGGTCCACCGCGAGCTCGAAGGCTCTCTGTTCACGAACTGGGTCGTGCGCCCGACGAGTCCCGCCACGTTGCTCGAGATCCAGCCGCTCGTGAGCGACCTGGCGGTGCTCTCGGAGCATCCCGAGGCCCTGCGCGGGGTGGAGCAGAAGCCCGAGATCCAGAAGGTCGCGCGGCACCCGAAGGTGCTCGCGGTCCTGGCCGACCCCGCCCTGATCCAGGAGTGGACGGATGGGCACTACGGCCGCTTCTTCTCGGACCGCAAGGTCCGCGAGGCGCTCGAGGACAGCGAGTTGCGCACAATGATCCGCGAGCTGCCCGTGCGGGCCATCCTCCACGAGGCCGCGGAACGCGCACGCCAGCAGACCCCGAAGCCGGCCTCGCCTCAGCGCTGACGGCACAGACCCGTCAGCACCTTCTCCGTCGTGCCCCAATGCCACAGCAGCATGGCCCGTGTGCGCGCGGCGAGGCCACCAAGCTCGCGCAGGTAGTTGTAGCCGTGGTCCACCTGCCGGATGCCGTACTCGACATCGGCGGTCTCGGTCTGGCGGCGGCCCGAGGCCAGGGCGTGGGCCGCCGCCAGCCACACGATCGCAGCATAGGCCAGGGCAAGGAACTCGAAGCCCTGGGCGAAGCTTCGGCCGAAGCAGGCCCGCCCGAAGAACTGCTGGCTCGCCACTTTGGCGACGAGGTAGCGCTGGAGCATGGCCGCCGAGGCCGCGTCCAGGGCAGCCATATCCACCGAGCCCACCTCGCGCAGGCGAACAGGCCGCTCGATGCCGGGCAGCCGCACCCGCCCGACGCCAAGGGCCATCTTGAGCCGCCGCCACAGGTTGCCGAAGCGCACGCGCAGGCGGCTCGCCAGCGGCAGCTCCCGGTAGGAGTGAGGCGTCGCGCCCACGAACGCGGCGACGACGAGGCGCACGAGCAGACGCTCCAGCACGCCGGGCCTCTTGCCTTTGACGTCCCCGCGAACGCTGTCGAGCAGCACCTCGGGGTCGGTCCCCACACGGCTCTCCTGCCGCCTGCCAACGGCCAGGCCGACGAACTGGCGGACCAGCCGCAGGCACGCCAGAAGCCGCCGCGGCACGTTCAGCTCCGACATCAGGACGAATGCCGTGAGCTGGTCCTCGAGCCGCAGGAGGTCGCGCCAGGAGAGCTTGTAGTGCCCGAAGAAGCGGACGGGCTCGTCCTCCGTCGGCGGCTCGTATGTGCGTGCATACTCGCCGTAGAGGCGTCGGACCTCGCCGCGCTGCTTCTCAAGCTCCTCCCCGCTGCCGCGGACGACCGCCGGGCAGTCGAACCGGCAACCGACGAAGACGCCCACGGGCGTGACGACGAACTGGAATGGGAACACGCGGCCAGCGAACGGCTTGGCGGCATAGCCCAGCGTCGCGTGGACCTGGCACAGGCCGTCGTCGCCCAGGAACGGGCAGGAGCCGTCCGGCCGTGGCCGCAGTCGCCAGGCCTGTTTGCCGCGGGCTCCGCGCAGCCGCGCGAAGAGCCGCGCCGCCACAGGCGTCCCGCCTGTGGCGAGGAGCCGCTCCCGCTCCGCCTCCGTCAGCGTGACCTCCAGGCTCCGACAGCAGAGCCCGCAGCGCAGGCAGGTGTAGCGAACACCGGGGGGAAGGAAGAGATCGGGCATTTGCGAACCTGGTGCTGGGTGTTAGGTGTTGGGGGTTGGGGGTCGGGGGGATCGATCAGTTGTCTCAATGCTGGGTTTCTGTACCCCAACACCTGACACCCAACACCTGACACCTCCTCTACTTCTTCCGCACGCGCAGGACAATGTCCTCGTCGAAGGTCGGCGAGGGGATGTCCACGGCACCCTGGCGGGGCTCGACCTCGTCGGTGCGGACGCTCTTGCCGTTCTTGGGGTCGAACCAGGCGGCCTCGTAGCGGCCGGCAGGAAGGCCGAGCCGCATGACCCCCTGCTCGGCCGAGCCCATCAGGTACACGAACACCTCGTCCTTGCGCACCGCGGTGAGGCGGGCGACGTTGCGGGGGGTGGCGAGGACGACCGATTCGTCGCGCCGCAGCTCCCAGTAGGCGGTGCCGCGGGCGTAGTCGGCCAGATACCGGCAGTGCTCGAACAGCGGCGAGCGGGCCGTGAGCGGCTGCCAGGGGGCACGCGACGCCGACGTGCCCAGGAGCAGCGCCTGCCAGAACACCGCCCGCTCGGCCCGCGGCGTCTTCACCGTCGGCTCGTTGAGGAACACGGGCATCCGGATGCCGTGGGGCTCGGGCGGCGTGTCGCCGCGCAGGTTCGCGATGTCAATGCCCTGGATGCGGAAGTAGGCCTCGGGCTGCGCGGCGACGGCGAGCGAGACCAGGTGGTCGTACGGGTCGTGCTCGCGGAGGAACGCGGCCCAGTGCTCGACCCAGCGGAGCCCCAGGGCGCCGGCGCTCCCGCGGCGGTTCATCTCGTTGCTCAGCTCGTAGTAGACGTTTGGATACGCCGCGGTGCGGGCGAGGAGGTACCCGACATATGCCTCCTGGGCAGCCCGGTTCGCCGCGTTCGAGAGGTCGTAGAAGGTCGGGCAGCCCGCCAGGCCGGCGAGCGGGCCGCCGTTCCGCTCGTTGAACGGATGAAGGCTCCAGCGATTCCCGTTGCCTTCCGCCAGCCCCGTCTCGTCGAAGACGGTCAGCTCGAACACGATGCCCGCCTTCGCACCCTCGGCGATCACGGCATCCAGCTTGTCCCAGAACCCCAGCGAGAAGCGCGTCAGGTCGTACCCCGCCCCGTCGCCCCTGAGCGGCCACGGCGAGAGGTCGGGGTGGCGCTGGACGGTCGCGGCCGGCACCCAGGGGACCTCGAGGAGGAAGATCCGGCTCTTGTTCATGCCCGCCTTGGCGCAGGCGAGGAGATAGGCTTCCCAGACCTCCGGGGTGTTGGCTGGCTCGCCCGCTGCGTTGGGCGCGCCGAGGGCCTCGGTGCCCGTGCCGATGGGGTAGAAGCGCGAGCCATCGGCGAAGGCGAGGAACCGCGGGTTGTCCCGGGCAATGCGCACGAAGCCCGGCGCCTTGGAGGGCACGCACTTGGCCCCGCCGTGGCGGACCTCGGCCGCGTCGCCCGCCTTGAAGTCCACGCGGTAGTACCAGGCGCCCTCCTGGTCGAGGGTGCCGCGCACCTTCCAGGTGCCGTCGCCCGCGTAGAAGCCGCTCACCCGGATGTTGCGGTCGTCGGGCGCCACGAACGTCGCCGTGAGCGTCGCGTCGGCGAACGGGTTGGCGAGTTTCAGCGGCTTCTCGGGCTTGAAGGCGACCTCGCAGAGGCCGTAGAGGGGAATCTCAGTCGTCGGCTCCTTGTCGGGCCTGTCCACCCGCACCGCAGGGTCGAGGCTCCTGCCGCGCCGGCCGAGGGCCACGATAGCATCCTTCTTCACGATCGGGTCCGGGTCGTTCACCATCTTGAGGAGGAGCTTGGTGGCGGCTTCGCCGGGGATGTTGCCGAGCGCGACGACGGCCTTGGCCCGCACGTGGTTATCGGCGTCGGCGAGCGCCTGGGCGAGGGCGGGCAGCGCGGCCTCGCCGCCGATCTTGCCGACGGCCCAGGTCGCGCACCGCCGGGTCTCGACGCCTGCCTTCTTGAGCACCTGGTTGAGCGCGGGCACCGAGGCGGCGCCGATCTGCGTCAGGCTGATCGCCGCCTTCCAGCGGAGATCCTCGTCCGCCTCCTCCAGCGCCGCGGCCAGCGGGCCGGCGCCGTCGGGGTCGCCGATCTCGCCCAGGGTCCAGGCGGCGCAGTGCTTTGCGGCCAGGCCCCCGCTCATCAGCACGGCCACGGTGTGCAGCACGCTGGCCTTGCCGAGCTGTTTGAGGCCGACCGCTGCCTTCCAGCGCACCTCGTCGTCCGCGTCGTCCAGCGCCCGGGCGAGGGGGCCCACGGCGCTCTCGTGGCGCATCTCGCTGAGGACCCAGGCCGCCATGCGCTTCCCCTCCACCCAGTTGCCGGCGAACAGTTCGCCGACCACCGGCACGGCCTTCGGCCCCTCGCGGATCAGCGCCCGTGCGGCATCCCACTTCTTCCCCGGCTCGTTCGCCCCGAGCTGGGTGCACATGCCGCGCAGGCGCTGAAGCTCCTCGCGCGGCAGTTCCGCGCCCGACGAGGCAACCCCAAAGGCCAACGTGGCCATGAGTAGAGTAAGGCGGTGACGCATCCCTTCGATTCGGCCCCCAAGGCGGCCAGCCTCCCGTCCGCGGAGTGTAGCAGATGCACGGTGGGCAATCAACCCGCAGGGGGATGGGACCACGTAAGACCTTGTCAAGCCGTGTCAGATACTGCAACGATGAATTGAGCGGGAGTCGCCGCCCTGCGACCATGCTGCCCGCGCCCTCAGATGGTCTGCCTGCGCCGTTTGGTCGTTCGGCACCCGAGCCGCGAACCAGGCCGCGTGGATTCCTGGGCAGGCTCCTGGCGGCTTGATCAGCTATCCCTCCTCTCTCCGCACCAGCATCAGGACCCAGTCCTCGCCGTCGGGCTTGTCGGGAAGCGTCAGGGCTCCCGCCTTCGTGGCGGACAGGTCTGGTGCTTCCCGGTAACTCCCCGTGCGGGGATCGAACCAGGTGGTGGCATAGGCCGTTGCCGGGGTGAGCCCGTGGAGGCTTCCGATGGACCGTTTCGTGCCGTACGCGTACACCACCGCCCGGCGGTCCGCTTCCGTCGCCAGGACCGTGGCTTCGGGCTCTGCAAACCGGCACCAAGCCGGGTCCGCGAACCGGGGCTCGAGCTTCCACCAGCCGAATGCGGTGAAGAAGTGCCGAAGGTGGCGCATGTGGGCGGAGCCGGGCAGGTTCATGCCTTCGTGCCACCAGGTGTTGGGGTTGTAGCCGTGCCCCCGCCGGTCGGCCTTGTCCCACTTGAGTAGCCAGACCGCCGCGGCGCCGTAGGTGAAGCCATAGCTGCCGCTCAGCAGCGCCTTCCAGGCCACGTGGCGGACGTCGTCGGCCGTGGCCTTGCGCGGGCCGCAGATGATCTGCTCGTACATGGCTTCGGTCTCGACGAAGGGCTTGCGCGGCTGGTAGTCCCAGTAGAAGCGGTAGTCGGCCTGGGTGCGCGGGCCGGAGTTCGTGTGCCCGCCCTGAAGCGGGAACCAGGTGTGCCAGGGTTCCTTGCCCCAGACGGTCGGGCGCCCCGGATACATGTGGCCGCCCACGGGATGTCCGTAGCCGTTGGCGGCGGCGAAAGCTGCTGCCGCCGCTGCCCAGGAGTCCAGGTCGGTGGTCGGCTTGCCCTCGCGCGGAGGCAGGTTCACCTCCTGCGCGGTGAACCACACGAGCGGATGCGCCCCGTACCGGGCGGCGACGTATCTGGCCAGACGCACGAGCGACTCGCGAGGGACGCGCAGGGAGGTGTTGTACAGGCCGATGCCCTGGGCGATCACGAAGCCGCGGGCAGCCAGGTGGTTCAGCATCGGGTCCATGACCTCACGGAAGCGCGTGGGCTCGATGCAGGCGTAATGGTCGTCCCGCCACCAATGGCGCAGGTGGCCGGCGAAGTAGTTCTGGTAGACCGTGAACCCCTTCGTCGCGCGATCGGCGACCAACTGGTGGAACTGGCTGCGGCCGGCCGCATCTGGGGCGTTGTTCTCGTGGAGCCGCTCCCAGTCGGCCATCTGCCAGTGGGTGTCGCCGAGCCAGAAGAACGGCGTGCCGTCGGCGCGAACGAAGTAGCGGCGGTTCGGGCTCGCCTTGACGAACCCATGCCGATAGTTCGGATTTTCCCCCTCGTACGGCACGCAGCGCAACATGCCCATCAGGCCGTGGAGGCCCGTGTTGTCCCGATCCGAGCACGCTGTCTCCCACCGCCATTCCCCCGGCTCGGGAGGGGCGAACCGGATCTTCCAGGCCGAGCCGCCATCCCAGAACCCGGACCGTTCGATCCGCCGATCGCCATGCGAGAACACGGCAGTGACCGCCGCGTCGGCGAACGGATTGGCATAGGCGCGGCCGCTGGTCAGCGCGATCTCGGCGATCGTCCACGTGGCAACGGAGTTGACTTTGCCCGCATGCATCGGGCTCGTCTCCGCGCAGCACGGCCATGCGGCGAGGACCCCGATGCACACAGGCAGAGCCTTACGGTGCATCCTGTTTACCCCTCGCCGGGCTGTCCAGTCTCATTCGCATGCTTGATTCGTCACACCTCCACGCCGGCATCCTACCACCCGCCCCCCATGCTGTCAAGGATCTTGGCGTCGCGAGCGCCCGAATTCAGCATGCCAATGGGCACCAATGGACCCACGGCTATCGGCCAATGGGACGAAGGGGCATCACGGCCCGCGCCGGGGCGAGGTTGACAGGCGGGGGGAAAACGCCTAGCTTGTCGCCACTATGTGCACCATCCGCGAGCCGAAGTCGGGAAACAGGAGACTGCCCGCCGACCTGCACATGCACTCGAAGCTCTGCGGCCATGCCGTGGGGGAGATGGACGAGTATGTCGCGCGCGCCATCGAGCTGGGCCTCGAGGCCGCCGGCTTCTCGTTCCACCTCCCCATCCGCATCCCCGTGTCCTACAAGATCAACGTCACGCGGGAGGAGCTGGATTCCCTGACGACGGAGATCGAGCGGCTGCGGGCGGCGTATGGGGAGCGAATCCCCATCCTCTTCGGGGGCGAGGCCGACTACTTGCCCGGCAACGAGGCCGAGGTGGCCGCGCTGGCCGCCGCCTACCCGTTCGACTACCTCATCGCCTCCGTGCACTTCGTCGGCGACTGGGCGTTCGACCACCCCGCCGCGGCGCCCGACTTCGACCGGTGGGACCGCCGCAAGCTGTACGAGACCTACTTCGGCCTGGTGCGCGACGCCGTCGCCACCGGCCTCTTCGACGTCGTCGGCCACGTGGACCTCATCAAGAAGTTCGGCCACCGCCTGGAAGGCGACTGGACCGACCTCGTCGAGGCCCTCTGCGCCGAGATGCGCCGCCGCGACGTCGCAATGGAGATCAACACGGCGGGATTCGACAAGCCGGTCGGCGAGCAGTATGCCTCGGAGGAGATCGTGCGGCGCAGCTTCGCCGCGGGAGTGCCCCTCCTCTTCGGCTCCGACGCGCACGCGCCGCGAGAGGTCGGGCGCTACTTCCCGCAAGCCATTGCACTCGCCCGTGCCGCGGGCTACACGCAGTACGCCTGCTTCGCCAGTCGCCAGCGCACCCTTCGCCCCATCATCGCAGAAGGCTGATGCGCAGCGGCAGGTGCGAGACGAGCTCCGGCCGCCCGCACGGGGGCCTCGCGAGCCCCTTGCACCGCACGTGGCAGAAGGCCGTGCAACCCTCCACGGGATGGAAGGCCCCTCCCAGCCCCTTGACGCAGAACGGCAGGGCGTAGCCCTCGCAGCTCGGCAGGCCAGGGGAATCGGTTTCCTCCGGCGCATTCTCCTGGCAGGTGGCGTAGGTCATCCCGTGGGCCTCGCACACGGCTCGAAGGCGCCGGTGGAACGCCAGCCGCAGCGGCCGCCGCCACAGGTAGCCCGTGGACGTGCCGGAGCGGTCGAACGCGTAGTCCCTGCGCAGCCCCTCCGCCGCACTGGGGCTCAGTTCCGCCATTAATGCCTCCAACCGCTGGAAGGACGACGAGGAGTGACCCGCCGGCGCTTTCCGGGTGAGGCGTCCCGTCGAGCAGATCACGTGCCCGCACCCCGCCTCGGCGAAGCGTGCCACCAACCCCTCTACCTGCTTGAACCAGCGTTCGCCATAGACGGTCTGGTAGACGTGCGGGAGCATCGGGTCGAGGCGCACGGCGGTCTTCACCCCCCGTTCCGCGAGGCGGCGGACGCTTCCGAGCCGCTCGTCGAACGCCGGTGCCCGGGGCGACAGGAGCCGCAGGACCTCGGGCGGCCCCTCGATCGTCGTGGCGACCACCTTGTTGGGATGCGCCGCGAAGCCCGGCACGTCGAGCAGAAACGTCGCGTCGCCCTTCGTGATGACGAGGAACGACAGGCCGCGCTCGACCAGCAGCCGCACAAGGCGGGCCACCTCGCGGCGCACCTCGGGCACGGCCTGGCACGGGTCGGTCGTGTTCGAGATCGAGATCGGCGGACAGAGCGTCATGCGGTCGAGGTCGCGGGCCACCAGCTCGGGCAGGTTATCGTAGACCTCCAGCGCGCCGCCGCTGTCCTGGGCGAAAATGGCGTCGCGGGCGTAGCAATAGAGGCACTGGTGGATGCAGTGGCTGAAGCCCGGTGGCGTGACGTTCACGATCCAGTTGTGGATGCACTTCCGCTGGGAACAGGTGTAGGGGAAGTCGTGGAAGGTAGAGGATTTCTTGTGGACGAGCCGCACTTGGGGCACGGAGGCGGTCATATCCTCGTCCACGTCTTCTTGAACTCGCGGGTGCTGAGGAGGGCGACGTAGTCGGTCTCGCCGGTGCGCTGGCACAGGTCGCGGATGACGGCCTGGCAGCCGGCCTGGGTGCGGCCGTGGATCATCGCGTAGACGTTGTAGGGCCACTCGGGCGCGGCGGCCCGCTCGTAGCAGTGGGTGATGGCGTCGAACCGCACGGCCTCACGGGCGAAGGCGTCCACCTGCTCGGGCGCGACTCGCCACACGCACATCACGTTGGCTGCGATCCCCGCCTTGCGGTGGGCGATGGAGGCGCCGAAGCGCCGCACCTCGCCGCGGGCGAGCATGCCCGCCAGGCGCTCCAGGAGGCCCTCGACGGGCATCTCCAGCCGCGCCGCGGCCTCGGCATACGGCTCGGGCACGATCGGCAAGCCGTCCTGAAGTTCCTGGATAATACGGCGGTCGAGATCATCCATTCGCGTCGTCGTCCGAGAAGGTGAAGCGGACACCGATCTTGAACTTGCGGCGGACCGGCAGGAGCGCGACGGGCAGGCCCGCGGCCCGTTCCATCGCCACCGCAGCCTCGTGGAGGCCCTGCTGCGACGAGGCGGTGAGGGTGAACCAGAGGTTGTAGGGGCAGGTGCCGTTCAGCGGCACGCGCTGGTAGTTGTGGGTCACGGCGGGGCAGGCGGAGACGGCGGCGGCCACGGCCTCGATGCGGTCGTGGGGCACGGCCATGGCGCCGAGCGCGCCCACGCGGCCCACCTTCTCGGGGTCGAGCACCGGCCCGATGCGTCGGATGAGCCCCTTGCGGCGCAAGGCGGCCAGACGCTCGATGACGTCCGCCTCGCTCAGGCCAAGCTCCTTGCCCAGGCAGGCGAACGGCTGCTCCACGAGGGGGAAGTCGCTTTGGATGCGGGCCAGCAGCTTGGCGTCAGTGTCGTCCACGGTCAGCTCGTGGTCCTCAGCAGGCGCACGCCGTAAGGCGGCAGCTCGAACGTGTCGGCCACGATGGCCCGTGCGAACAGGTCCTCGCAGGCATCCTGGAGGCGGACGGGCTGTTTCTGGGGGGTGAGGTTGGTGAGGACGAGGATGCGGCCGCGGTCGCCCTGGCGGGAGGCCACTTCGACGCCTTTGGGCAGGTCGGCCACGCGGCGCAGGCGCAGGTCCTCGACGATGCCGCCCAGGAAGTGGCGGAAGAAGCGCTCCTCGGGCACGGTGCCCACGTACCACGCCCTCCCCTTGCCGTAGTCGTGGACGGTGACGGCTGGGGAGCCGGCGTAGAAGTCGCGCAGGTACCTCGCCGCCTGCTGAGCGCCCTCGAGGCGCGGGAGGTCGCACCACAGGCTCACCTTGAACCGCGCGCCGTCGTGGAGCTCGATGGCGTTCGTGTCCTGGCCGACGGCATCGTAGTCCTCGACCACGATGCCGAGGGTGCGCGCCAGCGGCCCGGGCAGCGGCTCCTCGCGGGCGATGTTGTGCTCGTTCTTGACCCCGGTGCGCGCGCTGACGACCAGGTGGCCGCCGTCGGCGACGTAGCGGTCGAGTCGGGCCGCCAGGGCGTCGTCGAGGAGATACAGCGGCGGGCAGATGACCAGTTTGTAGCCGCCGAGGTCGGCGTCCGTGCCCAACACGTCGGCTCCCACGCCGAGGCGATGGAGGCCCTGGTGGTAGCGTTCGAGCCAGAGCCGGTAGGTGAAGCCGGCCACCTGGGGCTGAATCTGGAGCGCCCAGATCTGGTCGTAGGAGTAGAGGATGGCCACGTCGTTGCCCGGGGTGGTGCCTTCGAGCTCGGGGCCGACCTGGCGGAACTCCCTGCCGAGCTGGGCCACCTCGCGGTAGCGGCGGCCGGGCACGGCGTCGTGGTTCAGGATGCCCTGCCAAAACTGCTCGGTGCCCGAGCGACAGCTCCGCCAGCGGAAGAAGACAATGGCGTCGGCCCCGTGGCCGACCGCTTGCCAGGCCCAGGCCCGGACCTGGCCCGGGCGGGGAATGGGTCCCATCGTGTTCCAGCCCGCGTGGCCGCACTTCTCCTCCATCACCCAGAAGTTCTCGCCCTGGATGCCGCGCATCACGTCGTGGGGCAAGGCCGCCGAGCCGCTGGGATAGTTGTCCCACGACACGAAATCGAGGTCCTTCGCCAGGTCGTAGTAGTTCACCGCATCGTGCAGGCCCATGAAGTTGTGGGTGACGAAGTGCTCGGGGCAGTGCTTCCGCAGGATCTCGACCTGCTCGCGCTGGAAGGCCACCGTGGTGTGCGAGGCGAAGCGGTAGTAGTCGAGGAGCAGCGAGGGGTTGTGCGCCATCGAGCCGCACGTGGTGCGCCAGGGGAGCGGCACCTGTGCCCAGGCGGAGTACTCCTGGCTCCAGAAGGCCGTGCCCCAGGTGCGGTTCAGGGCGTCGAGGTCGCCATACTTGCGCTGGAGCCACTCGCGGAACGCCTGGGCGCACGCTTCGCAGTAGCAGCGGTTCCCGGAGAACTCGTTGTCGGTCTGCCAGCCGATCACGGTGGGGTGGCTGGCATAGTGCCCGGCCATGGCCGTGGTGATGGCGCGCGAGTAGCGGCGGAACGTAGGGCTTGCCAGGCAGCGGTGCAGCCTGGCCCCGAAGCCCAGCCGATTCCGCAAGTCGTCCATCGGCAGAATGTCGGGGTGCTTCTCGATCAACCAGGCGGGGGGCGCGGCGGTGGGCGTGCCCAGGACGGCTCGGATGCCGTGCTCGGCGAGAACGCCCAGCGCGCGGTCGAGCCAGGCGAACTGGTAGTCGCCCTCTCGCGGCTCCAGCCTCGACCAGGCGAATTCGGCCACGCGGACGACGCTGATCCCGGCCTCCTGCATCAGCTTCGCGTCCACCGGCCACCGGGCCTCCTCCCAGTGCTCCGGATAATAGTCCACACCGAGAATCATGCAGTGCTCCTGTGTTGTGGCCGCGAGGCCCTTCGCTCGGGCCCCGCCCGGACGGCTCCCTGTATTGTATCCGCATGCACACTTCCTGCAAGTCCGATCTCGGCGCCGCGAAGCCGGCGCGCAGAGGAGTCCCGCTATCTCTTACCGGAACGCCCTGCGGGTGCTTCGCACAAAAGACAGCGGGTGTCTTCTCCCCTCCCCTGCGCCGGAGGCGAAGGCCGGCGGCCGTCGCCACGCCGGCGGCCACGCGCTGCCCTCGGCGCAGGCGCGCGCAGGCGAGGCCCGCGCCGCCGCGCGGGGACCCGTCCCGCGCCGGCCTCTTCAGCCGAGACGCTGTGCGGCCCGGCCCCCGCCTCGCCGCAGGTCGTTGCCACTGCGTGACTTGCGAATCTTCGCACGGCAAGGCACATCAGGTATTGACCTGTCCCGCCTCCGGCGCTACAATGGGGCGCAGCCGTCGAGCACCCGGCACTCGGCACATGGGGCGTCTTGGCCCCGTTCCAGGCGAGCACCAATGGCCCACCGCAGGAAGCTCCTGGGCGCGATTCTCACTGAGTTGGGGGCTGTGTCCCACACCCAGCTCCAGGAAGCTCTTGAACTCCAGAAAGAGTCGAGCGTCCGCATCGGCGACGCCTTGCTCACGCTGAAGCACTGCACGCCGGCCGACATCGCGAGAGCGCTGTCCATGCAGTTCGGCAGGCGGGTGGTGGACCCCCGGACTCTCGACATCCCGCAGGAGGCGCTGGGCGCCGTGCCCAAGGCCATGGCGCGCGAGCACCACCTGGTCCCCATCGCGCGGCAGGACGGACGCCTGACCGTGGCCGTGGCGGACCCGCTCGACCTGTATGCCCTGGACCACTTGCGGTTCGCGACGAACTGCGACATCGAGTACGTGATCGCGGCGAGCGACGCCATCGAGGAAGCGATCAAGCAGAAATACGAGGTCGGCGACGACACGGTGGACAACATGCTCCAGGAGTTCACCGAGAGCAACATCGACTTCGCCGACGCAAACGCCACCGAGTTGCAGGAGGGGGACAGCCCGGACGACGCGCCGGTGATTCGCCTCGTCACGCTGATCATCACCGAGGCCCTCCGCTCGCGCGCGAGCGACATTCACATCGAGCCGATGATGAACCGCTTGCGCATCCGGTACCGTGTGGACGGCGTGTGCTTCGAGGTGGAGAACCCGCCGAAGAGCCTGCAGGGCTCGATCATCTCGCGTATCAAGATTATGGCGGACATGGACGTGGCGGAGCGGCGGCGGCCGCAGGACGGCCGCATCCGCATGAAGCTGCTGGGGCGCGACATCGACCTCCGCGTCTCCGCCCTCCCCGCCAGCCACGGGCCCAGCTTGGTCCTGCGTATCCTCGACAAGCAGTCGGTGCTCCTCGGCGTGCAGGACCTCGGGTTCGGCGACGACGACTACCGGCGGTTCAAGAACATCATCAAGCGGCCCAACGGCATCGTGCTGGTCACCGGCCCCACAGGGTCGGGCAAGACGACGACGCTCTACGCCGCTCTCAACGAGCTGAACACGCCGGACCGCAAGATCATCACGGCGGAGGACCCCGTGGAGTACAGCATCGCGGGGATCAACCAGTCGGAGGTCCGCGAGCCGATCGGGATGACGTTCGGGCGGATCCTGCGCGCCATGCTGCGTCAGGCCCCCAACGTGATTCTGGTGGGCGAAATCCGCGACAAGGAGACCGCGGAAATCGCCATCCAGGCGGCCCTCACGGGCCACCTCGTCTTCTCCACGCTCCACACGAACGACGCCCCCTCGGCCATCGCGCGTCTCATCGACATCGGCGTCCAGCCCTTCCTCGTCTCGTCCTCCGTCCAGGCCATCATGGCTCAGCGGCTCATCCGCCGCATCTGCAGCACCTGCAAGGAGCCCTACGAGCCGAAGCCGCACGAGCTGCGGCTGGTCGGCCTGACCCAGGAGGACGTGGCGCACGTGACCCTCTACAAGGGCACCGGCTGCGCCGAGTGCAGCCAGACCGGCTTCCGGGGCCGCGTCGGGATCTTCGAGCTGATGGAGATGGACGCCCAGATCCGCGACATGGCGTTCAACAAGGCCACCACCAACCGCATCCGCGACCAGGCCGTGGCCTCCGGCATGCGCACCCTCCTTCACGACGGCGTGCGCAAAGTGCTCCAGGGAGTCACCACCATCGAAGAGGTGTTGAGCAACGTCGCCGGCGACGTGTTGGCCGAGTTCGCGTAGCCCCGCAACGCCGGGCGGCACACCGGCCGCTCCCGCACGGAGCGGCCGAAGGTAGAGAGAAGACCCGAGGCGGGGCACTCGCCGGCCCCACGCCCGGCTGCGTTGCGACGCGGGCCGGCATACGGCAGGAACTCGATGACAGGCAGGGTGCTCCGGCAACCGGGCCGATGCGTCACCCACCCCAACGGCTAACCTCACAGTCGGGTGCAAATCAGGATGCCCACCGAAGTCAACCGCTTGCTCCAATTCGTCGTGGACCGCGGGGCCTCCGACCTCCACATGTGCGTGGGGCGCCCGCCCACCGTGCGCCTCCACGGGCGCCTGCACAAGCTCGACACCTCGCCGCTGACGCCCGAGGACACCGTGAGCTTCATGAAGGCCATCACCTCCGACCGCCTCCAACAGGAGCTCCAGGAGGTGGGCACCACGGACTTCGGCTTCGCCTTCCTCGACCAGGCCCGCTTCCGCGTGTGCGCCTACCACCAGAAGGGCCACATCGGCATCTCACTGCGCCTCATCCCCAACACGCTCATGACCTTCGAGCAGATCGGCCTCCCCCACCACCTCAAGGAACTCCTCACCCGCCCACGCGGACTCATCCTCGTCACCGGCCCCACCGGCTCCGGCAAGACCACCACCCAGGCCACGATGGTGAACTTCATCAACGAGAACATGGACCACCACATCGTCACCATCGAAGACCCCATCGAGTACTACCACGAGCACAAGAAGTCCATCATCACGCAACGCGAGATCGGCGTGGACGTGCCGAGCTTCAAGGAAGGCGTGCGGCGCGCCCTGCGTATGGACCCCGACGTGGTGCTCGTGGGCGAAATGCGCGACCTCGAGACCATGAGCGCCGCCATCACCGCCGCCGAAACCGGCCACATCGTCTTCGCCACCCTCCACACCACAGGCTCCGCGCGCACCGTCAACCGCATCATTGACGCCTACCCCACCACCCAGCAGGGCATGGTCCGCGCTCAGCTCGCCGTCTCCATCCTCAGCGTCGTCTCCCAGGTCCTCCTCCCACGCGTCGGCGGAGCGGGGCGCGTCGCAGGCTTCGAAATCATGGCGATGACCGACGCCATCGCCAACCTCATCCGCGAGAACAAGGTCGAGCGCATCGACTCCGAAATCCAGACCGGGCGCTCAAAAGGCATGGTCCTCCTCGACGACTTCCTGTTCTACGAGCTCTTCGCCAAAGGGATCATTGACTACAAGACGATGATCACCACCGCCCAACGCCCCGAGGACCTCCAGCGGAAGTACAAGGAGCGCAGCCAGTGATCCCAGAGACCGAGACCCCACCCCGCCGCACCAGGCACCGCCGCAGCCGCAAGACCCTCGGCCAGATCCTCCGCGAAAAGGACTGGGTGCCTGACGCCCGAATCGAGGACTGCGCCGACGAGGCCAAGCGCGAGGGCAAGGTCATCGGCTCCGTCCTGGTCGCTCGCGAGTGCATCACCGAGGACCAACTCGTCCAGGCCCTCGCCGAGCAGGCCGGCATGGCCGTGGTGGACCTCGACGCCATCGAGGTCCCCAAGGACGTCATCGCCCGCGTCTCCGTCTCCATCGCCGAGGTGTACCGCATCGCCCCCGTGAAGTTCGAGGAGGGCGTGCTCACCGTGGCCATGGCCGACCCCCTCCAGGTCCAGGCGCTCGACGACTTGCGCTTCATGCTCAACTGCGACGTCGAGGGCGTCGTCGCCAGCGAAGCCGCCGTGGACCGCTCCATCAAGAAATTCTACGCCGGCCAGCGCGAGTCCGTCGAGCAGATCATCCAGGAAATCCAGGATTCGCGCGACGAGCTGACCTACGACATCCAGTACGGCCAGCAGACGACCTCCATTGACATCGAGCAGCTCCAGGAACTCGCCAACTCCATGCCCGTCGTCAAGCTCCTCAACCTCATCCTCATCCAGGCCATCAAGGACCAGTCGTCCGACATCCACTTCGAGCCCTTCGAGGACGAGTTCAAGGTCCGCTACCGCGTGGACGGCGTGCTCTACGAAATGATGCCCCCGCCCCGCCACCTCGCCCTCGCCATCACCAGCCGCATCAAAGTCATGTCCAACCTCGACATCGCCGAGACGCGTCTGCCGCAGGACGGGCGCATCGAGCTCAACATGGGCCACAACCCCGTGGACCTGCGCATCTCCACCCTCCCGTGCATCTACGGCGAAAGCGTCGTCATGCGCGTCCTCGACCGCAGCGTCGTCGCTCTCGACCTCCAGCGCCTGGGCCTCCGCGAGGACGAGATGCGCACCGTCAAGGGCCTCGTGGACAAGCCCCACGGCATCATCCTCGTCACCGGCCCCACAGGCTCCGGCAAGACCACCACCCTCTACTCCGCCCTCAACTACGCCAACAAGATTGACATCAAGATCATCACCACCGAAGACCCCGTCGAATACGACCTCGAAGGCATCATGCAGGTCCAGATCAACGAGGACATCGGCGTCACCTTCGCCCGTTGCCTCCGCTCCATCCTGCGCCAGGACCCCGACAAGATCCTCGTCGGCGAAATCCGCGACCTCGAGACCGCCCAGATCGCCATCCAGGCCTCGCTGACCGGCCACGTCGTCCTCTCCACCCTCCACACCAACGACGCCCCCACCACCATCACCCGGATCGTGGACATCGGCGTCGAGCCCTACCTCCTGTGCGCCTGCCTCGAAGCCATCGTCGCCCAGCGCCTCGTCCGCACCATCTGTACCAACTGCAAGACCCCCTACGAGCCCTCGGCCGAGAGTCTCGCCAGCATCGACCTCACCACGGCCGACCTCGAGGGCAAGCAATTCTGCTACGGCAAGGGCTGCCAGCGCTGCAACAACACCGGCTACCGCGGGCGCATCGCCATCTTCGAGATCATGATGATCAGCGACACCCTCCGCGAAATGATCATGGAACACGCGAGTGCCAACGCCATCCGCGCCGTCGCCCGGCAGGAAGGCATGCGCACCCTCCGCGAGAGCGGCATGCTCCACATCTACGACGGCATCACCACCATCGAAGAAGTCGTCCGCGAAACCCAGCTCATGGTGTAGAGCGGACTCCCACGCCCAGCGGTCCCATCGGTCCCATACGTCCCATGCCTCCTATCGCCTCGGGCGCCGCCGGGACGCGCACGGGCGGCGACGGCGGGCGGCCGACTGCCTCGCTTTCTGCCTTGACATTCGGGGGCGAGTCGGTACAATCAGACGGGAGGGGAAGACGCCGACGGTCCGGGCAGCGCGTTCCCGAAGGAGCAGGCCATGCCTATCTTTGCGTATGAGGCGCTCGACAGCCAGGGCCAGGTAATCCACGGCGAGATCGAGGCCGGCTCGAGCGAAGAGGCGATCGTCAAGATCCGCGGCAAGAGCTATTTCCCGACGAATGTGAAGGAGAAGAGCGTCAAGAAGACGCGCGGCGCCGCGGCCGGCCCGCGCAAGAAGAAGAAGACGCTCGCCTTCGGCAAGGTGAAGTCGAAGCAGCTCGCGACCTTCACGCGGCAGCTCTCGACGCTGGTGGACGCCGGGCTGCCGATCGTGCGGAGCCTGAAGATCCTCGAGGAGCAGCAGAAGCCGGGCGTGCTGAAGAACCAGCTGAGCGATGTGGCGGAGGACGTCGAGGGCGGCTCGTCGCTCTCCGAGGCCCTGGCGAAGCATCCGAAGACGTTCGACAAGCTCTACGTGAACATGGTGCGTGCCGGCGAGGCCGGCGGCGTGCTGGACGCGATTCTCGAGCGTCTGGCGGCGTTCATGGAGAAGTCGCAGCGGCTAAAGAAACAAGTGGTTTCGGCCCTGATCTATCCCGCCGCGGTCATCACCGCCGCCGGCGGCATCCTGGCGGCCATCATGGTCCTGGTCGTGCCGAAGTTCGAGGAAATGTTCAAAGACATGCGCATGACCCTGCCGCAGATGACTCAGATGCTGATCGTGTTCAGCAACTGGATCCGGCACTGGTGGTTCCTCATCCCGCTGATTCCGTTCGGCGTCTTCGCCACGTTCAAGGTCGTGGGCGCCAACAAGACGGGGCGCTACATTCTCGACAAGGTGAAGCTGAAGATACCGCTGTTCGGGATGATCATCAGCAAGTCCGTCATCTCCCGCTTCGCGCGCACGCTGGGCACCCTGATCACCTCGGGCGTGCCCATCCTCGAGGCCCTGTCGATCGTCAAGGAGGCCACGGGCAACGCCGTGTTCTCCAACGCCCTCGGCCGGGTCCACGACAGCATCCGGGAGGGCGAGAACATCGCCGGCCCGCTTGCCCAGACGAAGGTCGTGGACGCCATGGTGCTGAACATGGTGGACGTCGGGGAGGAGACGGGCGAGCTGGACAAGATGCTCATCAAGGTGGCCGACACGTATGACGAGGACGTGGACGCCCTGGTGAGCGGCATGATGAGCCTGATCGAGCCGTTGCTGATCATCACGCTCGGCTGCGCGGTCGGCTTCATCGTCATTGCCCTCTTCCTGCCGCTCATCTCGCTGATGCAGCAGCTTGGCGGAGGCTAGCGATTCCCTTCGCCGCGACGCAACTCGGGCGCGGAACACCCCTGCGGTGTTCCGCGCCCGTTTGCCGTAAGCCCTTGACAGTCGAGGGCATCGGGGTAGAATCTGTTGGAGAGGGGTGACCTCCCCGCCGAGCCTGCCCGCCCCGTCGCCCCGTGGCGCCGCGATGCAGGTTCCGTGTGCGCCGCCGAGGCGCCGAAGAGGACACGTAACATGCACTACGCCAAAGACATACGACGCACGGATGGACGCCCCGCCCGACCCGCCGGGCAGGCCGGCTTCACGCTCATCGAGCTCCTCGTCGTCATGGCCATCCTGGCCAGCCTCGCCGCCATCCTCGTGCCCATCGTCAACGCGGGGCGGCGGATGGCCAAGGTCACGGGCACGAAGAGCCTGCTCGCAAACACCGAGATGGCCATCACAAAGTTCAACAACCAGTGCGGCTACTACCCCCCCGACGAGATCCCCTCGAGCGCACCTGCCAAGAAATTCAGCGAGGACGTGGTCTGGAGCGGCTTCCCAGGCTCCTCGAACAGCTCCGAAGCCCTCTACTACTGCCTTGCCAACCCGTACCTTGTCCGCGGCTACAGCCCCTTCCTCGAGCTTCAGGCCGAGAAGGAGTCGGCGGACCCCGATAACGACGGCCTGCCCGAGATCGTGGACTTCTGGGGCCAGCCCTTCTCCTACAACCGCAAGGCGTTCCCTGCCGACGCCACGCTGCCCAACGTCTTCCCCGGCGTCACCAGCCTTGCCGGCTACGACGACGGGTCGGGCCCTGTGCATAACCCCGACTCCTACGACCTCTGGTCCCCCGGCCCCGTGGGCTACGGGGGTGCCGAGTGGATCAGTAACTGGAAGTAGCCAGGAGCGAGCGACGCCATGACGCCACACACAGCCCAACCCAAAGGCAGCCAAGGCTTTACGCTCATCGAGCTGCTCATCGTCATGGGCATCATCGCCGTGCTGGCCAGCATGCTCCTGCCGGCCATGTTCGCCGTCAGGGTGCAGGCCAATGTCACCAACACCGAATCCCTCCTCAAGCGGATTGATGTGGCCCTGAACATCTATTCGAGGCTCTACACCCACTACCCGCCCGACTGCATCGGGATCGCACCCCCTCCGACCCCCGAGGTCTACGAGATCTACAATTTCCAGGGCACAAGGAGCGCCGGCTCGTACGTTAAGGTCGCCCTCACGGCGCCCGCCTATCCGCCCGAGGCCCTCTACTACTTCCTGTGCCACCGCTTCCTGAGCGCCGAGCACCCCATGCTCAGCGTGCGCCAGGGCGTCGAGGCCCTCGACACCAATCAGAACGGCGTTCCGGAGGTCGTGGACTCCTGGGGCTGGCCCATCCTCTACAACCGGCGGCGCTTCCCCGCCTGCGCCGCGGGCGAGTACAACTTCGGCGTCACGGGCAGCAACCCCGACGGCAATCCCCTCCACAACGCCGAAACCTTCGACATCTACTCGGTCGGCCCCGACGGCCAGACCGGCGACGACGAGCTGCCGCCCTTCAGCGACAGGACCTTCGTCGAATTCTGCACCAAGGCCGTCAACGACCCCAACGACGGCCATAAGGACGACGACATCCGCAACTGGAAGAAGTAGCCCTGAATGGGGAATACGGAGTTCGGGATGCGGAGTGAAGGAGACAGAGCAATGCGGCCCGCCCAAGGACTGCCACGTGGCGCGCGGAGCACAGTTCCGCCATTCCGCGCTCCGCATTCCGCATTCCGCACTCGCCGTGCGGGCTTCACCCTCATCGAGGTGCTGGTCGTCATCAGCGTGATCTCGATCCTCCTGGCGCTCCTGTTCCCCGGCGTGCGCGCCGCGCTCTGGAGCTCGGACACACAGAACACCCGCACCCTCGTCGCGCAGCTCGGCGTGGCCATCGAGCTTTTCCGCGACATGCAGGGCAGCTACCCCGAGGGCTCCGCCTTCTCCGGGGAGAAACTCGTCAGCGAGCTCGGCTCGCTCCTCAAAGTGCGATCGTCGTCCTTCATAGACAGCGATGGCAACGGAACGCGGGACACGGTGGTGGACGCCTGGGGCCGCCCCTTCGTCTACACGCGCTACGTGGCCACCGCCGCGACCACGAACCCAGGCGACTCAAACGGCGAGGACGGCATCCAGCCGCTCCAGAACCCCTCGCGGTTCGACGTGTTCTCGGGCGGCGCCTTCGGCGACAAAGTCGTCGCTGGCGCAGCGGGGGGCGACCTGGGGGAGGGCTACCAGACGGAAGCCCTCAAGAACGATGGAAGCAAGTACAACCACGATGGCGAAAAGGTCAAGGCCGGAAGCACGCCCACCGGCGAAGTCAACTACTACTTCGGCAACTGGTAACCTGTGAGGACGCTCGCGATGACGCCAAGAGCCTCCCAACCCCCGAGCCTGACGGCCCGCCGCCGAGGCGGCGCGCGCGGCGGCTTCTCGATGATCGAGATGCTCATCGTCATGGCCATCATGACCATCCTGGCCGCCAGCCTGGTCGTCCTCGTCCCCGGCCTTCGCACCAACGCCATGCGCAACGCCGCCCTGGCCGACATCAAGAACCTCGACATTGCCATCCTCCAGTTCCGCGAGGACAAGGGTTTCTTCCCCGACGCACCCTACACCCCCGACCCCGCGCCCGACCCCGTCACGCAGGACCTGTGCATTGACTACGTGCTCTACAAGTACCTCACCAACCCCGACCACCCCGTGGTCGGCAAGGGCTGGGGCCGGGCCAAGGACAACTGGGAGTTCCTCCGCGGCGACTCCAAGGCCATGAACCAGTTCCTCGACCCCTGGGGCGTGCCCTACTACTACATCCCCTCCACGTCCTACCTCCTCGGCGTCCGCGTCTACGACGCCACGGACTCCACCCCGGCGAAGGACGGCACGATGGCCCTCCCCAACTGCTACGGCACGACGCCTGCCTGGGACGACTTCCGCACAGGCGATCCCAAGTACCCTCCTGAATCGTACAGCGGCCCGCCACAGCTCCTCGGGAAGTTCTACAACTCCACGACCTTCCAGATTCACTCGAAGGGCCCGGACCAGAAGACCGACTACTATAGCGACCTGAATCCGAGCGCCGCCCAGCAAGCCATCATTGACGCCTGCGACCGCGGCCAGGACCCCGACGACATCACCAGCTTCGGAGGCGGCCATGTGGACTAAGCGCCTCGCCCATCCCCCCCTGCGGCCCCGCGCGCGCGGCTTCACCCTGGTCGAGCTGCTGGCCAGCATGGGCATCATCGTCTTCGTCCTCTCCATCGCCATCCTGGCCATCGGGCCGGCCCTGCGAGCGGCGGGGACGAAGGACGGGGCTCGGCGCCTGCGCGCCGCCCTCGACGCCGCCCGCGTCAAAGCCATCCAGCAGCGGCGAGCCGTCCGCTTCGAAGCCCAGCAGGCCAGCGACGGCGGCAACTTCAAGGTCCCCGAGCAATGGGGCGTCACCCCCAACGCCGGCGACCCGACCTACGAGTGGCACGCCCTGCCCGAATTCGTCACCGTGGACATCAAGGCCGGCAGCGGGAGCTGGCAGACGGATGCCACGGCGTTCACGATCACCTTCGGCGCCGACGCGACGGTCGTGGCCGCATCGGTGAATGGCACCGCCCTCAGCCCGACCGACCTCCTCAGCGCGATCACCATCCGCCTCTGGACCCTGCGCGAGGCCCCGAACGACGAGGTGAACAAGGGGGCCTGTTTCATCGAGATCACGCCCATCACCGGGGTTTTCACCTCGTACGGCTACGAGGAATACCAGGAGGACGGAACGGGGAAGGTCAAGGCCGCGGACCTCCCGAAGTCCTAGGCGCCGCCGGAGAACGAGCATGCTGCCCATCGGACCACATCACCCGCATCGCCGAGGCGTGACCCTCATCGAGGTCGTCATCGCCATCTTCGTGCTCAGCGTCGGCATCCTGGGCATCCTGTCGCTGTTCCCCACCGGCTACCGGCTCACCAAGAAGTCGGTGGACCGCAGCGTCGCCGCGCTCGCGGCGCGCCACGCCATGGCCAGGGTCTACGGCCGAATCAACAACATCAAGGCCCCCAAGCGCCAGGACGAGCCGCTGGCCTCCGTGTCCGACCCCTACCGCGTGGGCACCGTGCTCACGGTGAACCAGAACAGCCTCGTGTGCCGCGTGCTGGGCAACAAGCCGCCCGGCTGGCCCGGCGGCCTATCGGGCTACTACGTCGTCATGACCTCCGGCTCCGCCGAAGGCCACCTCTACCCCATCAGCGGCTGCTCGGGCGACGAGTTGACGACCAGCGTGCGCTTCAACCAGGGCAGCGAGCAACAGTACGAGCCGGTCCGCGTGGGCGACACCTTCGCCGTCATCGGCATCAAGACCTCCTCCGCGACCCGGTGCTACCCGGAGCACTTCCTGGGCGGCGCGCTCGAAGGCACGGACCCCCTCGGCCGCCCGGCGGACCCCGAGAGCAACGAGACGCGGACCATGCCCGTGGCGACCTACGGCGCGCCCAACCAGCCGAAGGACCTCTGGCGCTACAGCTACGGCTGCATCCTCACCGTGCCCCCGCCAGAGAGGCCCGACACCTGCCGCCTCGACGTCTTCGTCTACAACGGCTTCCCCTACCGGGCCGAATCGGCCAAATACCCCGACCCCTCGGTCGCGAACTCGATCATCGTCGGGCACTATGTGACCTACATCGCGGCGGGGCGAGACACGTACTGACCGGAGGACGAAACCATGAAGCGATTGCACCCTGGCTGCCTGCGTCGGCGCGGAGGCTTCACCCTCGTGGAGCTCCTCGTGTCCGTGGGCCTCACGGCCATGATGATGTGGGGCCTCCTCCAGCTCTACAGCTCGGCCACGCGCTTCTCGGCCACCATGTTCGCCGAGGCCGAGCTGGTGGCCGGCGGCCGCGCCGTGCTCGACCGCATGTGCCACGAGCTCACCAGCGCCGCCACCCTCGACGTCGGCTACCTGAAGATCACGAACGACGGGGCCGCGGCGGGAACCGGCGGCTTCGACACCCTTCAGTTCGTCGCCCCCGTCGGGCCGAACAGCGAGATGGCCCACGTGGCCTACCAGATTCGCGACGTGGACGCCCAGGGCAACGGCATGCTCTACCGCTGCATCAAGGCCCCGGTCACCGACAACACGGTGCCCGGCGACGCCGAGTACACCCTCGCCAGCCCCCTGGGCGTGACGGTGCGAGGGCTCAACATCCAGTACATCAACTACAACTCTGCAACGGGCACGCCCCAGGGCACCTCGGACGAATGGAAGGACACGAACCTGGCCGACGCCAATGTCCCGCGCCTCCCGCGGGCGATCCTGCTCGAGATCCAGCTCGCCGACAACAAGGGCACCATCAGCATGGTGCTCTCCTGCGGGGCGTACCTCGGCGGCAGCGGAATCTGACCCGCGCTTCTGGCGAAACGCGGGAAACTCGAGACCTGAAACTTGAGCGCCCCCACAGTGCGGCGGGGAAGAAACCAGGCATACGGAGTCCCAACCATGCAACCGACCCTTCGCAACACCCGGCGCCAGCGCGGCGTGGCCCTCATCATCACGGTGGGCCTCCTGGCCGTCCTGGCCGTCATCGGCTTCGGCTTCGCCGTCCTGGCGCGCCTGCACCACGACATCTCGAGCGCCTACCGGGCGTCGGCCCAGAACGACCTCATCGCCCACGCCGCGCTCCAGTACGCCATCGGCGAGATCCGCTACGGCTGGGGCCATGCCCCCGTCGGCGCCGCGCTCAACTACCGCACGTTCCAGACCGGCGCCATCGCCGACCCCACCGACGGCCCGAACGACCCCTGGTTCGTGGACCCCACCATCGCCTCGCAGGGCTACCCCGACAGCACGGGGCGAAGGCACTACTGCAACCTGCGGTGCAACTCCTACGCTCTCGTCCACGACGACCTCGGCGCACGAGTCGGCGTCTCCAACATCAAGGTCTTCGACTGCGCCGGCAAACTCAACCTCAACGACCGCGAGGACACCGACAGCACGCGCCTCAAGACGGTGCTGGAATTCGTCCTGGAGAAGCTGGACCTCAATCCCTCCCTGGCCGCCGAGATCATCGCCGACCGCGGCGTCGGCTTCAGCACCCTCGAGGAGCTGCGCACCAAGGTAGTGGACGGCTCCGGGGACCCCCTGATCGGTGCCCGCACGTTCGAGCTGCTGAAGCACTGTGCCACGATCTACTCGTGGCCGCACCAGCTCCCCGTCGCCGATTCGTTCCCCTACGTGGTCTACCCGGCCGCCAGCGCGCTGGCGCGCAAGAACAGCGACCAGAGCACGCAGAAGTACTACTACCGCAGCCCGATCAACGTGAACACGGCCAGCCGGGAGCTCCTCTACGCCCTCCTGCGCACCGTCCTGGCCACCGACGGCACGCAGCTCACGGCCGCCGAGGCGTACGACGTCGCGCTCTGGATGGCTCGCAAGCGCGACCCCGAGAGCACCGACCACTGGGACACCGGCACCCCCATGGACGCCGCCTGGAAGGCCTGGCTGCCTACCGGCGGCAACGCCCACTACGACGAGTCCATCGAGCGCAGCTTCGACGCCTGGCGCAACTACCCCATGGGCCCGTTCGACGACTGGAACGAGGTGATCGACTTCCTCTACAGCCTGGCTCCGCGCAGCGGGGCCCACCCCCACGACGGGGACGGCAAGAGCGACGACCCGTTCCCCGACAGCGTGCTCACGGCCAGCCCCGACAAGAAGGCCGAGGCGATCCTCGCCGCCCTCTCGCCCAACACCTTCGCCTCCGGCCTCGCCGCCTACAACACCGGGCACCTCAGCTACTCCCGCCTGAAGAAGGACTCGACCGGCGAGCAGATCCCGCGCGACTGGGACTTCGCCGCCACCACCCCCGAGCCGCAGGTCATCGGGAAGCACCAGCTCGCGGTCGGCACGTACCCCCTCTGCTTCTCGTCGCTGGGCCGCCACGAGATCTACTCGCGCACCTACACCTTCCTGAAGGCCCAGAGCGGCACGTCCACCTGCGACGGCACGACCACCTTCCTGAACGCGCTGACGGACACGGGGAAGACCTGGCTGTCGAGCCCCAGCCAGTGGCGCGGCTACTCGGTGCTCATCTACGAGGGCAAGGGGAAGGGCCAGGTGCGCGGCATCGTCTACGTCCGCGACGACGGCACCTCCACCGCCGACGGCAAGGGCCACACCCTGGTCGTGGACCGCTGGAGCGACATCCCCGACAGCACCTCGCGCTACTACATCGTCGGCCCCGGCGCCCTCCTCGACCGCGTGCCCACGACCGGCCAGACGATCACCACCGACCCCGTCGAGGTCGTGGCGGGCAGGGACAAGTATTTCACCCTCTACGACAGCGAGGCCACCTGGGAAAACGACCAGTGGAACGGCCACCGCGTCCTCATCTACCGCAGCGAAGTCAGCGGCACCACCGAGACCGTGGACGAGGCGTCCATCCAGGAACGTACGATCATCGACACCTTCAAGGGCGGCGGCGCCAAGAGCGGCACGCTCCTCCTGGCGCCCGACCTCGACCCGACCCTCATGGACCTCGGCAACTCGACGAAGCGCACCTGCTACATCATCCTCGGCTGCGACGGGATGGTCGAGCACGGCGGCGCCCTCAAGGCCTACGACGTCGTCCACCACACCACCCAGGACGACTTCGAGGACGGCAGGCCGGGCACACCCTCCGACGCCCAGTACACCTACGCCGCGTCGGGGCCGAACTACTACCGCAAGGCCGACGGCAGCCTGGCGGGCGGCGGCACGGTGAGGTCGCTGATTGACGGCTGGCTCGCGGCGCGCCGGAAGCTGGCCGCTGCCCCTCCGGGCGCCACCAACCCCCTCGTGCACAACTTCATCAAGGCCAACCTTGATCCCGACGAGGGCGGCTCGTATGTCGCCTCCAATCCGCCGCTCGTCGGGATCGTGGGGGACTGTCTCGAAAGCACGTCGGGCAGGCTCCTCTCGGATGGCCTCCGCCTGAGCGGCGAGTTGGCCCACTATGTGGACTTCCGGCTCACCAACGACCTGTGCACCGACGAGCGCCACGAGGGCGGCTTCGTCGGCTTCTGGTTCCGCCCCGACGAAGCCTTCTTCTCCGGCACCCGCGCCCTCGTCAAGATCTACGGCGAGACCACCACAGAGGAGGTGATCGCGCTCCTGGTCAAGGACGGCGCAGCAGGCAAGCGCGTGCTCGAGCTCAAGGTCATCTCCACTACCACCCGCAACTACGAGGTCGCCCTCACCGACAGCAACCACCTGCCCACTATCCCCACCCCCGTCAAGTACAAGAGCCACACCAGCACCCACCAGGACGGGACCTACAGCGACGACGTGACCGACTGGAAGCCCGGCGAGTGGCACCACATCGCCTTCGCCTGGTTCGAGTGCGCGAACGACGACGAGAACTACAACGCCGACATCGAGTACAACAGTGACAGCAACCCCGGCACCGACTGGCGCGACGACGACCAGGAGGGCGGCGTGGGCAAGCCCCCCAACTACATCCTCGACGACGAGGTGGCCTGCCGTCTGCGCATCTGGGTGGACGGCAGCAGCTCCGACGTCACCAAGCCCGACAACGAGAAGCCGGCCTTCAACTTCGTCAACGCCGCCGGCGTGCCCATGGTCCGCCTCAGTGGCGAGGCCGCGGGCACGATCGACGGCCTCGTCGTCTACCCGCACATCGACAAGCAACTCGTCTTCAACTTCACCGTGCCCGCCCGCTACGACGGCTTCACGACCGTGGACGCCGCCAAGTACGCCGAATACCAGTCCGCCTCGATCTCCTTGCCCGCCAACCCCGGCCAGGACCTGCTCACCCTCGGCACCGTGGCCTGGACCGGCTTCCTCCCCTGGATCAAGGAGGCCGACCGCTGGGGCGGCCCGGGCGGCGCCACCAACAAGTTCCCCGTCCGCGTCCAGGCGGCCCTCGGCGGCACCTGGAGCACCGTCATCCCCGAGAACGCCACGACCGCGACCGAGAAGCACCCCGTCTTCGGCGGCGGCGCCCTCCTCAACGGGAACAACTACATCACGACCAAGAGCATGTCGCCCAGCCTCCAGTACCGAGTCTTCCTCCTCCCACGTCAGGGAGTAGGCAGCACGGAGGACCCCCCTGGCTTGCGGCAGGGCCGCCAGACGCCGGTCGTGGAGGACGTGACGGTCACCGTCCTCGGCCCCGTCGTGTTCTACTTCTGGCAGTAGCCCTCGCGCTGCCCGCGACAGCAACCACGGGGCACGGCCCCGATCTTTGCCCACGTCTCTGCGGATGGGCGGTCCCAGCCCCGTCAGGGGCGCCAGAAGGTAGCCACGGGCGTAAGCCCGTGGACTGGGCGGCCCACGGCCCAGCCCCCGCAGGGGGCGGCAGAACGCCTGCGGCCAACGCTTCTGCCGTCCCCTGCGGGGGCTGGACCTTGTACCCGCCCGAACCCACGGCTTACGCCGTGGGCTACCATCTGCCGCCCGCCATCGGCGGGCTACGGAGCCCGAGATGTGGGCGAAGATACGGGCACGGCCCCAGGGCCGTGCCCCGTGCCATGCAAGGCGGCGCACCCCACTCGCACCCCGGCCAAACGTCTCGGGTGCGTGTAATCTCCTTCGGTCGGAAAAGCCAGTTGCGCGATACTATCGCGGGCACCCCCAATCCCGCAGCTGACCCAACGCCCGCAGGGCGTGGCGGAGTAAGGCCCACGGCGAT
>Ga0307380_10000511_pt1 | contig 61028 bp, 43 predicted proteins | sample UN3MG_FD_202239 | JGI IMG/M metagenome (GOLD analysis project Ga0307380, IMG submission 202239) | Soil microbial communities from Risofladan, Vaasa, Finland - UN-3 | ecosystem: Environmental > Terrestrial > Soil > Coastal area > Acid sulfate soil | place: Finland: Risofladan, Vaasa | collected... | reverse complement strand
AGATCCCTGGAGATTCTGCAACCATATTCGCACTGTAACCATTTGATTTAACGTATTTATTTTTGGATAGCACAACGAAGAGCCAAGCAAAACCTTATATGGATCTCCTACGCGAAAATCGGTGTTAGATGAATCACTCAAATGAGCGACAAAGGGTCAGCGGGATACCGCCACAAGAGAGCAGCTGAAGGGAGAAATGAGGGAGCAAGATTCAAAATTCAATCCTGGCCAAGTGCCTGTTCCCGGGCTAAACGGGCAAATTCTATCAGATAAGAAAACGGGCCAAATCTTCATGAAGGGTCCCGTTGTGCACTTAGAATTCCCGATGATCATAGTCCGTCATGGTGAAACGGACGGCAACAGGAGAAACGTTCTTCATGGACAGGCCAATGGCCCGGAAAATCAGCTGAACGAAACGGGAAAAGAGCAGGCAAAGCAGTTGGCGATCAATCTGTTTGCCGAGCTTAACCGAACGTTCGGCCCCCGACTGGCTGAATTGGCAAAATCAGGTAATCTGATCCTCTTGACCAGCCCCCTCAAGAGAGCGAGGGACACCGCACAGTTTTTCATCGATTACGTTAAGGAAGAAATGGGGCTTTTGCTGGGACCTCAGGTTCAAGAGGATCTCAGGGAGATCTCATTCGGCAAGATCGATGGTCTGGCCTTGGATGAAATCGAAGACAAAGAGCTAAGGGGTTTAGTGGTTCGATATCGGACGACTCAAGATGCAACCATCAACTGGCAAGGCACGGGTGAAAGCTTTGTGGACACGCTTATCCGGGCGAAAAGGCTTCTCCAAGCATTGAACCGAAGATATCAAGGAAAAGATGTGGTCGTTGTTTCATTTACCCATGGCACTTTTGGAAGTTCTTTGAGGGCGGTGGCAGGCGACAAAGGCCTTGCCAAAGGCGCTAATATGATCGCTTTCAGAGATAGCATCCTTGGATGCGGTGTTCCCCATTGGTTATGGAAACAGGGAATGGAGAGTCAGGCACACAATATCCCCTCGCCCACTAAAAGGGCTTGAGAACTAGACCCGTGAATCCGTCAAAAGCATCATTTGTAGACAGCCATGTCCATCTGGATCGGATCTTCGCTGAGAACCGTGAGCGGATATCCTGGCTCCGAGATGTCGGTTGCTTGGCCATATCCTTGGCTTCTGGGCAGGGGTGACCATCAGCCCGATTAAAACCTCCTTGGGAGAACTCCACAAAATATTGAATGAGAATCCCAATTACCACGATCGCATAATGCTGAACACCGATTCAGGGAGCATCTTCTACGAGGACCTTTACCGCCTCTATTGTTCCTCGAGCATCGGGAGACTTACGAAGACACAGCTTGCCAAAAAGAATGCGCTCCATTTTTTCAAGCAGGGGTTGGGGGCATAAGATTTGAATTAGTTGAGGGTAGAATAATTGCTGTGAAAGCGCGGGGATGCTATTACGTTCCGCGGCCGAGGCTGCGATTGTTTTTCGGTTGCAGGAGAAAATGATCCCAAGTCTAGTCAAGGAACTTCATCCGAGGGCTCTCCATTGCATCAGGATTCCAAATAGTCTACATCCATCATGCGATCCCTAAAAGATTGATTGAGGGGCGAAGTTTTTATTGACTTATGCTGATCTACATGTGTCATAATATCCAGGTAAGGGCCCAGTAGAGTCATCAGTACCGGAAGGTTAATCAAGCCATAGCCTTATTTAGTTCTCAATTACACCGATTTCTGCTACTTACCATTCAGTCCCCACTGCAAATTTCCATGACTCTATTAAACCTGTTCATGAGGTGAGAGTCAGACTGTGAGGCAATTCTAGTATTTTTTGATTTCGCGAGCCACACTATCGTTTCTGGTGTCAGATTTTGTGTGGAACTGGAAGAACCAATTTAGAGGAGATTGGTGATGCTCCAAAGAGGCAGTGAAAAGAGAGAAAAGAACCTAAGACTTGGCAAACCCAGCACAGACCTGTCCTCTTCTCCTTCCCAGACCGGTGGAGAAACCGCAAGCTTGACACCCTCCGTCTCCTTACCCAAAGGGGGCGGAGCGATCAAAGGCATTGACGAGAAGTTCTCGGTGAATCCTGTCTCTGGTACTGCCTCTCTCAGCATTCCAATCTATACTACCCCGGGCCGATCCGGCTTCTATCCTAAGCTGTCACTCGATTACGACTCTGGTTCCGGCAATGGGCCTTTTGGGGTAGGCTGGAATCTTTCAATTCCATCGATAACAAGGAAGACTGATAAAGGATTGCCCAGATATTATGATGGAGAGGAGTCAGACACCTATGTATTGTCAGGCGCCGAAGACCTTGTTCCGGCACTTGAAGAGGATAAGCATGGTGATTGGGCCAGAGTAATAAAGGATATCGTTAGAGAAGATGGTGGAAATAACGTTGATTACACTGTCTATCGTTATCGTCCCAGGATTGAAGGTCTGTTTGCACGTATCGAACGTTGGCAGAACAAAGCGACAGGGGATGTGCACTGGCGGTCGATTTCCAAGGATAATGTGACAAGCATTTATGGGAAAAGCCCCGGAAGCCGAATTGTTGCCCCCGACGATAGCTCACGAGTGTTCAAATGGCTGTTAGAAGAGACTTACGATGACAAGGGCAACGTGATGATCTATGAGTACAAGCAGGAAAATCAGGAGAATGTAGACCGCTCCCTACCTCAAGAGAAAAATACGATCGCCAACAACAAGAGCTGCACCAACAAGTATCTGAAGCGCATCAAGTATGCAAATAAAACTTCATGGAAACTGACATCTCCCCTTCTACCGGGCGACTGGCTAATGGAAGTCGTTTTCGATTATGGGGAACACGATCTTGACAGCCCTGATCTAAATGAGCCCCATTCATGGCCTGCGCGCCCTGACGCATTTTCAAGCTACCGTGCTGGGTTTGAGATAAGAACCCGACGCCTGTGTCATCGTGTTCTCATGTTTCATCATTTCAAGGAACTTGGCAGCACACCGTGTCTGGTCCGATCTACCGACTTCCACTATGATGGGGATCCTGTAACTAATTATCCAGATTATGCCAGGGTAGGGAATCCAATCGTCACCTATTTAGTATCCGCGACACAAACGGGGTACTTCCGGAAAAATGATGCAGCCCCTTACACCAAAAAATCACTTCCACCTCTAGAATTCAGTTACACCAAATTTCAGGTCAATGAAGAAATCCACGCAATCGATGCCGAAAGCCTGGAAAATCTTCCCATCGGACTCGACGGGGCTCAGTACCGATGGGTGGATCTGGACGGAGAGGGGATCGCCGGGATCTTGACAGAACAGGCTGATGCATTGTTTTACAAACGCAATCTAGGTGATGCCCGGTTTGGGCCTCTTCAGCGTGTAGCAGCCAAGCCTTCCTTAGGTAACCTGCGAACCGGCCAGGCACAGATAATGGATTTGGCAGGGGATGGCCAAAAAGACCTTGTCTTGCTGGATGAACCTTTTTTGGGTTTCTACGAGCGCAAAGAAGACAATTGCTGGAATTCCTTCGTTCCCTTTGTATCATCGCCACAGATTAATTGGAGGGATCCCAATCTCAGACTCGTCGATCTGACCGGAGATGGGCATGCCGATGTTTTGATCACCGAGGATGAGGTCTTTACATGGTACCTGTCAAGAGCAGAGGAGGGATTTGGGCCAGCCGAGTCTGTACGCAAGGAACTCGATGAAGAGAAAGGCCCCGCCCTTGTTTTTGCCGATGCTACCCAGTCGGTGTATCTCGCCGATATGAGCGGCGATGGACTGAGTGACATCGTCCGGATCAAAAATGGGGAGGTTTGTTACTGGCCCAATCTGGGTTATGGCCGCTTCGGCGCCAAGGTTACAATGGATGCCCCCCCCTACTTCGATTCCCCTGACCTGTTCGACCAGGCAAGACTCCGACTGGCCGATATCGATGGCTCAAGTACCACGGATGTTATTTACTTCGGCGCACATAAAATAAGCTTCTGGCGCAACCAGTCAGGCAACAGCTGGAGCGAACCACAGGAGCTGAACAGTTTCCCGCCAACAGACAACCTTTCATCGGTGATGGTGGCTGACTTGCTGGGAAATGGGACCACGTGTCTTGTCTGGTCTTCACCCTTGCCCGGCAATGCTGCTCAGCCCTTGTGCTATATAGATTTGATGGGCGGCAAAAAACCGCACTTGCTGGAATCGGTCGTCAACAACATGGGGGCGAAGACAGGGCTGCAATACGCCCCATCAACGAAGTTCTATCTTGAAGACCTCAAAACAGGCAAGCCATGGATCACCAAGCTGCCATTCCCAGTCCATGCCGTTGAACGGGTTGAGGTCTTTGATCATATATCAAAGACAAAGCTGGTGACCGCTTACCGCTATCATCACGGCTACTTTGACGGGGACGATCGCGAGTTTCGCGGCTTCGGTATGGTGGAACAGTGGGACACGGAATATTTTGACCAGTATAACATGCCAGGGCTGTTTGAATCAGGCTTTAAACAGGTGGAAGAGGGATTTCATGTACCGCCCGTGCATACAATAACCTGGTTTCACACAGGCTTTTACAAGGACAGGGACCATATTTCAACGCTGTATAAAGACGAATATTACAAGGAGGATCATGATGCAAAGCTGCTCCCCGACACTATTCTGCCGGACGGACTGACCGCTCAGGAAGAGCACGAAGCCTGTCGCGCACTCAAAGGCCGTTTACTGCGCCGGGAGATACATGCGCTGGATCAATCTGAAAAGAGCAGCCACCCTTACCAGGTAATAGAAAGTAATTACAGGCTTGTTAAAATACAGCCTGTTAAGGACAGCCCCCATGCCGTATTCTTTGCACATGAGAATGAAACCCTGCAATATCATTATGAGCGCTATCCGGATGATCCTAGAATGAGCCACAGCATGATCCTGGAGGTGGATGAAAAATACGGTCATGTAAAAAAGGCGGTAGCCATTGCCTATCCGCGCCGTCCAAAAGAGGTCGGCCCCGAACACGAGCCTGAGCAGAGACAGACACTTATTACGTATACGGAATCCGAATTCATTGATTTGGATGATGAGCTGTATTCCTACAGGATCGGTATTCCCTGTGAAGTCAAAAACTATGAGATAACCGGTTTGCATGCTCAAGGGGCGAACCCTTTCAAGAGAGATGAGATCCTTGAGGTCAAGGGTTTTGATGAGATTGAGTACAACGAACGACCCACAGAAGGCCTTGAACAAAAACGACTTATCGAGCACTCCAGAATCCTATATTATGGCAATGATCTTTCCGGCCCTATGGAGCTGGGAGCAGCAGGCTCACCGGCGCTACCTTACAAGAGGTATCAGCTGGTCTTTACACCGGAGATCATCAATGAAGTGTTTTCTCAAGACCCACAAGATCCTGATGATCCTCCCATCCATATCACCGAAACTCTGCTGCGTGATGAGGCCAGATACGTAAAGGAAAGGGATTTTATAGAAGGAGGCCTGTTTCCAGCCAGCAGCGGACAGGATAACTGGTGGGTCCCCTCCGGCCATCACGAGTTTAACCCGGACCAGTTCTACCTGCCGGTAACGTTTATCGATCCTTTTTTAGAGCCCCTCAGCCTTGCATACATCACTGTTTACGACGAGTACTCTCTGCTGGTTGAGAGAGCAAGAGATCCGTTCGAAAACGAGGTCAAAGCAGCAAACGACTACCGGACGATGCAGCCGTACCTAGTAACCGGACCCAACGGCAACCGGTCGCAGGTCGCCTTTGATGCACTGGGGATGGTCGTCGGCACGGCTGTCATGGGCAAGGAGGGTGAAACCAGAGGCGACTCCCTTGAAGGGTTTGATGCCGATCTGGATGACCAGGTCGTCCAGGATCATATGGATGATCCCTTTTCTGACCCCCATGCAATCCTGCAGCAAGCCACCACTCGCATGGCATATGATCTCAGCCGGTTTCACCGCAGCAGAGAGGCAAACCCGGATGATGAAACTGCCTGGCAGCCAGTCGTGGTTTATACCCTTGCGCGCGAAACCCATGATACTGACCTTGGTGCCGGTGAGCAGACAAAGATCCAGCACAATTTTTTATATTCCGATGGCCTGGGCCGGGAAGTCCAGACCAAGATCCAGGCCGAACCAGGCGATGTCAATGCAGAACACACGGAAAGGCGCTGGGTGGGGTCAGGCTGGACCATTTACAACAACAAAGGAAAACCGGTTAAACAGTATGAGCCCTTTTTCTCCCCTACTCATGAATTTGAAAATAATGCCATAAACGGCGTAAGCGCTGTACTTTTCTACGATCCCCTTGAGCGGGTGGCGGCAACACTGCATCCCAACAATACCTATGAGAAGGTGGTATTTGACCCGTGGACGCAGGAGACCTGGGATGTCAACGACACCCTGTCGGTAGGGCCCCCCAATGATGACCAGGACGTAGGCTTCTACTTTGACCTGCTCGATGAGGAGGGTTACCTGCCCACCTGGTACGATAAAATGATGTCCGGGACTTCGGAGGAGCAGGACGTGGCAGAAAGGTCCTTAAGGCATGCCCAAACTCCCGGCATTGTCCACCTGGATGTGCTGGGAAGGACGTATTTGACTATTGAGCAGAACACGGTCCTGGATGATGACCGCAGTGTTGTAGAGATCGTTACATACAAAACCCACGTAACGCTCGATATAAAGGGCAATCCCCTGTTGATCACCGATGCAAGGGATAACCGAGTGATGTCCTATGTCTACGATATCGCTGGCAGACAGCTCTTCCAGCACAGCATGAGCGCGGGCAAACGCTGGGTGCTGGCGAATATTGCCGGAAATCCGATTCGCGCATGGGACAACAGGAAAAATCAACTCAGAACACTTTACGATGAACTCCAGCGTCCCACCCATATGTTTGTAAAAAACCTGGATGAAGAGGGGAGTGAATTCCTGGCTGAACATACGATTTACGGTGAGAGGCGCCCCGATGCAGAAAACTATAACCTGCTTGGCCAGATTTACAGGCACTGTGACGGAGCAGGTGTCACGACAAATGAAGCGTTCGACTTCAGGGGAAACCTTCTCAGAGGCAGCAGGCAGCTGGTCGGGGAATATATGGATAGGGTTGATTGGTCGCAAGATCCCGAACTGGAGGATGAAATCTTTACTAGTAGCACCTCTTATGACGCTCTCAACCGCCCGATCAAAATAACCACGCCTCATACCGAAAATGCTGAAAGAAACATCCCGCCAAACATACTTCAGCCGGTTTATAATGAGGCAAACCTGCTGGAAAAATTGGATGTGTGGCTGCGGCAGGATAATGAGCCGGAGGGCCTGCTTGACCCGGAAACAGCTGATATATTTGCGGTCACCAATATAGACTACAATGAAAAAGGCCAGCGAATATCCATCGAGTACGGGAACAATACCAGAACAGAATATACTTATGACGAGGAGACATTTCGTCTGACTAATCTAAAAACCTCCTCTCTGTCAGAAGACGGAGACCTTCAAAATCTAAGCTACCTTTACGACCCCATAGGAAACATTACCAATATCCGAGATAATTCCAAGCAGGCGATCTTTTTTAACAACACGGTTGTAGAGCCTTCGGCAAGATACGAGCACGACGCCTTGTATCGCCTGATTCTTGCAGAAGGCCGGGAACATATCGGGCAGGCGTCAGGCGATGGGGATGGGCTTAAACCCCTCTATGACCATAACGATTCCTTTCGCAGTAATCTACCGCATCCCAACGACGGACAGGCAATGCGCAGGTATGCAGAGCGCTATGAATACGATGAGGTCGGCAATATTTTGCGCGTGATACACCAGGCGGTCGGAGGGGGCTGGACCCGCCGTTACGATTATGAACAGGGGACCAACCAGCTTCGAAGCACGAGTCTACCTGGTGATCCTGATGAAGGTGAGCTGCCGACAAGGTATTTATATGACCCTCACGGCAACATGATTGAGATGCCCCACCTGCCGGCAATGGATTGGGATTTTAAGGATCAGCTTCACGCTGTGCAGAAACAGGTGGTCAATAATGGGGTAACTCCGGAAAAGGCTTATTACTTGTACGATGCCGGAGGCCAGAGGGTGAGAAAGGTACGGGTGAGAAGCAACGGTTCGATGATAGATGAGCGCATCTACCTAGGTGGATTTGAAATCTATCGCCGGTGGGACGGAGACAGCATATCGAAAGAGACAGAAACCCTTCACATCATGGACGACCAGAATCGTATTGCCCTGGTTGAGACCTGTACCTGTGACAACAGAAGAACAAAGGACAACCCCGAACCTGTCTTGCGCTACCAGATCGGAAATCACCTCGGCTCGTCCAGCCTGGAACTCGATGAAAACGGAGACGTAATCTCTTATGAAGAGTATTATCCCTATGGCAGTACCTCGTACCAGGCCGCGAAAGCCGGAATAGATGTCAGCCTTAAGCGTTATAGATACACCGGCAAGGAGCGGGACGAGGAGAGTGGGCTTTATTACTATGGTGCGAGGTATTATGCGCCATGGTTGGGAAGGTGGACGAGTTGTGATCCAATCGGCGTGAGAGACGGGTTAAATCTGTACCGTTACGTGGCCGATAACCCAATATATTTCATAGACAGGCGCGGTACTCAAGGAGTGCCAGAATGGGCTCGCGAAAGAATACAAGGACTGCAGGAACGCCGCGAGAAAGATAAACGGGAAAATATCGAAGAATTAAGTAAGATGAAAAATAGAATACGTGAATCATCTAAAAAGCCATCTCCTTGGTATTTAGAGAAAGTTCTTCCACTCCACTTAGCTAAGACAAAACCAGGATCGGATATAAGAAAGCAGTTCTGTTCTGAAGAAAGTAAGCAGTGTTATACTCCATCTGAGCATGCGTATGCATTTTGGGAACCCGAGACCAGGAAAGTCGTTGGATTTTATACTCTAGGAACTGGCGGAATGAAGTACTATAACCTTGAAGGAGAGTATGTCGGAAGTGGTATTTATGATCCAGCCATAGAATCATGTTTATCTCCAATTGATTTCATTGGGCCAGGAGCCGTCCGATCACTCTTCGGATCAGTGACTTATAAGTTCGCTACAAAAGAATTGTGGATTTATTCAACCAGGAAATTTGCATTTGATTATATTGAAAGCGGAAAAGGAGCTGTTATATGGGCTAGCGCGTATGGGCCTGGCGATTGGCTCTATAAGAGAGGGCTATGGAATAGCATACTTCGATCAGTGAGGACTGGCAAATGGAAGCCATTCCCTAAGGGGGAGGAATATATAAGACAGGTAACTGGCTCAGCGGTTGAGCATTTTACGCAACTTGATGCTTTTGGCCCATTCAGGTGGATTAAAGGTTTTGTTGGAAAGCAGTATTCGACAACATCGCCGGCTCAAGGGCTTCATTTATCCTCGGGTACGCTAATTCCGGCATCACCGCATCAAATGTCCGAGTATTTGTTGCACAGGCTCGGCGTGTATTTGGGTGATCCCTTGGGGATCCCGGGAGCGGGGTTCGCAGCAGGGGCTACCTATCTAAGATTAAAAACGGGGGAATCTCAGCAGGAACCGTAAACCGGATTGTGCGCAGAGGGGGGAAATATGAGGACTGGGGGTCAGGTCTTGACGGCCTGTTGCCCAAAGCCCTTTTTACAACGAGATGTTGATCAAGAAGTCGACTTTGAACAACGAAATTCGGCTACGCCAAACCGAAAGCCATAGTGAATTGATTACAAAGGTCCCTAAACGATGATCCAAGGGAAATCCCTTCCCATGCGGCTCTTTGTGCTCTTATCAGTTGCCCTATTTGGGCGTTGCTCTTTGATAGTCGTCCCTCTGAGTGTGTTATTAGGACGGTGATGTTTTGAATGGCAGCAATGAGGAAATCCTGGATCTGCATCCTCCATAACCTCCGCCATCGGGCTCTCTTGTACCCATATCGTGTCGATTGCCCAAAGGATCGCTCTGAGAGGTGCTACCTTGTCTTTATGTCCCTTTTGGCCTCTCGGCCCCTGGCATGCGTCAGCATACCATCCAGCTCCTCTTGTCTGGCATGTCGCTTCAAGCTGCGGCCATCCTTCGCACGGGTACAGCGTGCTCTCAGCTCACAGCAGGCACAAGCTTGAGCAGAGGCCTTGTATTCATAGTGGTTGCGCTTTTTATGGTACATGCGTCTGGTGAGGATATTGCCTGCAGGACACGTGAAGGTGTCGGTGTCAGGGTGATAGGTGAAGGCCTCTCTGGGGAAGATCTCCTTTTTCCTGCCTGAACCCTGCTGCGTTGCCTCTAAGGAAGGGATGTGGGCCTTGATCCCTCGATCATAGCAGATGAGATAGTTGTCAATGGTACCATATTTACTGTCAGCAACTACCGTATCAACGCCCTGTTGGGTAGTGTGCTGGTGGGTTTCAATGATATCTTCAAGAACCTCACCATCATCAACAGATCCGGGGGTAATCTTCGTAGCGGTGATGATCTCGTGTTTTTGATCGACAGCTCGATGCGTCTTATACCGCAGCTTTGATCTGTCACTGCTATGCCTGGTTACCGAAGCATCGGGATCGGTGGTCGAGATATGGCGGCTGTTGGCAGGGGTTATTTTGGGGACCGCAAGATCATCGAGGCGTGCTTCAAGCTGCCGGTAGCCCTTATTGAGATACTTCTTCAAACTGTGGGTATCTACCACGGAGTTATTAGAGGCATTGGCATCGATGAGGCTGGCATCGGCAAAGAGCTTTGTGCCATCAACAAGACCGGCCTCAACGCATTGTAAGACAATACGCTCAAAAAAGGACTTGAAGGCATGAACACCCCACCGGGCCCGGGCCTTGCTCAGGACACTGTGGTTGGGGATGGCATCATCGAGATCGTAGCCCAGAAAGTATAGCCAGTCCAGGCGTTCGGGAATGGTGAGCATGAGTTCTCGCTCGGATCTGACATTGTAGAGGATCAAAAGGAGCATCATCTTTAAGATCACCGGAGGAGGCACCGATACATTGCCCTTGTCTCCATAGGTGTCTCTGACTTCTTTGTAGATAAAGTCACAGTCGACCGTTTGTGCGATTTTCCGAAGGATATGATCCTTGCGGATGCGTTTTTCCAGGTTGAAACCGGTTACAAAGAGTTTCTGCTGATACTCGGATTGATGCCCCATCATGATGATAACACCTTGTTATTATTAGATTATCAGCATATTAGCAGAGAATCAGATGGGTATCAAGGGTTATTTGGGCAACAGGCCGTTGAAATTTGAATTAGTGAAGCTGAATGAACGTAGCTAAGTAGGGCTCATTCTATGCACCACAAACAACGTTGAATTAAAATCAAAAGAAGGGCGAGAATAGAGTTTATTTTTGGTTTTTGATAAGGGGAGGGAAAAATGAAAAACAAAGAATTCCGCATCACCGGTCGGGTGCTTGACCAGACTGGACAAGGAATAGAAGGACTCCGTATCGAAGCCTGGGACAAGGATGCTCTGATCGATGATCTCCTGGGCAGCGCTCTTTCCGGAAAGTCGGGGAGTTTTACGATTGAATTTGATAAGCGCTACTACCAGGAGATTATTTTTGACCGGAAACCTGACTTGTATTTTAAGATTTTTCAAAATGATGAACTTATAAAAAGTACTGAAGATTCGGTACTCTGGAATGTAGAGGCAGGAGAAAGAGAAATTAAGATCAAGGTGGACATTCCCGCGCCGAGCCAAATCTTCAAAGTAAAGGGCGCTGTCCTGCAGCCAGACGGTACGCCGGTTGTTGGAGCGACCGTCAAAGCCTTTGACAAGGATCTGCGCCATGAGGACGCACTAGGAGAGGTTACCACCAATCAAGCAGGGGAATATGAAGTCACCTATACCCGTGAACAGTTCCACCGGGCAGAGAAAAAAAGCGCTGATCTAATTGTCCGGGCTTACGACAAGGATGGGACAGAACTGGCATCCTCATCGATTATCTTCAATGCCAAGCTGAGAGAAGAAGTGAATTTGACCTTGAGCGGTGAGGCATTCCAGGGACCTTCGGACTACGAAACGCTCCTGCAGGCACTGACCCCTGTTCTCGATGGGGTCCAGCCGGCGGACCTCACCGAGGACGACATCACATTTCTAACGGATGAAACCGACATAGATCTCCAGCGCATCCACTGCCTCAACCGAGCTGCCAAACTGGCGTTGACAGTCGACCACTCGGATTTGCCCACGGAAGTCTTCTATGGGTTCGCCCGAAAGGGTCTTCCGACCAGAAGCCTTACAGAACTTCTGAGCCGTCCCTTACCGGTACTGAGAGGGGCTCTGGAAGAGGCATTGCAGGAGAACATCGTTGCGGCGAGTCTGCAAGAACAGCTCGATGCGATAATCGCGGCGTTGCAGGCGTTCATGGTGCAACAAGCCTCCGTTGCTCACGAGCCCGGAAGCGTCACCTTCACGGCGTTGTTGGAAACCAGCGAGTCGCTCGACTCAGAAAAGCGGGACAGACTACTTGAGTTTCTTGCGTCCTATCGTGGGAGCGTTGAGAACCTCTGGACAGAACTCGAGCAGGGCACGGAGTTTTCCCCGCAAGAGGTCGAAGGCGTCCGCTTAACCCTCCAATTCGGTACACTGAGCCGCAACTACCTCCCAATGGTTATTGCACTGCAGACGTTGCGCCATGAGCCGCTGCCGGGTTTCTCTGATCAACCCATACAGGAAATCCGCGAGCTTGCGCGCTTCAGCGCCGAGGATTGGCTGGGCCTCATTTTGGATGAAAGCAATGACCCACCCATCGGGTTCCCTCCGGATACCCCCGGCACGGACGACGCGGAGAAGGCACGCAACTATGCCGAGCAGCTATTCCGGCAGGTCGAGGTCGCTTTTCCCACGGCCGCGGTTGCCTACCAGCTCAAAGGCGCAGATACTGCTGTTTGGAACTGGGGCCTCCAGCTGTCCGAGTTCCTCCTGGAGAATCCGGATTTCGACCTGAAGACGACACGGATCGAGCCCTATCTCCAACAGTTGCCGCGCCTGTTGTCCCGCTCTGGTGATACGAACAACGGTGAAGAAACGAAAGAGGAATTGAAGACCATGCAGCGTCTGTTCCAGGTCACCCCCCGGTTCGATCACATCCACAGGCTGCGCCAGGCCGGTTTCAATTCCGCCCGGGGCATCGCTCGGTTGACACGGGAGTCTTTCCTCGATCGGTACGGCGCAGATTTTGGGGGGAACGAAGCCGCAAGCAAACTCTATGAGACAGCCAGCGATCGCGTGGCAGCAGCGACCAACGTCTGGAGCAAGTGGAGTTGGGAATTCGGCCAGGCGCTGCCGGCAATGATTCCACCAGTACCGACTCCGCCCCCCGATTTTATCGAAGAGCAAATACCCAACTGGTCGGAACTGTTCGGTTCGCCGGACTACTGTACATGCAAGCACTGCCGGTCGATCTACAGCCCTGCGGCCTATTTCGTCGAACTGCTGCAGTTTCTTGAAAACGAGAGTACGTATCAGAGCGAAGAAACCTCCGGTCTGGATAGCGGCTATACGAACGCTCTCGACCTGCTGTTGAGCCGCAGACCCGATCTGGAACACATCGAGCTTACCTGCGCCAATACCGACACACCCCTACCCTACATCGATCTGGTGAACGAGATCCTGGAGCGGGCCGCTGCACCGACACTAGAGAGCACCGATTGGCCGCAGACGACATGGAGTGCCGAGGAGCTGGCGGCAAACCCGGAGCGTGTCCAGCGGGCCGCCTATGAGAGTGTCCTGTCCGACGCAATCTACCCCTGGGATCTGCCGTTCGATCTCTGCGCCGAAGAGACGCGCATCTACTTGAAACATCTGGGAGTACCGCGCTCACAGTTGATAGAAGTCTTCCTCAAGAACTCTTCATCACCGGGCGCCGCCTACCTGAACGAGGATATCGTCCGGGAATATCTGGGAATCACAGAACAGGAATGGCTGTTGTTGAGGGGTCAGACATACCAGAACGAGTCCCAATGGCCAGCCTTGTGGGGGTTGACCGGAACCGGTAACGAAATCCCAAATCCCTACGACACATCGAACGTGACAATCAGTGGGACCTGGGACGAGGTCCTGAGGCACTGCTGGATTCTGCTGAAGCGCTCCGGCATCACGCTGGCTGAGCTCAAGGAGCTGCTCCGGCTCCGCTCCGTGAATCCCCAAGGCTCTATCACCATGGAAGGGGAGGAGGATTGCAGGATCCAGGACCTGCGCCTCCAGTTCACTGCCGACGACACGGAGCCCCTGTCTTCAGACGAGGCAAAGGCGGCATTCCGCAGAATCTGCCTGTTCGTGCGTTTGCACCGGCGATTGGGCTGGAGCGTCTATAAGCTCGATCAGGCACTGGCGGCGTTTGACAAGGTCGGGCAAGACGATGACGACTGGCATGTCGATCAGGATTTCATAAAGAAAACCTCCCACGTCCAGCGCCTGCGGGAACGGCTTGGCGTCCCATTGCAGGAGATGCTCTGTTGGTGGGGAGATATTCCGACTAGCAGGGAAGGCGAGGAGAATACCTCACTGTTCGAAAAGCTGTTTTTGAACAATTCGGTGTTGCCCAAAGAGGCGTCCCCCGATGACTGGCAGGACTTCGAGGACCTACTGTCGTATCCGACGCCAGAACATCCGAAGCCCATTACAACTTACTTACCTCGATTGACAGCGGCATTAGGGGCGAGCGCTGACGACATATTGTTTGTCCTGTCTTGGGATCCCTGGTCAGCTCCCGAACCAGGATCGGATTGGGACGTGCTCACACTTCCAAACCTCTCGCGTCTCTTTCGGATTCTCTCCTTATGTCGCGCGCTGAAGCTGTCAGTTCGAGAATCCGTGGCGCTGATCGAGATGCGGGGGCAGGACCTCGATCCGTTCTCACCCTTGTTTGATGATCCTAAGCCGACTCAGAACCTGCTGCTGTTGGTCGACGATCTGCAGAAAGTGCGTAGCTCTGGATTTCAGATCGCCGAGCTTGATTATTTGTTGCGTCACCGTCTTCAATCACCCGAGACCGAAGAAGCCGATCTTCGGGAGACGAGTCTCGTACTGGAGCAGCTTCGAGCCGGTTTGCAGAAGATCGACCCCGCGGCACGCGAAACGGATGGCAGAAGCCTGATCAAGCAGCATCTGATCCAAGTTTTGAAGCTCGAGCCGGCGATCACCGAGCGATTGTTGGGTCCACCTAGCAGTGAGATGCCGGAAGATGAAAATGAGCCGCTACCTGACGCATGGGTCAAAGCCGCGGAAACCGACAGAGACTCCATCGAGGCGTTTCTCGACGACGTTTTCCTTAAGTCGGATACCTTGATCAAAGAGACATTTGCTGAGCAGAGAGCGGTTCGCGACTCTCTGCCGAAACAGTACGGAACCTTGATAAAGCTGAAGAAAGTCGCGACCATGCTATCACGCTTTCGGCTGACCATGAAAGAGGCTCGCTATCTTTTCGAGGGCAGTCAGTCGGCGTGGCTCGACCTCAATACCCTGCCGGTCGTCGAAACGCGGGAATGTGATCTCCTTTACTCCGGTTGGTCGAGGCTGGTGGATGTCTGCAATTTGCGTGACCGTATCGGTGCAATGACACCCGACCTCTTCGATCTCTTCGATATGGCGGTACAGGAAGGCGCAGACGTGCCATTATTCGATCTCGTGCCCAAGCGTCTGGGTTGGAAAAAAGAGGACTTCGATGCCCTGATCGAGCACTTCGGATATGAGCAGTATAGCTTCCGGGACGAGAGGCCCTTCCTCCGCCTGGAGGCATGTTTCGACCTGGGCAGCCGCATAGGCGTGTCGATCAGCAATCCTGTCAGGATCCTTGACTGGGCCGACGCCGGCGTCAGTCCCGAGGTGGCGCACAGTATCAAACTTGCCGCCAAATCCAAATACGACGAGCAACGCTGGCTCGAGGTGGCGAAGCCGCTGCAGGACGGCCTGCGCGAACGCAAGCGCCAATCCCTGGTCGCCTATCTTACCGGGCTGTGGGACTGGACACCCGAACAGCTCTACGCCTGTTACCTGATCGACGTCGACATGCAGGCGTGCATGATCACTTCGCGCATCAAACAAGCCATCAGCTCCGTCCAGCTCTTCGTTCAACGTTGCCTGATCGGTCTCGAAAGCGGCGTCGACATCACACCGCGGGCGGCGCGCTGGTGGAACCAATGGATGAAAAACTACCGGGTGTGGGAAGCCAATCGCAAGATCTTCGCCTACCCCGAGAACTGGATCGAGCCAGAGCTCCGCGACGACAAATCGCCGTTTTTCGAGGAACTGGAAAAAGAGCTGCGACAGAACGACATCACGCCGGAAACAGCCGAAAAGGCATACCTGAACTACCTCGAGAAGCTCGACCGGGTCAGCCGGCTCGAGATCGTTGCGCAGCATTACGATCACGAATCCGGACGTCATTACATCTTCGGGCGCACGCCAAACACACCCCACGTCTATTACTTCCGCTATCGCGATATCTGCCGCGTTTGGAGCCCGTGGGAGCAGATAGATCTGGACATCGAGGCGGACCACCTGATCCCCGTGGTCTGGAATCGACGGCCCTATCTCTTCTGGCCGCTCTTCAAGGAGGTGAGCAAAAAGCAAGATGATCCCGATGGTGATCGGCCATACGGGCAGGCATCTAAGGTCTGGGATGTCAAGATCGCGTGGAGCGAGTACTGGCAGGGGAAATGGGGGGAGAAGAAGGTGACACCTGTGCCGCTAAGGCCGAAAGGAAATAGGGCTACAACGTACTTTTATAATCCAACTGAATACTTATATAGTAGGAAGAGCGTTGGTGAAATTCCAGTTTTATCTGAAGAGTATCTCCTGGGTCAATATATCGTCAATATTGAAGGCATTGGAAGAACTGAAACTTATGATCTATCAATATCACCACAACCATACTTTGGCGAAAGCAAGAATGCGAGTTTATTTTATTTGCAACCTTCGTTGATCGATGAGCGGCTATGCCTGAGGATCTTCTATGTCCGGGATTTTTTCCTCGAGCGCGAACGATATGCGCCCACGGGAGAGCTTCACTTCACTAGCAACACCGGTAAGCCCCTTCAACTGGAATACGAGGAAACGAAAGATCGTTTCTTGCCGATCACCGATTGCGGATACATTCAAGACTCAGCACTGCACGCTTCGGGCGGCTCCGTATATTTTAAGGCACCGACAGGGGCGGGATTATGTGAATATGTAAACTCTGGAACTTCACCACAGATTATTTCTTCCGTCTCATTTTGGACTCTCCCCTCCGCGGATAAGAGTGAAAGGGCTTATCGATTGCTATTCCCCCAATACAGGTCAGTATCACATTGCTTTAATTACTTATATGGCTCGTCGGCTGATCCTGCTCATTACATTGGCTGGTGTTCACCAATTATCTACCAAGACGAAAATCGGTCTTTCTTGATCAATCCCACAGACGGAGAAAACTATTTTTATACTTTAACACCTGGAGTTCAATGTAAGATTGAACATTATATCGAAGAATATAGAAACAGGGATTGGTTCAAGTATCAAATCGAGTCACAATACCATCCCTATGCTTCCTACTTCATTGATAGAATTTATCAAGGGGGTGTAGATGGCCTACTTAATGCCACCCCTGCGGAGCGCCTCTTCCGTCAAGCGGTCAATAAGGTGGTTTTTGACGCCGAAGATGGCTATCTAGCAGTGCATGAACACATCATCAGACCGTATCCAAAGGAAGAAATCACCTTTGAAGACGAGGAGGCCTACGCCCTCTATAACTGGGAACTATTCTTCCACATCCCGCTGCTGATTGCAGATCGCCTGAGTACGAACCAGCAATTCGAGGTAGCGCAGAAGTGGTTCCATTACATCTTTGATCCCACCGAGGTAATCCCTCCGGATCAACCTTCCAAGGGAGCCTGGCGTTTCGGTCCCTTCTTCGACTTCGGAGACGAGCAGCAACGCATAGACGAGCTGATGCGTCAGCTGAACGGAGATTCCCCCGAGCTCGCCGATCGGGTGAGACGCTGGCGCAACAACCCGTTCCAGCCCCATCTCATGGCACGGCTAAGGGACGGTGCCCCCTACATGAAGACGGTGGTGATGAAGTACATTGACAACCTGATTGCCTGGGGCGATGTGCTGTTCCGGCGCGACACGATTGAGTCAATCAACGAGGCCACGCAGCTTTATATTCTCGCGGCGTCCATCCTCGGACCACGTCCGCAACAACTGCCGGTGCTCGAGCGTGCCGGGCAGACTTACGCCATGCTCAAGGATAGACTGGATGCTTTTGGCAATGCACTGGTGCCGGTGGAGAACGAGATCGTCCAAGCAGGGGAAAGCGAGTCCAGCACGGCTTCGTTAAAGCTGCTGCCACAGATCTTTTCCTACGAGTTCGTCCTGAACCCCGATCTTTGGGTCCAGGCGGGCATCGCAATGACGGCGCGAAACATGGCCGTGCGGGGCCAGGCCATAACTATGGCACTGGGGGCACGTAGCGCGGCAACGTTCGAACAAGGATTGAGCGAAGAACTGTCGGTGGGCTACCAACTACCAGCGGAAATCGGCATGGCCATACCGCTGCCGATCACTCTCTATTTCTGTATTCCTGCAAACAACGAGCTGTTGGGCTACTGGGAAACAGTTGCGGACCGGCTCTTCAAGATTCGGCATTGCATGAACATCGAGGGCATCGTTCGTGAGTTGCCTCTATTCGAACCGCCCATCGAGCCCGGGCTACTGGTCAGGGCGGCGGCTGCAGGCATCGATCTGGGCAGCATTGTCAGCGACGTCAGCCCCTCGTTACCCCACTACCGCTTCGGTACGATGCTCCAGAAGGCACTCGAGCTCTGTGCCGACGTCAAGACGCTGGGGGGTGCGCTGCTTGCGGCACTGGAAAAGCGCGACGCCGAGGAGTTGAGCCTGTTGCGATCGACGCACGAACTGCGGGTCCTGGATGCGCTGACGGAGATCAAGGAACAGGAGGTCGAAGAAGCTCAAGCCACGGTGACAGGACTCGAGAGAGCCAGAGAATCGGCCGAACTGCAGCGGGATCACTATGCCAGCCTGGAATTCATGAACCCCGCCGAAAAGCAACAGCTGGATCTGATGGCCGCAAGCATGATTTCGCAGCAGGTCGGCCAGTTCCTTCAGTTGGCTGCGTCGGGCGCCCGCCATGTGCCGGACATAACGGTTGGCTATACATGCTGGGGAGGTGTTGCAACCGCAAGAACCGGCGGCTCCAACGAAGGAAGCGCGCTTGAGGCCTCTGCCTGGTTCTTTAATTCCATCGCCTCGATGCTCAACACGGCCGCCACCCAGAGCTCAATCCTGGGGAGCTATCGACGCCGGCATGAAGATTGGGATCTGAAGAAGCGCACTGCCGCTTTAGAGGTGAAACAGATCGATAAGCAGATCACGGCGGCGGAGATCCGTCTCGCTATTGCGGATAAGAATCGCAAGAATCACGAGCTTCAGACCGAGCAGGCCGAGAAAATCGAAGAGTACATACGCAGCAAATTCACCAACCAGGAGTTGTACGACTGGATGGCATCCCAGCTCTCGACGGTCTATTTCCAGAGCTACCAGATGGCCTACGACCTCGCCAAGCGGGCCGAAAAGGCGTTTCAACACGAATTGGGTCATTATGATACAACCTTTGTTAAATTCGGTTACTGGGACAGCCTGAAAAAGGGTCTGCTGTCTGGTGAAAGACTGCATTATGATCTCAAGCGGATGGAGGCAGCCTACTTGGATAAGAATAAGCGAGAGTATGAGATAAGCAAGCACATCTCCCTGGCAATGCTGGACCCGGTGGCACTTATCAAACTGAAAGAGACCGGTCAGTGTTTCGTGAACTTGCCGGAAGTCCTCTTCGATCTCGATTATCCGGGTCAGCACATGAGGCGTATCAAGTCCGTCAGTCTGACGATTCCGTGCGTCACTGGACCATATACCAGCGTTAATTGCAAACTCACGCTGCTGAGGAATGAGATCCGAATTCACAATTCCCCGACTGGTACTGAAGGGAACTATAGGCGGGATGGAAATGGAGACGATCCACGTTTCAAAGACAATGTTGGGGCAATCCAATCCATCGCCACAAGCGGTGGGCAAAACGACAGCGGCGTATTCGAACTGAATTTCCGTGATGAGAGATACCTCCCTTTCGAGGGAGCAGGGCTCATAAGCAACTGGCGCATCGAATTGCCCGATCAGTTTCGACAATTTAACTATGATACCATGTCTGATATCATTTTCCACATCAGCTATACTGCCAGGGAAGGTGGAGAGACATTGAAAAATGCCGCGAAAAGTGAACTGGAAAATACAATTAATGCTATGAATCTGGCGGATGACCGTACAGGCCTCATCATTTTGTTCAGCGCCAAGCACAATTTCCCCGGCGAGTGGCATCGATTTCTCAACCCAACAGGCGCGGGAATGACTCATGTTCTAAAATTAGATTTGAATGAAGAACGATTTCCACACATATTGAGAGGCAGGGATATCACTTTGAATACAGCTCATTTCTTTCTAAAACTTAAGGAAGGGTTTCAGTATAATGATTCACAGCCATTGGCTTTTAAACTTAAGAAAGAGGGTAGCAGCAGCGAATTTACTGGTCAATTCATAACAGACGGTAGTCCCATTTACGGACTCCCCTACAGCAAACCTTTCGAAGATGAGAATGAAACTTTGGAAAAATGGTTTATTGAGGTTGAAGAAATAACTCCAGAAGGAATCGATGACTTACTGTTAGTTTTTTATTATTCTATTCAAACTGGACAATAAGAGGCGGAAGAATGGGAGCGTTGTTACTCATAAGCCGTTAGAGTTGAGTGCAGTTCAGATCTAATTCACCCGGAGCATCCATGGATAGTGGGTGAGGTTTGGCCATGGGAAAAAAAGCATGATCCGCCAATGCAACCACAATGACTTTGAAGCTATCTGCACCATCATCAACGATGCAGCCGAAGCATACAAAGGCATAATCCCCGAGGACCGGTGGAAGGTGCCGTATATGTCGAAAGATGAGCTCCAGCGCGAAATCGATGATGGCGTGGTGTTTTGGGGCCTGGAGGAGAGTGGCACCTTAATCGGCGTTATGGGCATTCAGGACGTCAAGGATGTCACACTCATCCGACACTCCTATGTCCGCACGGCAAACCAGGGTGAGGGCATCGGAAGTAGGTTGCTTTCCGAGCTTCGAGAAAAGACCGGCAGGCCGATTTTGATCGGCACCTGGGCAGACGCAGTGTGGGCGATTCAGTTTTACGAGAAGCATGGCTTCCACCTGGTTTCTTCAGAGGAAAAAGACCGTCTGCTCAAAACATACTGGTCGATTCCCGAGCGTCAGATCGAAACCTCGGTAGTCCTGGCAGATCAGAGGTAATTCCGCCTTTTGGGGCAAGCCTCAATAGGTTTACATTAAGCGTCTCTCCTCATGACATCAGCTGCTTGCGGCTTGAATTAGGCTACATGGAGGCACTTGGCATGCCAGATATACGTTTTCTTTCCGCACGGGAATTGGTTAGACTCATAGGGACGAAAAGGCTTTCGCCTCTCGATCTCATGGAGGAGACCCTAAAGAGAATTCATGCGGTCAATCCTATCCTCAATGCCTTCATCTCAATGAGAGCTGATGAGGCGCTGGACGAGGCAAGGGCGATGACCGAGCAATTGACTTCGCGCAAAGAGCCCCGGCCTCTCGAAGGCATACCCATGGGCGTCAAGGATCTGGAAGACGTAAAAGGCATGGTAACGAGTTTTGGGTCCATCCCTTACAAAAACAATGTTGTCCAGAGCGATTCGATCCAGGTCGCTCGGCTCAAGGAAGCGGGCGCCATTGTAGTCGGTAAAACCAATACCCCGGAGTTCGGATTTACGGGTTTTACCAAAAACCTGCTCTATGGTGTGACCAAAAACCCATGGAATATCGAACGCACTCCCGGTGGATCAAGCGGGGGCTCAGCCGCTGCCGTTGCCGGGGGCATGGTTCCCATGGCCACCGGCTCTGATGCGGGCGGCTCTATCCGCATTCCGGCATCATACTCGGGGTGTTTCGGATTAAAGACATCCTTCGGCAGGATACCGAGAGGCCCGCTCTTTCTCTTGCACACACATCCGCTCTGGTGCATGGGCCCGTTGACGAGGACGGTGGAAGATGCTGCGTTGTATCTGGACTGCGTTGCCGGATATCACCCCTGTGACCCGGAATCTTTACCTAATCCAGACCAATCGTTTTTAAAAAGCTTGCACAATATCCCCGGCAACCTGAGGATAGCCTTCAGCCCTACCCTCGGATACGTTAGAGTACAAAAGGATGTGATGTCAAAGGTGGAAGAAGCCGTAAAATGCGTTGTCGATATGGGTCATTCCGTGGAGCTGTGGGACGGCTCACTGCCCGATGTGGGCGAAATCTGGTCCAAACTCTTCGACCTTGATCTGTACTGTCGACTACATCAGGATCTGGACAAAAATCGGAAAGACATGGGGAGAACGCTGGTAAGTGCACTGGGTCAGGCCAAGTCCTTTTCGGTAAGAGACCATCTTGAGGCGCAGAAAGTCAGAACCGAACTGAACCGAATCATGGGGGATCTCTTTGAGCAGTTCGACCTCCTTCTCACCCCTACCATGCCCACCGAGGCCTTTGCCGCCAAAGGCCCCCCGCCAGGGGATATTGATGGGCACCCCATCCCTTTGCTTGGAGCAGTGGCCTTTACCTATCCTTTTAACCTCTCCGGGCATCCCGCCGCCACCGTGCCGGCAGGTTTTACTGAAAATGGCCTGCCCGTAGGCCTTCAGATAATCGGTCCCCGTCACCGGGATGACCTGGTACTCCAGGCCTCTTATGCGTATGAGCAGATGCGACCATGGAATGATCACCGGCCCTCGATAGGACCATCCCTTCTTTAAAGCCTGTTTCTCTTAAAAGGTATATTTCAACTGCATAATCCTTTTGCCTTAGCTTTAAACATACCTGTATAATCATATTGGTGAATCCCAGTTTGAATCCTGGCCTAAGAACAGGAGGTTCCAATCATGTTTGAGACGCTGGATATCATGATTTCTCTTGCCGTAGTGTCCCCAGGAAATACTTCCACCTCTACCTGAAAGAAGTGGAATGGAGGTTTAACCACAGAACTGATAACCTTGTTGTCTTACTCAGAATTATGTTGCATCAGCGAGTTGTCAAAGAACAAAATTTAGTGCAACTTTAATGGTGTATTACCTTAATGTAAACCAAGGAGGAGATTATGGCAAAAAAGGCCGATGCAGTTTTTGAAGGTGGCGGTGTTAAGGGCATAGGCTTGGTCGGCGCCGTCTCGGAGATCGAGAAGGCGGGCTATACGTTCGAGAACCTGGCAGGTACCTCGGCAGGGGCGATTGTTTCCTCACTGCTCGCCGTGGGATACAAGGCAGCGGGTATCAAGAAAGAGCTCGAGAAGCTCAATTACAATGACTTTAAGGATGAAGGCATGCTCGACAAGCTCGGCGCTATAGGGAAGGCCTTGAGCATCGGATTCGAATACGGCATCTATGAAGGTGAGTTTTTCGAGAACTGGCTGGAAGGTCTGCTTCGAGCCAAGGGGAAAACCACCTTCGGCGATATTATCATGCCCGACTACCAGGAAGAGAAAACCGACAAGAAATACAAATACAAGCTTCAGGTTATTGCAGCGGACCTTGCGGACAGGAGATTACTGGTGCTTCCCGGTGACCTCGAAGAATTCGGTTACAACCCGGATACATTCAGCATCTCACGGGCGGTGAGGATGAGCATGAGCATCCCCATATTCTTCGAACCGGTTCAACTGCAGGATACAAGCGGCCGGACACACCTTATCGTAGATGGCGGGATGCTCAGCAACTATCCGATCTGGCTTCTGGATGACGGGACCAGCAGTCCCCCCTGGCCGACCTTCGGGTTTAAGCTCATGGAGCCCGACAGCAGATCATTAAAAGCCCCCAACAGAAATCCCATAAACAATCCCATAGCCTTTTTCAAGGCCCTTGCCGGCACCATGATGGACGCGCACGATAACTACCATATCTCCAACTCAAAGGGAGATTATCAAAGAACCATTGGCATTCCTACTGTTGTGACAGTTGATGGTGTCGAAAAGGAGATTAAGACTACTGATTTCGGCATCACACAAAAAGAGAGCCAGGCGCTCTTCAAAAACGGAGTTGAGGTAGCTCAGAAATTCTTGGAGACCTGGGACTTTGAGGAGTGGAAAAAGAAATACAGACAGAACGCTTCGTAGTGACGCGGGGTACAGAATTGAGGGATTGAGGAATTTGAGGTGCTGATTTGCGAGCTCTAGAACGGAATTGTATGGCCTTCAACTTGTGTCCGCTATTCACTTTTCCTGAGTTTTATTTCTTGGCAAGATAGACACCACAATAGGATATTTATAATTATCGATTATTGCCTTAGCTCCGCAGCGTAATGAGGGGCGTTTATTCTGCTTGACTTGGCAATTCTGAGGGATATGGATATCTTTTTTTGCACCGAACTAGGAAGGTGCTTTGAGCCTGCTCTTTCCCGATGATCCAGGCGGTCGCCCGTCCCCTGCGCAGACTTCCACACCCGGTGAAGTGGGCCTCACCTCAAAAGTAGCTCGCCCGCCTTCATCTCCAACTTCATCGTGCATAACAGCATGGGCTTCTTCGGTGTCAAAAAAAGACATCCATGTCCCTGGTACCAAAGTTACTTCGGTGCCAAGGCAATAATCGAATTGTAATTTCATGAAGACCCCTCTCTTCTCAACTTTTCTGAGGATGGATCATGCTCTCTTCTTTTTACGTTACGCTACTGACCACATTCTTCAGTTGAGCCTGAGCCCGTTATTCGGTGGCAGAGGACATGGTGGGTTGGGGAAAGGCGGGTCGGTTCTGGTTCTGCCTCCTCGCAGATGTGTCCAACCTTTTTATAACATCTGGTATGAAAACAACAGCCCGAAGGAATCTGGAGGGGGCTCGGGATATCGCCTTCCAGCACAATGGCTTGTCCCTGTTGATGAGCCTGGGGCAATGGCACGGCCGACAAGAGCGCCTCAGTGTAAGGATGGGCGGGGGAATCAAACAGCTCGCTCACTAAACCCTGCTCCACGATTCTTCCCAGATACATCACCGCCACCCTATCGCATATATAACGGATGACCGACAGGTTATGGGAGATGAACAAATAGGTTAGGGACATCTTATCCTGCAGCTCCTCCAAGAAGTTCAGTGTCTGAGCCTGCACGGATACGTCCAGGGCAGACGTCGGCTCATCGAGGACGAGCATCTTCGGATTCAATGCCAGGGCCCGAGCGATTCCAACGCGCTGTTTTTGCCCACCGCTTAGTTCATGAGGGAAACGGTACATATGTTCCTTCTTGAGCCCTACGATTTCCATGAGTTCCTGAACGCGTTGCCTAAGCATGCGTCCTCTCATGTGTTCGTGAATGACCAAAGGCTCCCCGACGCTCTTGACAATCGTCTTTCTCGGATTAAGGGAAGAATGCGGATCCTGGAAAATCATCTGCATGTCGCGACGAAGCCGTCGAAGCATGTTCCGGTCTAGCTCACAGATATTGACACCGTTGAAGAAAATATCCCCGGAAGTCGGGTCGATTAGCCGCAGGATTGTCCTGCCCAAGGTGGTCTTGCCTGAACCCGACTCCCCCACAATGCCATAGGACTCACCCTCTTCAATGTCCAAATCCACGCTCCGGACCGCTTGCGCGATCTCGCTGGACCGTTGAAAGAGCCCCCGCTTGATTGGGAAGTGTTTACTGACACTTCTGACTTCAAGGAAGTTCATGGACGCTGGCTCATTGCTTTCTTGCCCCTGGCCGCATCAGGCCATGAAGGCTCATAAAGGAAACAGGCCACCTGGTGTTCTTCTGCGATCTCTTCCAGCAAGGGCTTTACCTCCTTGCACACGGTCATGGCATGCAAACACCTGGGATGGAACCGGCAGCCTTTAGGAGGATCGATAAAATCGGGAATACTCCCCGTGATCCCGACGAGTTTCCCTTCACGACTGGAAAGGTTCGGAATGGCCCGTAAAAGCCCTTTGGTATACGGATGAGACGGGCTCTGGAAAATCCTTTCAATGGTGGTTAATTCAACGATGTCGCCGGCATACATGACCGCAATTCTTCGGCACACGCTGGCCACAATGCCCAGATCATGGGAGATCAAGAGAACCGAATGATGAAATCGCTCAACCAGCTCCTTGATCAGTCGCAGGATCTGCGCCTGAATGGTGACATCCAGGGCCGTGGTGGGCTCATCGGCGATTAAAATCTCCGGGTCTCCGGCCAAGGCCATGGCAATTAAAACCCGCTGCCGCATCCCCCCACTGAACTCATGGGGAAATTCCTTGATCCGCAATCGGGGATTGGCCATATGCGCCGCATCGAGCAAACCAATGGCTTTCTCCCGGGCCTCGCTGCGGGACATGGATCCATTTCTATGACGGGCATGCCCCCGGATGACATCCACCATCTGTTTTTCAATGGAGAACACGGGATTCAGATAGGTCATCGGGTCTTGAAAGATCATGGCGATCTGATTTCCCCGAATTCTTTTCCATTCTCCTTCGGATAGAGAGAGGAGATTCTGGCCATGGAAGCGGATCTCACCCGACACAATGCGCGTGGGTGGAACCGGAAGGAGACCCAAAATGGCCTTGGCCGTGATCGATTTGCCACAGCCGGTCTCACCTACAAGCCCTAAGGTATCGCCCTTTCCCAGCCTGAAGGAGCAGCCGTCAAGGACTTGGGCCGTACCCTCAAAGGTGTCGAAATGAATCCTGAGATCCTTTACCGTTAGGATACTTGATTCCATGTTCATTCCCGATAATATCCTCGGCTCTGTGGATCCAGGATGTCTCGGAGACCGTCTCCAAGCAAGTTGAACCCCAATACGGTGATAAAGATCGCCAATCCCGGAAACACGGCATACCACCACCAGGTGGGAAGGTAGTTCCGAGCCGCACTGATCATGGCCCCCCATTCCGGCGCGGGCGGCTGAGCACCCACACCCACAAACCCTAGACCGGCGGCGGCCAAAATGGCCATCCCCATATCCATGGAAGCCTTAACGATGATGGGAGAGGTGCAGTTAGGGAGGATATGCAAAAAGATGATCCGGGCCTTACCCGCCCCCACCGACTGGGCCGCCTCGATAAACGCCTCCTCCTTGAGGGACAATGTCTTTCCCTGAACCAGACGGACATACCCAGGCCACCAGACCACTGAGAGCGCAATCATGGAGTTCGTGATGCCGGGACCAAGCGCCCCGATGACGGCCAACGCCAGGAGGAGCCCCGGTATGGAGAGGAAGATGTCGGTGATCCGCATGATGACCTCGTTGACCCAACCCCCAATAAAACCCGCGGTAATGCCCAACGGGACGCCGATCCCCATGGCTACGCACACGATGATCAGGCCGATCCTCAATGAGATTCTGGTACCGAGGATGACCCGCGTAAAGATATCTCGGCCCATTTCATCGGTTCCAAACCAGAACCTGGAATCCGGCTCCATGAGCTTTTGCGACATGTGGACCGCGCCGGTGGCGTCCTCGGGAAAAGGAACGATCATCGGTCCGATCAGGACGACGAGAAAGAAGACCCCCACGAGGATCATACCGGTGACCGAAAGAGGGCTTCGGCTGAATAGATACAGGGATAGACGGATGTCTCGGAAAAGACTCTCGTGTTCCTCTTTCCATTGGGCCCAAACACCCGAGGTTTTGGAGGGCTTAAGATTGGTCCACACGTCATTCATACCGAACCCTCGGGTCTAAGGCGCCGTAGACAAGGTCGATAATGAGATTGGCCACCATGAAATTGATACCGATCAGTAGGGTGACACCCATGATGGGCTGGAAGTCCGAATACACGGCCGACTGTACCGCATACAATCCGATGCCCGGCCAGTCAAATACCGTCTCCACCAGTATGGTCCCGCCAAGCATCCATCCATAGCGAAGCCCCACCATGGTCATGGTCGGAATCAAGGCGTTCTTCAGGGCATACTGGCCAATGATGCGAATCTTTGAAATCCCGTGGGCACGGGCGCTGGTGATAAAATCCCTGGTGAGCACCTCCAGCATCTCGGCGCGGTTCACGCGAACGATACTGGCCAATGCCGGAAAAGAGAGTACGAACGCCGGCAGTATGATATGCCGGAGCGCATCCTGGAAGGCGTGCCAGTTCCCTGTAAGGAGACTATCGACCAAAAAAAGATGGGTGATTTTGACGGGAGGCTCGGTCATCATCCCCAGCCGCCCGCCCAACGGGAGGAAGTCGAATCTCAAGGCCAGAAACAACTGAAGCATCAAAGCCAGCCAGAACATGGGCAAGGCCATTCCTGAAACGGAAAAGACCCTGGCCACGTGGTCCAGAAAACGATCCCGATAGACCGCACAAAGGACACCGAGCGGGATGGCCACCACAACGGCGAAAAGGAGAGAAAAGACAGTCAGTTCAAAGGTGGCGGGGAAAAAAGCAATCAGGTCATCCAGAACAGAGCGTCGGGTGCGAATGGATCGTCCGAGGTTCCCCCTGAACAGGCCTTTGAAATACGCAATGTACTGAAGGACCAACGGCTTGTCGAGGCCAAACTCCGTGCGCATGACCTCCACCATCTCCTCCGTGGCGTCTGGCCCGGCCGCCAGACGGGCCGGGTCTCCGGGGGCCACCCGGGAAACCAGGAAGATAACGGTGATGAGGCCACATAGGGTTAAGATAATGAGTAAGAGCCTCTTGACAATGTATTGTTTCATCTATGTGCATGTGCCCGTGGCCTCGGGCTTAGAAAACAGGGTGAGGATCTCCCTGCGCGAGTTCCCCACCCTGCAATCATACTCTCTATTTTTCTATATAGAGGGGATACATGTCCACCTCGCCCGTAAAGCGCATGGGACAGAACACAAATCCCTTAACATGGTCTCGAAAGGCCCAGCGGCGGTTGTATTGCATGCCGAAGATCTCAGGGGCATCATCCAAGATCATGTTCTGGATCTTCTCATAGTACTTCATGCGCTCATCGAAGTCCGCAATGGTGCGAGCCTTATCGGTCAGATCCCACACCTCGGTGTTGTTGTAATAAGCGCTTCCGTAATATTTGCTCCAAGAGCCCTTATGATATTGGTAGGCCACCACATCGGGATCATTGAAGATGGGGGTGGTAAAAACCGCCATCATATCCGGTGAGGTCTCCATCTTGGACGCTCTGGCCACCATATTGGGCCAGGCCAGGGGAACCATCTTGACCTTGATCCCTAGTTTGGCGAGGTTGTCGATCAGGACAAGCCCGATCTTGCGCTCTTCTTCCAGTCCCTGCACATACACATATTCCAGCTCGAATCCGCCGTCGGGATAACCGGTCTTCTTCATATACTCTTTGGCCTTTTGCAGATCCTGGCGATAGATCTTCTCCTTCAGGGATACATGCCCTCTCAGTCCTATGGGAAAGGGGCTGTCCTCTAAAACGGCATTGCCATTGTAGATCTTGATCAAAGAGTCATAATCAAAGGCATGGCAGATGGCCTTGCGGATGTTGATGTCTTTGGTATAGCCCTTCTGATTGTTCATCTTGACGCCAAAGGTCGTCAGCCCCGGGTCATTCGTCGCATAGATACCTGGCATCTTTGCCACAAGATCAAAGTCCTCCGGGCTTATTCCCTCAACAATATCGCATTGGCCTTTTTGGATAGCAATCCGCTGTGAACTTGCCTCCCGAATCAGCTTGAAGATGAATCCATTGATATGATTGGGATGTTCCCAACCGCGCCAATAATCCTCCACGGCCTCCAGCTCATAGAGGACCCCGTGTTCCCAGCGTTTTTTACTGAAAGGACCTGAGCCGGCATCGCCGTCCTTCATCCACTCCTGGCCCATGTCGCCATCCTTTTCATGGGCCATCACCACCTTCGGGTTCATGATATACCACCAGGGAAGCACCGCGGCAAAGGGCGCATACGGTTTTTTCAGGCTAAAGCGAATCGTGTAATCATCGACCACCGCAATGCCCGATGGGTCCAGCACATCCAGCAGCATCCAGGCTGGGCCCTTCTTGATCTTAAGGGTTCGCTCGAAAGAGAATCTTACCGCGTCGGCGGTCACAGGGTCACCGTTGTGGAATACGGCGTTTTTGACCAGATGAAAGGTCCAGACGCTTGCGTCCGGGCTCGCCTCCCATTTTGTGGCCAGCCAAGGGATGACCTTGGGCGGGCTGCCCACATACTTCAGCAAGCCATCATAGAGGCATTGCTGTAGCATTCGGGTTGACCAGTCATAGTACTGGCTCGGATCGATATTGGGAGCGGGCTGTCGTGCACCGAAAACCAGGATCTTTTTTCCGTCGCGGATTTCCAAGGCCTGGCTTGCCCCGCCCAAAGCGAGAAGAAATCCCAAAACCAGTGCTGTTACTAAAACCCATGTTCTTGCTCTCATAAGACACCTCCTTTTCTAAGGGCCAACATGTTGAAGAACTGACGGCTTTTGTCTGTCCGATTATGTTGCCAAAAGCTCTGCTACTGTCCTGGCGACGATGGCATTGGCCAACAGCACGGGCTTCCGGGTAACTTCTCTCACCATCTTCCGATGATCGGCAGAAAACCCCATGCAGTGAAGAACCACGAGGTCCACCCTTTTCTCACAAAGGATTTCGGCGGCTTGACGGATCTGGTCTTGAGGACCATACGGGGAGGCACTGACCACATGGAGCTTGGGCGTGATCTCAGACAGCTTCTCTTTGGCCTGTTTTATTTGCTCAGGCAGTGGAACAGCCACGCCAAGCGTATACCGATCATCCACCAGGGCATCCACACAGCGATCTACGACCTTTTCCGCTTCAAGCACCAGGCAACGGCTCTTGAATCGTGGGAAATGACCAGTACACAACAGAACAATAAGGTCGACCGGCACTTCATTGAGCTCGTCGATCTTTTCCTGAACCAGCGGTATGACCCGCTCCTTGTCCAAAACCACTTGCTGGCCGCTGGAAAGCCTGGTGCAAAGCCGGCTCTCTTCACCCTTTGGCGCAAGAGATTGAATCTCTTCACTGGAAAGTCCGTCAAGCGCACCCTTCTCGATCACCTCGATATCCGAGCCGAGCACCGGTGACATGCTCGACACAATGTCGTCTCGGGGAGACTGGCCAACCGTAATCATCCCAACACGCTGTTTCATTTTGTCTCCCGCCTTCTGAGCCTGTCCATCGAACCATAGAGCTTCTTCAATCTGGCAAATTCTTGCGTGTCGTAGAACCGGCAGGTGCCTAGTCCATATACTTTGGCCACTTCGACCGCGAACCGGGACGCCATCTCCAAACCCAGGGGCATATTGGCGCCGGAAGCGCTCCCCGGTACCGCCGCTCGCGTGGTTATGGCTACGCCGACCACCGGGCAGTCGGTTAAGACCGATGGCTGCATGATGCTGTTTAGATGATAGATCCCATTTCCGTACGGCGTGATATCCTGCATGGTGATGGGAAAGGCACAGGGGAAATCCCCGGTAACCCACTCCATGATCCGCAGCAGATCCTCGCTGACCCTGAGAATATACCCCTCCTTCACGGTGGGAGATATGGCAAAGCCCTGGTGATTGATAATGTGGTTGCCCTTTGTGGTATCCACTGAAAGAATGGCGTCCATGTCCGGATGGAGCTCTGCGGCGATCTGGTCAAAGAGGGAAACCGGGGAACCCATGAACGGGGTGGGCTCATGGGGAAGGGTGGGCGCGTCCGCACAGATATGCGTTGAGACGTAGACATCGCCGGGGCATTGGTCTCCCCTTTGTCGCATTCTCGCCAGCTTAAGGGCGGCGCTGAGGGCTACGATCGCGCCATCCGCATCGGAGACAAGCCCCAGAATATCCGGCCTGGCTCCAATGCCGCCAAGGGTTCCGAGAATGCCTAAGGTCGGCGCGTCTCCATCTCGTGACTTTCCTTTGATCCCGGGGATGCATACCTGTATGACGTCCGTTTCCCCTTTTTCTCCCTTTATCGTTTCCAAGCGCAGGGTCGGAAGGTCCAATCCAGTGAACAGAGCTGCCACCCTTTCACCGTTAGCACGAGCATCATCCAGCACGTCACATATCTCAATGACTTCCTTTATGAGCAAGCGCACCTCGTATCTGAAAGGTTTAAAACCTAGACTCAAAGGGCGAGTTTTTCACATGAGAATCAGCCCCGGATAAATCAATGCGGCGCCACGGGATTTTCGCCAGCTTAAGGGGTTAGAATTCGTAGTTAACCGATGGAGTGTCAATGATAGGATCGATGTCTTTTCTTAAGAAATCATACTAAATGGAGTAAAATATCGTGTCAAGCAGAAAATTCAGAACGTTTGATTAGCTCATCATGGCTTGAGTAAAGCCTTCCCAACGGCCTGTTCGGCCTCTCGGATAGCCTCTGGCAATCGAACCCCCTCGCCAAGGATAAGATGGTCTCTCGGTACGACCAATACCGCTACCCTGTCACCCTGTCGAATCTCTGCGGACGAGACCGGGAGGCCGCTCTCAAGAGAAAGTAACGTGATCAGATCAGGAAAGGTCGCCTCCCGTTGGCCGTTAAGCTCCAAGGTCATGAACTCATTCCAAAAGGTCAGTTCACACTGTTGGTCCCCTTCTGTTTTGACTAAACCGATATCATAGCCCCCCACTGTCTCGAGCCTCAATGCAGCCACCTGACCCTGGCAAGCGATCCGGCCGCCCAGGACGGACACGGTCGCTTGGATCATCGCGTTTGCGCCTTGGTCGCGAGCGGCCATTATGGCCTCACCCACTTCGATGGCCTGAGAGGTGCCGCCCGGAGCAGCATGCTGTCTCAGATAGGCTGCATCGATCGGATCTCGGCTCACCGCCACAATCCCACCGGCCTGGATCGAGGCATGTCGTACCATGCTGGCTGTGACCTCCAGTTTCCCCTTGAACACCGCTTCGAGATACCGGCCGGTTTCCGGATTCCCACCTACTGCCGACTGTATCGAAACGTAGCCATCGAGCCGATGGATTCCCATCGCCCCCATAAGTCCTGTTGGATGGGCTCGACCGTTGGCCGGCGCGTCGATCATGGGAATACCCATCGCAGCGGCTTGGAGCCATCCATTGACCCCAGAGCTTGCACCATTCTCATTGGCAATGATGCCGGCCAATTCCATGGGCCGACTCTCGAAGAGCAGCTCAAGTGCCTTGATGTGGTCAACCGGTCGAACACACTTCTCTGCAGCCGCAGGCGCCCCCACCACCGACGCTGTGACAACCAGATCGTCGTCGTCCAGATCATCAAGGGCCATCAGTACGGGGCTACCCAGACGCACAGCTAGGCTGGCCCGCTCAAGCCCATCTTCGATGTCACCACCCCCGCCGCCGCCGAGCACGGCACCGCCCAGTACCGCGGCCTCGGCCAAACGTTGATCAAGTCGCATGGCGCTCATATGACCTCCCTTGCTGGAAGACGATTCCACCGGCTTAGAAATTGAATGAGGTTCTGTGAGAGAATCATAGTCTCATTTGGGAAGAGATGGCATCGGAGGATGGGATTGTCAAGGAAAAAGTCTGGCGTAAATCTGAATGGGGTCAGGGATAATTAGCACCAGGCATTCCTACTATTGTGACAGTTGATGGTGTCGAAAAGGAGATTAAGACTACTGATTTCGGCATCACACAGAAAGAGAGCCAGGCGCTCTTCAAAAACGGAGTTCAGACAGCTCAGAGATTCTTGGAGACCTGGGACTTTGAGGAGTGCAAAAAGAAATACAGGCAGAATACCGCTTAGCGAGGAGGGCTGCTGATTTACGGATTAAAGGGTGAGATACCCATCAGGGGCCAGGCTGGTTGCCAACATCATCATGTTAATATCACGGTGCTCCGTCCAGGTGCTGGCCTCTCGGTTTGTATGTTCAAGCCAGAACATCTCAATGTCTTCACGCACCTGTGCATAGCGCATCAGGCTCTCAACCTGCGCATGCAAAGGATTTGGTTTATTGAAACAGCCGGGATTGTGCGTAATCAATCCCTGCAACCTTTCAACTGCCCGCAAGCCAATAGACAATCCCAGCTCCCGAAACGCAAGACGGTAGTCGGCGGGAAGCTCCAATGGATTCTGGCTCGCCCAGGATTCCAAACCCTGCAGGGAAGCATCCAATAGAACCTCCGGCAGGTCGGTGTGTTCAAAGTCTTCGGTAATAATCAATTGTGCTACCTTGAAGGCGTCACTCAAGAGACCCCCGATACCAAGGGGGTCATCGGTAGCCCAGCTTTTCCCTTTACAGATATAAGCCATGTCGGCGATCTCGGCATCGAGATCCAGCCACATTGATTCTTCATCATCTTTAGCTGGAGTTCCCCGAAGCTGATGGTAGGTGATGAATCCGTCCAGAGGATCGTGATGTCCCATGGACGGTACAAGCGGATACGAAAGGTCTATGCTCATTTTCCAGTACATCCGTTTTGGACCGCCGAACGATGGAACAAAGGTAAATCCGGCATGGGCCGTTTTCGCAAGCTCTATCGCCCACCTATTGTAAGTCGCGTCTCCTGTTACTCTGCTCACACGATTGAGAGCGTGCATCCATTTCGTCAGGTAATGGTAGTACTGCCCGTCCCGATCCCATTCCAGGCGTTCATCCACTGGATCAGCAGGTCTCCGTTCGCTCATTTCTTTACCGATCCGCAACCCCCCCTTGGTGGGGTGCCTGTTGCCCTCGTGCTCATCGAGGCCGCTGATCCAGCCGGTTCGCGGGTCGTCTTCACGGTGCCGGCCCAGTACCGTATGGACCTGATCGACCAGGCGCAACGCGAGTTGCTGGTATATTTCATCGCCCGTTTGACGATAAAGCTCCAGGAAGTTGCAAACGGCAAAGGCGTCAGTCCATAAGTAGCGCCGCGGCGGGACCTCTCCGGTCGGTAAGAGTCCGGTCAGCGTGGTAAACTCGGTCATGATTTCCCTGATCAGAGACGGGGGTGCATGTTCTTTCATGTTTTCTCCAAAGGCAGTTCGGAATGGTCGATGTCTGATCCCGATCCTTTCCCTCCAGGTCCCATCATGAATGAAGGGGCCGATCGTGTATGTGTTCCATTTGATCACAAATCCGATTCAATGTAAAATAATTCATAGGTGAACTCGATCATGGTGTATGAACTTACAAGCCATATAGGAAATGGCAGTAAAAGCTTGTACGATCCCATAAAGAGAGCGGAAGACACGGCCCGGATCGTATGCAGCGGCAATCGCAGAAGATATTATCGGTTCCGGCCGCCCCGAGACATTACCGTCCAACGAATTTCACAAAAGGCCCTGACCCACAAGGTCATGTGTGCAGTTCCCGTGGTCATCCTTGACACACAAGGATGATCATCCTATACTGGCATATATAAAAAGCGAGTTCTTATCATTTCGAAGCATGAAGGTCATGCTTGTGTCTCACTTTTTACGAGAGCATCGAAGCTTGGTGCTATGTTGAAAATGAATTCATTGGAGGAAGTTTGAAGTGATGGAAGATCCCAAACAGAGGCTGGTCACCAGCATTTCCACCGCCGAACTGGAGCGACGATGGAAAGCAGTCCGAGAGATGATGCGGGAGCGCAACTACGACTACCTGATCATGCGCAATGATGAGGAGTTTCTCGGAGGCTACGTGAAATGGTTTACCGACATACCGGCGCGGCATAGTTATCCATACACCGTCATTTTCCCGGTGGACGGGGAGATGACCTTGATCTCTGCGGGTTCCAACCCTCCAGGTGATCCAGGACCGCCCCCATGGGCGGTGCGTGGCGTAAAACGGAGATTGGGGGCGCCCTACTTCGCCTCCGTTCACTACACCTCCTATTACGATGCCGAGCTCGCCGTCGAGGTCTTACAGGAAAAGAAAGGAACAACCATCGGGCTCGTCGGCCGATCCTACATACCTGTCACCTTTTTTGAGTACCTGAGCAAGCATCTCACAGGAGCACGCCTTGAGGATGCCACGGACCAGATTGACCGGATCAAGGTCGTCAAGAGCCCGGAAGAGCTCGAATTGATCAAGGGCACGGCAGAACTGCAGGACCGGGCCATGGAACACCTGAAAAAAGTCATCAGGCCGGGTCTCAGGGATTTTGAGGTGTATGCCGAGGCGCTCTACCATACCACTTTGAGCGGGAGTGAGCGCCAGCTCATTTTGGTGGCGTCCGGACCTCAGGGAACGGCTGTGCCCTTTGCTTCGCGCCATTTCCAGAACCGCATGATCAGCGAAGGAGATCAGATCTCGGTCCTTATCGAGGTGAACGGTCCGGGCGGATTTTACACGGAGATCGGGAGGATTTTCTCGGTCGGGAAACCCTCCCAGGAGTTGCAGGATGCTTTCGGGGTCTCCGTGGAGGCACAGGAACTAACCGTCCGTCTGTTGAAACCGGGAGCGGATCCCAAGGAGATCTGGGATGCCAATAATGCCTTCCTTGAAAAAAAGGGGTACTTCCCTGAGAGACGTCTCTACGCGCATGGTCAGGGATATGACCTGGTGGAGCGGCCCCTGATTCGATATGACGAACCCATGAAAATCACGGCGGGAATGAATCTGACGGTGCATCCGGCGGCGGTAAGCAAAAGCGTCTGGGGGAGTTTGACCGACAACTACCTCGTTACAGAAGACGGGGCCGGCCCGTGCATCCACAAAACGCCCAAGGAGATCATTGTTGTCTAAGAATGCGAGCAATGGGGAAAACATGCACCTGCTGATCATTGATGATCGCGTGGCCTATATTCAGAAACGCATGGCATCGAAATTTCCGGAACTGGTCATTCATGGTGCGAACGACGAAAGTGAGGTAGGAGATTTCGCGGAGAAAGCAGACATCCTCCTGGCCATCAAAGTATCCGATGAGTTGCTCAGGAGAGCCAAAAGGCTGAAGTGGGTTCAGTCCATGATCACCGGGGTCGATTTCTTCCTGAATCTCCCATCCCTCAGGAAAGACGTCTTGCTCACCTCCAGCCGGGGTATGCACGGCCCGCAAATGTCCGAGTTGACCCTTCTGCTCATGCTTGCCCTGAACCGGAGATTTCAGGATAACGTTCTGAACCAGAAGAAGAAAATCTGGGAGAGATGGCCGGGAACGTTACTGTGGCAGAAGAAGGTGGCCATTCTCGGCATAGGCGTCATCGGGCAGGCTATTGCAGAGAAATGCAAGGCCTTTGGAATGACGGTTTATGGAATTGATCCTGTTAAACGTGAGGTCCAGGCGGTGGATCATTTCCTCGGACCGGAGGAACTCGCCGGGGTGCTTGGAGAGGTGGATTATTTCGTCAATGTTGTCCCTTTTACCCCTGAGACCAAAAGGATGGTCGGCGCAAAGGAGTTTTCGGCCATGAAGCCCACGGCTTTCTACATCAGCGTGGGCAGAGGTGACACGGTGGATGAAGAAGCGCTGATCGAGGCCTTAAGAACGGGGAAGATTGCCGGCGCCGCCATGGATGTGTTCAGCACTACACCGTTGCCGAAGGAAAGTCCTCTCTGGGACATGAAGAACGTCATCATGACCCCGCACATCGGGGGACTGAGCGACGTGTACATAGATCAGATGCTTCCCATTTTCGAGGAGAACCTGCGACGATTCCTTCAAGGAGAAAGGCGCAACCTGGTCAATCTCATAGAAAGGTGAGAAAGCTGCTCTCCCGGAGAGACGATCTGAAGAGGAATTGGCTGCATCGATGGGAACAACGCACGCGAAAGGGGGTGATGGCCCTACCACGGTATAAAGGCGCGGAAGAGTTTTATTCGTGTCCACGACTTTTCAATGAAAGGAGAAATTATGAGTGAAGCCTCCCCGCTCTGAAGAGCGTGGCGCCAAAGGATATCACCATTCAGCAGATCTGCCTGGCCTCTGTGCCTTATATCATCTTTGATGTGCTCATCATGGCCATGATCATCGGCTGGCCTCCCTTAGCGCTGTGGTTGCCGAGTTTCGTTCAGTGAAGCCTCCCCCCTCTGAAGAGCGGGGCATCCGCATAATGGATGGCGTCTCCATAGCCTTCAGTCCTCCGAAGCTTTAGCGAAGGAGGGCGGAACTCTCCATAGCCGTTAGCCTGCCTTCGCTCTTACGAGCTACGGCGCCGTGACCCCCCCTTCCATCCTCCGTAGCCTTACCGAAAACCGACCTGAGCCAAAATCGTTAAAAACTTTACCGAAAATGGCTTTGAGCTAAAATCGGTAAGAATCCGATTCATGGATTGCGAAGATTTGCCCGGATTAAATAAGGGCTTGTGCGAGTAAGTGTCAACTGGAGAATTATCCCGTTTTCTGAACCGTGGTGAAGCAGAAAATTTACCGAAAACTGCCTTGAGCGGAAATCGGTAAAAAATCGTGTCGCGGAGGTGCAAGCTCAGCGAAGCAACAGTCAAGAGCGGATTTAACCCCATTTCCTCTGAGAGAGGTGCGATTATCAAAAAAGACAACAAGCATCAGCTTATGCAATCAGTTATTTGATTGTTCAAGAGTCCCTACTTTCATATCTCAAATATGCGTTATTGTATTGTGAAACGTAATAATTAGGATCTGACCCTATTATCCTCATAGAGATTGTTTGGCATAGTAGTTCTTTGGCTTGTAATTTGAAAGGTTATTTGAAAATTCAATGGTAAAATGGTAAAGCGATTTTAAGAAGTTACCCGGAACCCATTCCCTTCATCGGAGGGAATGAGGGAGGAAGCTCTTGGAGATTTTGCTAAACTCAAGATCAAAGAAAACAATGGAGGGGGATGCATTAAATGGAAAACTTGAAACAGGAAGCCATTAATGCCATCTCGAAGATGCCTGATTCGGCAGACATTGATGAGATCATGTACAGACTCTATGTGATAGATAAGGTAAGAAAGGGCAGGGAGGCCGTTGAACGAGGAGATACCAATTCACTTGAAGAACTAAAAAAAGAAATAGAGTCATGGTAAAATGGTCCGGGCCTGCCAGAATGGATCTGAAGCAGATCCACGATTATATTGCTAATGATTCCAGGTACTACGCCAAAAAAGTGGTACAGACAATCGTGGAGAGAACAGAGGAACTTATGGTTTTTCCCGAAATAGGTCGCATAGTGCCGGAGATCGATAATCCGAACATACGATAACTGTTCGTTTGTTCATATCGTTTGATATACGAGATTTCTTCTGACGGAATAGAAATTCTTGCACTAATACACGGTAGAAGAGATTTCTTTGAGAGGATAACGGAATCATAATCCGTTTCATAACAGGCCTTGCCAAGGTCCGCCTTCAGGGCGGCAGGATATGCCATGCTGAAGTTCACTGGTATGAAGCCCATGGCGTAGGTAAAAGGAAGATGAAATTTAAGCGTTTACTGGACTGAAGCGATGAAAGAGCAACGAACAGAACAGAGGTTTGCGCTTTGTATTGAGAACAAGGACTGCGAGGATCTGGAAAAGCGAAAGGTTTATCAAATCCTGCTGGACGAGGCGGCAGCAAAGGAAGGATACCTGAGAGTCGTCGATGAGTCCGGAGAGGATTACCTCTATCCTGATTCCTATTTCATCCTTGTCAAGCTTCCTCGGGAGGCGGAAGACGCACTGCTGATGGCAAGCTCATGAGCCACCCAGCGAAGCTCCTCAGTTAGGCCAACCAGTGCCCGGTGTCACAGGCTCACCACTCCGCCATAACAATGGCGGGCAAGAAAGATGGCGGGCAAGCCTTGACATGAGACATGAGCTGGCTCATATCTTCACTTTTGCCATGTTTCGGGATCAGAGCCTTTTCTTGAGCCAATCGCTGTTAGCATAGCTCAACCCGTAGGAGCAAAGTCACTGTGAGTCGCTTTCCTCAATATCAAGCAGCAAAAGGCAGTCAGAAGTGGATTCAGAAGCTCGTTAACGAAAGGCCAGACCTGCTGAATTCTCTCATCAGGACCCTATTGGAAGGATTACCGAATCGGGCCATAAAACCGGCCTGAAATTATGTATCGGTTTTTATGAGCTTGTCTCAAAGAGGTCATAATGGAGTATCAAAGCCTGATCCACATCCTTCATGATTTCGGCAGGAAGATCACCCAGTTTCTTGAGGAGGCGGGCCTTATCAACCGCGCGGGTTTGGTTGACCATCACTTTTGAGCGGGTCCGCAATCCCCCGGTTTTCGCTGGTACCTCGACCTCGAAGGAGTAGACACGGGTCACATTTGAAGTAATAGGCGCAATAGAAACAATGGGAGAATGGGCGTTGTTGATGTCATTGGAGACGACAACCGCAGGCCTTGTCTTCCTGGCTTCAGCGCCGACTGTGGGATCGAAGTTCACCAGGAACACATCCCCTCGCTTAATCGAGGCCGTCACCGATCACTCCCTCAAGCTCCTGGTTAACCCTGCGAATCCCGGTTGCCGCTTCCCTGTATTCGGCTGCAAGCCTTCCGGCCCTCTTATCCCTGAGAACACGCTCTATGGCCGTGGAGATGAAACGACTTCTCTTTCTGGGCTCTACCTCCCGAGAAAGCTTTTCAAAGAGATCCTCGGGAAGACTGACGTTGATTCGAACAGTCATTGTGACACCTCAGTGTGTTTTTTATTACACAATATCGGAATACACTCATTTTGTCAATTTTATTAGTAAAGCGGGCCCTTAAAAATTTAAGTTGTGAAGTTCTGGAAATTGTTGATTAAAATTGAAAATGGGGTCTGCTCTTGACTCTTACTCAGCTCACTGAGCTCTGCAATCCTTTCTTTGAGCCTCTGATCGGTGGATCTCATGATTCAGGGGACCTTGCTGACTGGGTTGAATAATTTCCAGAAGTGGAAAGTGGGTCATGAGTAGGGGACGTTGATTCCGAAAGCAATATAATATGCCGCTTTACATTCGCCAATTTTTCAGCATCCGCTATGGGATTGAGAGCTGAGATGTGGAGGAGTGGGACGTGAAGCTCCCCGCGCTTCTCCACCCTCCGCAGTCGCACTGCTACGGACGCCGTCGGCCATAGCCTTTGGCGTCGGACGAGGACGGGCACGCGGGGCATCTGTGGCAAAGCCAAGCGGAACTGCATCTACTTGTCAAAGTCATTGCCTGAACAAACATGATATGTCTTCACCGACACTAACGGTACCGCTCTGAGACTTTCTCTCGCTCTTCATCCGATAGGGATTGCATATAGGACTTCCACCCCGGACACCACCCGATATGCCATTTCCATATGCGGGCCACAATTGATCGAGGGTTTTTATCGTAGCTCGCTCGAAACCAGCATTTCTCACAACGACTCATTGGTATGCTCTCTTTCATCCTTTGTCTTACATTTGGCGTTTATCCCTGCGAGGAAAAACGCCCAGTTTTGCTCGGTTTACTCATGAAACTATCTTGTGAATACGCTTCACTTGTCAAGAGAAATCGGCTCTTTCAGTCACTTCACAATGGATCGTTTCTTTGCTCACAGCGTTTTGCTTGCTCAGAGAAGCCTTCATGCCGGAGCCCTTTTTAGGGCCTATCCTTCTGCCCTTGGGTTTGGGATAACGAGAGCACAACAACCAATAAAAATGGAATTTGATAGAATGTGGTGGGTAAGCTAAAACCTAAAAGAATCAAACCATCACAGGTCTAGAGTTACTGCTTTACATATGGACGTGCTGCTTTCCCATAGGGGCATTCGGCTGCATCACCGGGCGGCGCGGAGCGCCTCCTATGGAGCGCAGCGGAATAGCCGTCCTCTTATATCCTTTGCTGTTTTTGAAGTAATTCCCGGAGCTGATCAAAGAATTCATTTCGTATCTTTTCTATATGCAATGCTTCCCTGTAATCAAGATCAGCTCTGTCTTTATGCTTAAACCTGTCTGGCACAAACTGTAACGCATAGGAATTGACCTGTCTTTTCCAAAACCACTCTGCACAACAGAATTGGATGTTTTCCGGATCGATAGCCGTGATTTCATTCAGAGCCTCAAGCAACCCTCTCCCCAAAGCACTGTTTTCAACACAAAGGCAAAGGTAGGCGATCCTGTATTCCACTCTGGCAGGGGTATCTGTAATTGGCAAGGACTCAAGGTTATAAGGATCCTTCTGATTGTTGTGGATGAAATGTCCATAGCAACTCTGCACGGTGAAACAATAAGGCAATTTGTTAAAACCGTTTATGAGATCGATGATGGGTGCATCAATCATATCATCGCTGAGACCAGCCAGACTTTTCTGCCTTTGCTCTTGATAATGCGGGTTTTCCGTCAATTCTTTCGGTTCAGTAAAGGTTTCCAACTGTACTGTCTCTTATCATAAGATAATTGATTCTGTTTGTCCGGGTGACGATCTGCGTCAGCGGCGAGCTATTGCCAGACCGCTGAACGCGAATGTTCGGTGTTCCTCTAATTTGTTCCTCGAAAGCATGCGAAAGTTAAAACAAAAGGGGCACCTTGAGGGCCAAGTCCCAGCGATCAACAGCATAAGATTCCTATCGCAAAACTTTGAGGCCTGATCCTCCTTACACTATGCACCCTGATCGCCCTCTTAGTTATCTCAGGTTAGGTTCACTTTGCTCAAGAAAGCTTAAATACAACCCCGCTGTTTCTTTCGGTTTCTCAATCATGGGGAGATGGCCCACGGCATCCATCACCGCTGCCTTGGCATTCGGCATAACCGCTTCGAGAATCTTTGCGGCGGAGACGTGCAGCACCCTGTCATGGGTACCCCAGACGATGAGGGTTGGAACCGGCAGGCCGTTCAGCAGGACCTCCAGGGGCGGAACGTCACGAGAACTGAGGAGCTGTTTGAAGATCTTGCTGTTGAGCGGTTGATGCTCGATGGCCTCCTGAATGAGGTACCTTTTGATGACAGTGGGTATGAACGGTCTTTTCACGAAAACAAAATCCAGCAGGTGCTCGTAGTCTTCTGCGCTTTTTGCAACCAGTGGATTCGGTTTCCCTTCCTTCAGTCGTCTGTACATTTCACTTGGTTCAGAAGAGGCAACGCCGCCCGGTGCAAGCAGCAGGAGACCTTTTACCTCCTCCGGATAATCTGACGCATAGGCTCCTGCGATGGTGCCCCCCATGGAGCTTCCGCCGAGATGCAACGACTTGATTCCCAGAGCTCGGATAAGCGCCTTCACCCGCTCGACCTGAGCGCTGATCGTATAGTCGGCGTCAGGATCGGCGCTGCTTTCCCCGAAACCTGGCAGATCCGGAGCAATTACCCTGAAATGTGGGGTGAGATGCTTCCCAAATCGTGTCCAGTTATCCTTGTTTGCACCGAATCCGTGGAGCAGCACGAGTGCATCGCCTTTTCCTCCTTCCAGATATGCAATACGCAACCCTTCCACATCGATGCTGTGCTGCTTCAGTCCCCCGGCACTTCTTTCTGCCGTTCTCAGAAGATCAACCGTGGCCGCCGGAAAGAGAAAATAGACGCCAACCAAAGCGAGGAGGATGACTAACGGAGTCAGAATAACTATCTTTTTCATCTTAGTTGCCATGGATTGTCCCTATGCTCTTTTAAAACACTCCTATGTGATTACAGGAATGCCGGGTTTTCTTAATCTGATATCATCAATAGTTGATCGTAGAGTAGAGCCCCCTGGTTACTTTCTCCTTCAGAATTTACATCGAACGACGCGCATGAGCGGCGCGCCAGCGAAGCAAGGCTTTAGCTGCCTTCGGTTCCCGCGTCTGCTCGATGCGCTGGCTAGGCAGCTCTCTATGTCAATCTCCGGTGGGAGTTACCGTGCTTCCTTCAATCATTAGGATAACAGTCCGCTCTGGAGCCCTCGTTCGGTGAAGCATGGCCTTAGGCACCGTAAATCCCTGCTGGGGAGTCAATTCGACAGTCCGACCCTCCAAATCGATCAAGAATTTACCGTCGATGACATAAAAGAATTCATCCTCTTCGTCGTGTTTGTGCCAGTGAAATTCGCCCTTCAACACGCCGAGTCGCACTACGCAGTCATTCACCTGACATAGGGTCTGATTAAACCAGTCCTCTTTACACGCCGCATGTAGCTTCCCAATGTCGATAAGCTCCAAGGGGTTGAATTTGACGTCGGTGTGGATGGAATACGCCGATTCAGTGGTCATGCTCGCTCCTCCTACGCCCTGTAGTAATCCTCGTATCTCTCTTTGTTGTTGCCCAACGAGCTGCGAGATAAGCTGCACCCCTTGGGCGCGGTAGATGCTTTTTTGTGCCTCTAAAGTGCCAATGGAGTGGAGCGAAGCAGAGTCCCGCTTCCAAGGCGGGATGTCAGCTTCATGGATCCGTTAGGTGAAGATGTCCACTGCCAAGAGCCGCCCCCTTTTCTTACAAACGAGCACTAAGACTCAAGAGCAGACTTTCAAAGAGCACCTTCTCCCTGAATGACTAAATAGGTCACCCGCCTCCATGAAGCGTTGCACCTGTGTTTGCTTCGCACTCCTCATGCCCGGCAACTAATGAACCGAGAGATACCGGTTTCACCGGTGGCCGCACAGAAAGAAGAGGAATCCTACTCCCCGGTTTCTTTGTATAGGCGGCCACAATATCATACAGGACAGACCCGCAGATTCTTCCCTGACAGCGCCCCATTCCTATTCTCGTTGCCCTTTTGATAGCTCCAGGCGTCTGAAAACCGTCTGAAAGTGCGTTTTTTATGTTCCCCATGGTCACATCTTCACAACGGCAAATCACGGTTTCATCAGGAATCAGGCTTATTGCTTCATCGGGAATCCTATAGAGGGCATTAAAATAATTTCCAAAGCTGAGATGATGCCTCCTCTGCGTGGTTATTCTCTGAAATTGGGGTAAGAATTCACGCTCTTCGATCTTTTCTAATTTCTTGAGTATTGAGAGTGCTGCAAGAACGCCTTCGTTCAGGGATTTCAGGGCACCTGCGATACCGGTTATCTCGCCAGCCGCATAGACATTTTGAACGCTTGTCTCAAGAGCATCCGTGACCTTTACCACCCATCCTCCCTTACCTTCTTCATATTCGAGCTCACAGCCTGCAAGTTGGGGAAGTTCGATGTTTGGGGTGAAACCATACCCGATAGCAAGTGCACTGGTCTGGTATATCCTCTCACTGCCTTTTCGCACAGCCCCTTTTTGGTCTACCTTTGCAGTGAGCACTTCCTGGACGTATTGATCTCCCCGTGCCTCAATGATCTTGGTTCTATGTCTGATGGGCACGCCAGAAAAAACGAGTTTTGAAATATATCGGGCGCCTTCGGTCAGTTTTGAGAATTGATGAGAAACCTGAGTAAGGAGCGCAAGCTTGGCAATCATTGAAGTCTGTTCCAAAACAGCGACCACGCTGCCACCATTTTTCACAAAATCATGCGCTACGGCAAACAGGAATAAGCCCGATCCTCCAATCAAGATCTTTTTGGAAAAAAGAATGCCCGAACTCTTCATGAGAACTTGAACAGCACCCGTTGAAATGACTCCAGGGAGTGTCCAACCCTTAAAGGGCAAGAACCGTTCCCGGGCCCCTGTTGCAAACAGAATAACTTCAGGTCTGATTGTAAAGACGCTTTTCTCGTTTTCTTCTACCAGCAGTTCTCTCTCTGGATAAATGGCCAGTACCACGGTTTGATTCATTACCGTGATCTTCTTCTGCTTGATATTTTCAATAAAGCGAAAACCGGTTTTTCTCACTTTATCTGATTCAGACACGGTATGGGTACCCAGTTGTTCAGGAATCGTTCGTAGGATCTGCCCTCCAATGTGTATATTTTCATCCAGGAGCACCACATTCAGATTATGATCTGCAAGCGTGTTTGCTGCCACTATGCCTGAAAAACCGCTGCCGACAATAGCGACATCATACCGTTTAGGTTTCATCTGTAGTTATCTCCATTTCCTCTTCAACTTCAATCATACAGGAACGCTGATTTTGGATACCTTTTATTGAGACCAGACATCCATAACAGACCCCCATCCCACACAGGGGACCACGTCCTTCTCCAATGTCTCTACTTCTATTCAATATTCTATAACCAGCGGCATGCAGTGCAGCCAGAACGGTTTCACCTTTGTACGCACGAGTTTCTTTTCCATTTACAAATATGGTTACCGTTTCCTTTCGTACAATAGTAGGTATCCTGAGATCTTCCATCATAGCTTCTCTATAATAAAGAATTTGCAAACGCGATTCTGTCCATACGATAGTTCTCTCTTCTGCGACAAGGTGCACGCATTCTTGAAGAATTCCACCTAAAACGATAGCCATAGGCCAACCTAGTGTAGTGTCCCAGCAATAACTTGCGTAATTTGCACGATCGCACAACTCCCAGAATAACGATATTGTAAATCCGAAATTAGAATATCGAAATGCGAAACAAATCCGAATATCAAATGACCAAAATCCAAAACTTGTTTAAATAATTGGAAAATTCGAATTTTGAAATTGTTTCGGATTTCGAATTTCGTGCTTCGAATTTTACACTTTAACAGCTCAAAACGAATAATCGAATCTCATTTCATTTTCATAAGTTTCTTTTAGGACGTGATACTAGCATCATTTCAGCAGTGAAATCTTTCTAATCTGAATTCATTGAGGGAGATTGGGGTGGTGTTGGTATCAATAAGTTCAGCAATTACTTCACCGGTAATGGGTGACAGAGCTACACCATCCCCTTCGTGACCTGCTGCCACGATAAACCCCTCCACGCCATCAACGTTTCCAAGTATCGGCAGTCCGTCTTGTGTATAGGGCCGAAGCCCTGCAAATGCTCTAATGATGTGAGTATCTTTGAGTTGGGGAATAATGTGTATTGCCTGAGTTGCGATATTCGTCATTGCCTGGTGCGTTGTTCGTGTATCAAAGCCCACAAACTCTCGAGTGGATCCCAGTAAGAAATTGCCGCTCGACGTCTGATCTATGGATATACCCTCGCCCTCAGTTTCTGCCAGAGCAGGATCAAATTTGGCAGCAATATATTTAGCGGATAGTACACCCCTGTTGAGGACCGGAGGCATTGGTTCGGTTACCAAGAGTTGTCCTCGTCTGGGTTTTATGGGGATATCCAAATGAACCAGTTTGCCAATTTCAGGAGCATATGCACCGGCAGCATTAACGATTGTGGTGGTTTCTATTTCACCTTTTCCGGTTTTCACCGACCTCACCCGATGGGACTTCAATGCAATTCCTGTTACCTCGTTTTCAGTAAAAACGCGCGCACCCAATCTTTTGGCCGCACGGATAAAGGCATATGTAAGCAATAGTGGATTTGCCTTGCCATCTGAAGGAGAAAAGGTTGAACCAAAGATCTTTTCTGACAATGAGGGTTCCTTTTCTCTCGCTTGATTGATATCTAAAAGAGAAATATCTAACCCGATTTTTCGCTGTTCTGCTACAAAGCGTTCCATGACTTTTAGTTCATGGTCATTTTCAATAACGATCATTCCGCCACTATTTCTATATTCTATATCAAAGTGCAACTCATGTTTCAGATCGCTGAATCTCTTTGTACCCTCTTGAGCCAACCGGAGATGTGGGCCAGGCTTCTTGGATTGCAGGAAGATCAATCCATCGCAGGCACCAGAGGTGCCTGAGATAAGCTCGCCTTTTTCTAATAGCACAGCTTGTATTTTCTTCTTGGAAAGATGGTACAAGATAGAAGACCCGATTACGCCTCCTCCAACCACCACCACATCTGCATTTCGGGGTAACAATTTCGATTACCTCCCAGCCCTTTGCGCTTTATGAAACCGTTACATTTGCCTGTCACGCGAAACTCAGAAGGAGATTCACTGTGATCACGCTACATACCGCGAGTCATTTCTAGGGATTATTTCGGTATGGCTTATGGGAGCCTGGTGTTGATGAATGCCTCTGTCAAAGAATTTCCTTCGGCGTAACACTTTAGCTCTTTGAAAAGGTGGCGCTCCTGTCCATTTGCTAATGCCCGGTGGCTATTCGTAACCGAACCCGGGGACCGAGCATGGGGATATCTTTTTTTGCTCTGCCCTCTAAACAAGGCCCCGTACAGGGCCGTTTCAAACCGACGCACCGCCCCATAAGCCTTAGCACTAAGGTACCAGCCTGTGTGCGCCGTTTTGAAACGCCCACTCCTCTGAACCATGAGAGGCCTGCCCTGGCGCTCAGCTTCCGGAGTGTTGTATGGATACGAGAGTATCTCACATCTCAGTTCTCCTTACTCATGCCTTATGAGCCAGGTCTGGGCCAGGGACAGAGTCAAAAAAAGATATCTCCATGCTCGGGTTACGATTAATTTCAAAGAGGTAACGTGTTACCCTTCGGCAAGATTCATGGCACTCTGAATTTTCCCCCTGCCACAGAACTCCCCCTACCAGGCCAAAGGCCTATCAAACTGTTTTAGAGACCTATTGAGGCCAAGGCTTCTATGATAACTAATAATCCCGGGAGAATGAAATCATAAATCGCATAGCTATGATTTTATTATTGACACACAAGGCCCTTTTCCCTATAGGCTTTAGGAAGTGACTCTTGCCGCCTGCTATCACTTCTGTTTGGGTTCTGATGAATTCTGCAAGATTCCGATATGAACCTTTTGTAGCACCGTAAAGCGGTAAAGTCCACAGGCCCAGCTCCCCTGGCGTAACCCGCTTCGTACAATGAGCGACATAAGATGATTTAGGCCCGCAGGTATTGCCATCTTGCCGGGTTTCCAGAAACCTGATTGGGAAATGGCAGTCGAATTATTAGAAAGGCCTCTCACCTCATGGCAGATGTAATCCCCATCGGCGCCGCTCCGTATATACACGGCACCCTTCCAGAGCCTAAGAACCGCTTGTATTTCCTCCCCGATCCGCTGATTTTTCATAGTACGCCAACATATTGTGAAATAATTCAATGCAATAAGGGATTTTAGGCAGATTTGGTGCTAAGGCGATGAGGTGGCGAATATGGGTTTATGGGATGCGAGCAACAAATTGGAACTTAGTGAATTCTCAAGGATTCACTTTTTTCTGGGTCGTTAACCTTTAAGGAGGGATAGACATGAAAACAAAATCAAGATCCCATCTTTGGTGTCTGGTAAGCCCGTTGATCATTGGAATGCTGGTGTTCGGCTTGCCCGGCTTAGTTTCGGCCAAAGAGCCGGTTAAAATCGGCGTTATGACACCTCTTTCACCCCCTGGCGCCACACTGCTTGGCAAGTTTATCCTCCAGGGAGCCCGGATGGGTGCTGAATATGTGAATTCAACAGGAGGTGTTTTAGGGGGAAGAAAGATAGAGCTTATTGTAGAAGACGACTCGGGAACGCCAGAAAAGGGTCTTGCCGGTTACAGGCGGTTGGTCACTCAAAAGGGTGTGTCAGCTATTATAGGGCAGGTTCACAGTTCGGTCATGATTGCAGTCGGCGACCTTGCAGAGAACCTAGGGGTGCCAATCTTTTCGACTCAGGCATCTTCGAAAGCAATCACGGAAAAGCACCTCATGACCGCCTTCCGTACCCATGCGATTGATCCTGATCGTGCAAGAATGTGGCTCAGATTCATAAACGAGATGGGCTTCAAGCGAGTCGCCATGTTGGCGGAAAACACGGATTATGGTCTCGGACTGGTAGATGAGACCAAGGCTGGTATGGCCAAGATGGGGCTCAAACTGGAGACAAGATCTCTCGTATTTGACAAAAAAGTGGTTGATTTAACCCCTCAACTTCTCGAGCTCAAGGCCTGGAAACCAGACCTCCTCATAGATATTCACAGTGTGCCGACCACCGCCTATCTTATGGTTAAACAGTCATATGATATCGGTTTGTTTCCCTCAACACCTATACTCGCCTCTTTCGATTGGCCTGGAAGATCCGAATTCTGGAAAAACCTGGGCGGCAAGGGGAACTATATACTCTTCATATCTTACTATCATCCCAAGATGAAGCTAACAGAAAGAGGGGAGTGGTTTAAGAAAAAGTACATGGAAAAGCAAGGGGAATTCCCCATTTACGCTGCTTTCAATGGTTTTGGCCAAATAATGATACTTGCTGACGCTCTCGAGCTGGCGAAGTCGGATAAGCCGTCTGAACTGATCAAGGCTCTTGAGAAGGGTGAATTCACAAGCTGGAATGGTTTGGTCACCTTTGAAAGGGGAGAGGGACCGTACTGGCACCAGTGGTCACCACCTTTGATGGTGCTCCAATACACAGAGGTCGGTCAATCTCCAGAGGATGCCCCTATCCTCTATCCTCCCAACATGAAAACCGGTAGCTATACCTCGCCCTAGTCTTGTTGCAGTTGAAACGCGCTGGGTTTCTTGTACCGCTGCAAGAGGAATTGAGAGAGGTCTCAACAAGAAACAACAGGAAAGGTGTGCCCTGAGAACGGTGCAGTGACAGTATGATTGATTCATTCCTCCTTTACCAGTCCTTAGTGGCCGGAATCGTAATAGGGATAATCTATGCCCTGATGGCCATAGGAATCACCTTCATTTACAGCATCATGAAGATGATCAACTGGTCCATGGGTGAGTTCTATATGATGGGCAGCTACCTCCAGTATTTCCTGGTGGTCTATATACTGGGCGCTGAACTATGGTTCTTAGGCATCCCCTTGTCCATGGCTGTGATCTTTGTGGTGGGCATGTATATTCAGAGGTTCCTGTTGAAGCCAATGTTTGTGGGAGAGATGGAGAGAAAAGATGAATACGCTACTGTTATTACCATCGCAATGATGGTATTTTTTAGAAATCTGGCCGTTGTCTTAGCCGGCCCCAATCAATTTTCTCCCCCTGATTACGCCTCTCCCACCTACATTGGACCCCTTCCGGTGAGCGGAAATCGATTTGTCGCTCTTATCGGAACTCTTGTAATCTTAGGGTTGTTCTATTTGATTGTGAAGAAGACATGGGTTGGCAGGGCCTTACGAGGATCTGCTCAGAACCGAGTTGGTATACAGACTGCTGGAGTCAATGTCTTACGGGTGGATCAGATCGCTTTCGGAATTGGGGTTTCTTTGGCAGCTGCTGCAGGTGCCCTGCTCGCCCCAATCTTTCTTGTGTGGCCGGAAAACGGAGCTGTTGCAACCATGAAGGGCTTCGAAATCATTGTTATCGGTGGGCTCGGGTCTATTCCTGGCAGTCTGGTTGCAGGCTTGCTTCTCGGAATTGTAGAAAGTCTGGGCTCTGTGCTTATCTCTCCCTCTTTTAAGGACGTTTATGGATTCATATTGGTTCTGCTCTTATTGGTGATCAGGCCGACTGGTTTATTCGGAGAACGGCAGAGGGTGGCATAAACTCAAAATACGTGTTAGGAAATCTTCTATGATGAACCGCACAAGCACCATCTTGGAGATAGAAAACCTGACAAAGAGTTTTGGAGGGTTAAAAGCCGTTGATGGGCTTTCAATGTCAGTCGAAAAGGGGGAGATCAGGGGAATTATCGGCCCTAATGGCTCGGGTAAGACCACTCTGGTGAACTTGATCACTGGCATTTATGATGCAACCTCAGGGGCTATCTATCTGGGTGGAGAACGGATTGACAGATTAAAGCCTCATGTCCGAACCTCAAAGGGGATCATCAGGACGTTCCAGATCCCAAAGGTTTTCCGCAATATGAGTGTTTTGGAAAATCTGCTGGTTCCGGCCCTTTCAGACAGTCAGGGGGATCGGTATAAACGTCATAAAGAGGTCGTTCAGGAGGCACACGATCTGCTGAAATTCGTGCAGCTCGAACATATGAAAAACGCGCTGGCCAAGACCCTCTCAGGCGGCCAACTCATGCTGTTACAGATTGCCCGGGGTTTCATGATAGATCCCCTCAACCTATACCTTATGGATGAGCCCTTTGCTGGGGTAAATCCTCAAATAAAGGGCGTGATTATGGAATCAATTAAAGAGATGAATCAGGAAAAGGGGGTCACGTTTGTTGTTGTCAGTCACGAGATGCCTGCGATACGGAGACTATGCGGAACGGTATCTGTGATGCATGAAGGGCGTTCCATTGCTGAGGGGAGTCTGGAGGAGGTAGCCAATATCCCTACCGTAATTGAGGCCTATATTGGCGGATGACATGTCACTGCTTTCAATCCAAAATATGAGCTGTGGATATTTTGAGGGCATCGATATTCTGCATAATGTTTCCATAGATGTGGATCAAGGTTCCTTTACCGGGATTATCGGGCCCAATGGAGCTGGAAAATCGACCCTCTTAAAAGCCATATTCGGGTTCCTTCACCATAGGGAGGGAAAGATCTTTTTCATGGACAAAGAAACCCGGAGGCTGAGTCCCTTTCAGATCAAAAAGCTAGGCATAAGTTACATTCCCCAAGGGATCAACAATTTCCCCCACATGACAGTACGTGAGAACCTCCTTCTGGGTGCCTGGACCTTTAGAAGGGAGAAGGATCGGATCAAAAAGGGTCTGAAAACGGTGTACGACATATTTCCGATGATTTCTTCAAAAAGGAATCATAAAGCAGAGTTCTTGAGTGGTGGTGAAGCCAAGATCCTGTCCATCGCCAAAGAGATGATATCCAGTCCAAGTTTGCTCTTGGTTGATGAGCCTTCTGCAGGTTTAGCGCCCAAGATTGTTTCGTATGTGTATGAGTTCCTCCGTCGCAGTCGTGATGAGGGTATTACCATCCTTTTGGTGGATCAAAATATAAATCAAGCTATTGAGAATTCAGAATATCTTTACATGCTGGAGATGGGATCGGTTGCTACGGAAGGTGGCGCCCAAATGTTCAGAGAAAATCTCCGAGACATTATACGGGATTCGCTGATCGGGGCTTAGATTCATGAGCAAGAAAGGCTTTTTCTTTCTGGTTGGTGTTTATGTCATTCTTGTTCCTCTTCCCTTTTGGCTGGGAGAATACTACACCCATGTCTTAAACATGTGTTTCTATTATGTGATCATGGCAGCAAGCTGGAACCTGATTGCTGGATATACAGGCCAGTTTTCCCTTGCCCACCATGCCTTTGCTGCCATGGGAGGGTATACCTCCGCACTCCTGGTTATCCATTACCAGATCCCCATCTTGTTGGGGATCCCCTGTGGGGGGATCCTTGCCGGGGCCTGTGGCTACTTTCTGGGCACCCTCTGCTTAAGAATGAGGGCCATTTATTTGGGCTTGTCTACCTGGGCCTTTTCCGAATCCTTCAGGATTACCCTCAGTATGGCTTACAAACTCACACGAGGAGACCTTGGACTTTCCACCCCTCGCCTTCTAAAGACAGCTCAGGCCTTTCCATACTATTACGTCTTCCTTCTCCTTGCCCTTGTGTGCCTTTTCATCATGTACAAGATAGTACACTCCAGAATCGGGTACTATATGAGGGCAATCCGTGATGATGAGGAGGCAGCATTGACAATGGGCGTGGATACGGTCAAATGGAAGCGGTTTGTGTTTGTAACGAGTGGCTTCTTTGCAGGAATCGCCGGTGCCTTTCATGCCCATTACATTGGGTTGCTCAGCCCCGTATCAGTAGATTTCAATGAGATGGCTATCCTTCTCATTATGGTGATCACCGGAGGGTTGAGAACCTTTGTCGGGCCGATCATTGGAGCTATTTCTATAGAACTCCTATCCGAATTTTTGCGTGAGTATGGAGAGATCCGTATGGTGCTTTTCGCCTTTTTGGTTATTGTCATCATGCGGGTCAACAGGGAAGGGATCGTGGGAATCGGTAAGGTAATATTACCCAAAATCAAATCCGTTTTGCCCGCTCGTCAGCTTTGACAGAAGTCAGGGCTCAAACCCTTTCAGACTGACCGACGACTTTCTCTGTCCACCTCACCATCCCAACTCTTCATTGGCCCCAGAAGAGGGTGCAAAAGCGCCGCAAGCAATACCAGCAGATACCAGCGAATTCCGACCTGCCACTGGAACAAGCGACGCAGATAGCCGCGGATCCCTAAAGCGCCTCGTGCCACCCCAATAACAATAAGTGTAGAAGTGTAAAAGGGGACTAAAAGGGTCGCGGTAGGAATGCCGGTCGCCCGGCACCCCCGTGTGAGGCACCGGGTGCATCAAGTCTTGGCTGTCTGGACATACAAAAAGCCGCACCCTTATATTCCATTTATCAAGTCGTTTTGGAACCAACGTCCCGCTTTATTTTAGGGAGATCAATTATTTTGCCTTGGCTGTTTCTACTGCTTTTTACGTTTTTCACTTTTCTGAGCAAATGAGGTGAAACATTCCATTTTTGCCCTGATTCGGCAATCACAGTAACCGTTTTTTTGTTGTACTTAACCAGCGTGCCAAATTGCTTACCTCTACCAGAAGGTTCAAAACAAACTTGATCACCCGGGCTGAATTGCATCATTTCTTTATGAGTATACATCGAATCCAAGAACTTTAGCCTTTCAACTATCTTGTGATTCAATTCAACAAGCTCATCATAACTCATGGAATCAATGTCAATTTTCATAATTCACACCCCGATAGGATTATGCATAACGGTGCAAATCAGCCGCGCTACCTCAGTACTTCGGCTGCATTTGCCATGTTAGGTTTCAATCTCTTTATTTTTGCTTTAATAACCTCAATCCTTTGTTGATGCAGGCGATAGGAGTTGAGCAAGAAGAGCCCAAGGCCCAAGAAGAGGAGGCCCAAAATGATAGGTTTATAATCCCCACTTTTCCAAACTTGAAAGCCTGCGAAAAAAACAATAGACATCGAGAACGATACTATTATACCGAGCAACATTCTCCCTTTTTCGTATGATTCATTCTTCAGCTGATTACTACTTGCTAACACACATGCTTTTTTCAACTGTTCTTCAGTTAGCCTATCGCCGACTATTTTCTTATAGTCCCATCCTTCGACTCTATTGACCAATTCGGCCTCTTCGAGATTTAGATCAAATTGCGAAATTATGCGCGCTACTTGCTCAATCTTTTCTACATCTTTTCCTTTGTCTATTCTCGTTCGCAATATGTATGGTATTAAAATAATCGAGATTGCACATAGCAAAGACAAAAGACCAATGAGCATTCGAATATCCAGTCCGAAGATATGGCTAGGGAGAAATGGAATTAAGAAAACAGAGAGCAAAAGAAAAATCGCTGCAGCGAGAAATGGTGTCGCTATTATCCGAGATGTCAGTCCAACGATAAAGGCTTTTTTTGTAACAGAGCTCGTCATTTATTGTACATGTCCCAGTAGCCAGGAAGTATCATTTCTTGCGAAATATCCCGTAACTTATAGTTCATATCTGTTGTTTCCAATAGATTTGAGGCCTAATCTGCTTGCGAGATAAGCTGCACCCCTTGGGCGCGACAGATGCTTTTCGCGTATCTGACGTGCCAATGGGGCCGAGCAAAGCTGAGTCGCGATCCCTTCTTCCCCACGTGGAAACGCGACACCATCTACACGTCAGTCTCCGACGCCTTGTTCGATCTCGATTTTTCTACAAGACGGCCTGTTACGAAGCGGTGCAGGATGCTGGATATTAGCGTTTGGTAAGGAATACCATCTTCAATCGCCCTTGCCTGAAGTTCGTCAAGGACCCTGGATGGAATCCTAATGTTAACTCTTTTATCCTTCTTGAGTGTCTGCCGGGCATATTCCTGATGTTTTTGAATTTCCTGATTGAGATTTTTGACAGGCCTCCATTCACCACGTTCATAACTGTCAAGGATATCCCTTTCTTCCTTATCGAGTTTTGTTTTGGCCACTTTTGCCTCCCAAATACTCCCGAGTCGCTTTGCGACTGGGAATGATTGTTTTTAAGACCTTCCCTTTCTCATCCTCTATAAATGGGATCAGTTAGGCATAATCTTTAATTCTTACAACAAGTATCTGCTGCTTTGGATATTTGGATTGTTTTGGATGTACAAGCACGTGGCCTCCGCTGGAAAAATAGCAAAAGAATAGTAGGAGAATCAGGTCTTCATCCTTGACTTCTCAGCTTAACTTTGTCAGGAATGAAGCCGCCGCCCCTTTGTCCTCCAAAAAAACTGACCTCTTTATGCCATTTATCAAGTCGTTTTGGAACCAACGTCCCGGCTCATGGACATACAAAAAGCCTCACCCTTATATTCCATTTATCAAGTCGTTTTGGAACCAACGTCCCGCTTCAAACGTGGATTCTGTGGCTCACCGAAGATACCTCCTTAAAACATAACGTCCAAGCTCACTCGGCGCGAACCGAGCAGCGGTGAGTAGTCGAGTGGAGCGCATTCTTATGCCTCGACAATGTATTGCATAAAACGTTGGCCATACGACGTTATCGAATGCCTTAGATCTGCCGCCCCGCGTCCCGTCATCATTGTTTTTAGACTCGTCATGTTTGTAACCCGCAAATCATTTAGCTGTGTAATCAGCTCCTCAATACGTTCTCCCTCCAGTTCCGGCAACCTTTGATGGAGGGTTTGATTTGGGGACCCCATCATTCCCGGATCTGGATCGGGGGTTTTCGATAGAGCACGAAGAACCTTGAAATGATCGGGCTGTAGCTCTTGAAGAGTGCGCAAAAAACGAATTTGTTCGTCATATGGCTCTCCGGGTGATTCGATCGCGTTGGTGAGAAAAGATCGGTAGATCTGCCTCTTTTCTTCATTCCTCTCATCTGCGGCTCGTTTTAGAGTCTGCTCAAGTAATTCCTCGAAATCCTCTGTTTTGACGTATTCTTCTGATACTTCAGACTTAAAATCATACAAATCAGAGGTTAGCCCTTCAAGAACCTCTCTTACTCTGGCGAACTTACGACCCGAGGACATCCCACTGAGAACATTGCTGACTGGGCCACCTATCCACGGAACAGCACTACCAACGAAAGCAGCAACATCTAAAGCGGTCTCGGCTTTTGTGGTTGCTGGGATTAGGTCTTTACGATCTTCAGACATTATCGAAATCTCCTCCTCAGGGGCATAACGTGCTGCGAGATAAGCTACAACCCTTGGGCGCGAGATGAACTATCTCGCGCCAGCTTACGCTGTGATAATCTTACACCTTCCATTCATCTCTGATTTTACCCAAGGGCATTGGGACAATTATGCTATCATCCCTTTTCCTCTTTTCATAAATTTCATTGCAATGTATACCCAAAGCGCAATAGATTAAGGCATTCCGAACGAGTTTCAAAAGCTTGACCGCCTTTTTCTCAAGATGGTCGCGCTTTATTGATAAGCACAATCTATCCTTGAAAGTCTCAAAAACTTCATGATTTTCAACCCAGAGCAGTTCATCGCGAATCTTTAGATACTTATGCGCCATCTGGTTGCGCAGGTTGTTCAGCTCCTTAGCATCAGGTTCAATTGAACCCCTAAAACCAGTATCCTCCTCATAGAAGTCTTTGCTTAGCCAGAAAAGCCCCCTAAGAGGCCAGTTCGCAGACTCTCTAAACTCAGTCCTTAAACCTCTGTCTTTCCTTTGCTTGCTATACCAGAAATTTCTGAAGGAAATGTTCCTTTCTGGAATCATAAGCTTAAGGTAATGGCTTATTAAAAAGGCAATCTTGTCGAGCAATGAATATAGAGACAGAAAAGCCATTTTGATCTTTTCAATACTAAGGCCGAATGCAGGATAATCTAGCGTGTTGTATAATAATACCTTCCGGTCGGAAAAATGAACGGCGCCTTCCCTATCCTTAATCCCCTCAAATAGTAGGAAACGGGCAGAGACGAATTCTTGTTTTATTTGATTATATAGTCCGTAGAGATGTGGTAGCTCTTCAATATCTGTCACAATGGAGGGCAACGTTAACACGTCAGTGGCAGCAATGCTGTACATACCCAAGTCATTCAATGGATTAAGAAATACCCTATTCTCTAGGGCCCATGCGCGATACACCTTTTCTCGCTTGCTCCGCCCTAATGAATATTCTCTAACGGGACATTCTCGATAAGGAGCAAGTATTCTGTCTATGTTGCCAAATACTCTCTCAAACGCTTCCCTTGCACCCCTTTCTAGACGACCCTTTAGAGCAAGTTCTAGATTTCTCTTGGCCTTCCTCAGAAAAATAATTTGATGACCTGGGTCATAAAGGACCGATGCATAATGGTACAGACCATAGCCTCGGTTGGCCTCTGCCATTGCAAATTCTGGATAACATGCTAGCGCATAATCCCAATATTCAATCGCTTCTGAAAACCTACCGATATGATTCAGGACATTGCCGAGATTTGTTGCTATTCTATATTCGAGGTCATTCTCGCACTTATTTATTCTCTTCTGCTGAAAGTATTTGAATGCGTGTCTGAGATTAACCAACTCATTCTCTATGTAAGAATCCTCCCAGGGGATTTTAGTTGGAGTTTCCTGCCGAGATTCAGCTATTCTTATCCCGGCAAATGCATTGGCTAGGAAATAGTGCAGAGTTGCTGAGTGAACCTCTTCTTTAGCTACAGATAGAAGATCCAAACCAGTTTTAGTGGCTTCGTCGAGTTCATTAACCAAAAGATGATCCACCCCGTGGTCAATGAAGCGACCCAACAGAGATATCTGGTCTTCTATGGATTTTTTGGCACTTCTGGATTCCTTGGCCACAACTTCGTCCCTTGTTGGTTGCCAACACCATAACGGCTGAGCTGACTGGCTGGCAAAAAGCGCCAGCGATTTTGCCAGTCCGAGTCCACCGAATGGTTATGCCTAAAACCTCTGCCAAATGTCGTTATCCCAGCCATCGACTTCTTTGACTCGGTTGCTCCAAAAGATATCTAGTTTTTCAATATCATCACGTAAGACCATAGGCTTGACCAAATTTTCAAGATGGTCATATTGCGGAACCGGAACACCCCCTAAAGAGTGTTCGTAAAGGATTACAACGCCGATAAATGATGCCACACGTATGATAGTTTGGTAACACTCGTCCAGTCCCTTTAGCGTTATCTTCTTTTGGTTATCTGTTAAGCTCATTCTGTTCCTACTGTCTGATGCGTGAGCTATAAATTTATTGCCGTACGTTCTCAAACCTTCGCAAACTTTCAACTCTCTTAGTAGCTGTTTAAATACCGGTTTTTCAATCTTGTCAGCTCTTGTGCGTTTATCAGGTTGAACTTTGGAAAGTCTGTCAAAATTTTCGTGTTTTGTTTTCCAGTGTATCCAATTGATTCCATCTTTATCGTGGGAAACACCTTCGAATGCGACGCCTTCATAACACACATAATTTTCGCGAGTGATCAAATCAGAGTTAAATTCCATGTCCTCAATCAAACGAGGCAGAGAAATGACAGCTCTACTTGGATCATAGAAATTAGGATCGGTCAGTCGGCGAACAGCCATAACTTGCGATGTCACGTAGCCTTGGTCGAATAATTCTAGCAAAGGGCCGTTAAATCCAATATCGTCTGAGTTTCTTTCGTGAGCTAGTCTTCTTGCCTCATTAATCGTTCTAAACACGGTATCATTCCAGAGCATATTCATGATTTGCTTAGAAACAGAAAAAGTGTCGTCAATGAGGCATCTTTTCCACTCAGTTCTCTTGAGGCGAAATAGAGCTAGCTGTTCTTTGTCTTGAACATCGCAGTCGCAAATATCGATCATATTCTAAGTCCGATTTGTATTTAATGGCATAACGTGCTGCGAGATAAGCTGAACCCCTTGGGCACGGCAGATGCTTTGTTCGCATCTGACGTGCCAATGGGCGGAGCGAAGTGGAGGCCCGCCTGCAAGTCGGAATGTCAACTTCATTGAGCGGATAGACGGCGCTCCGCGCCGAATAGCCAGGAAATGAACCATCTCGCAGCACGATAGGCGGCGTTCCCATCGACTGATTCGGCTTTCTATCTTGTTATTCCGCCCAATACCTTTATCCGGCTCTAGCTGAGCGGGGCGCTTCGAGCGAAATCTGCTTGAGCATGGATCGCATTACGTGGCAAAACGCCCGGATTCGGCTGCTCCACCGGGCGGCGCGCAGCGCCGCCTATCGACGGTCTTCAGCCGCAGCAATTAGCTGTCGGCTGAAAGAGCAATGTTAGGTTTTAAAATGGGATATCATCAGTTTCAGATTCTGCATATCGAGATATCGAATCAAGCCTTGTATGGAGATTTGCCATTATTATTCGTCTCTTTTCCTGCGTCACGGATTTCAGCAGTCGTAGGAACTCCTTGACTGCATTAACAGGGAAACCGACCTTTCTGTAGTAGTACGAGCCGCTTAGGAAACATCTTATAATGCTTGAAGAGTCTGGGGCTGTTTCCTCCAACATAACACTCCGATATGTATCTTCAAGCTGCATCTGGATTCGCTCAAAATCGGCAATGTATTTGGTGCCGTTTTCAATTTTATTAATATGGTGTTGCATGCAATCCGCGAATACGCGATAGTTCTCCAATTCCTCTTTACTGAAGTCAATTTCAAAAAATCTATTGCTCTGGATCTCTTTTTCGATGTCAGAGAAGCTTTGTACCCTGGAGTCGGGGTTCCGGTGACACATGCGGTTTAGCACACCTGTGTATTTGAAGTGATCAATTCCCTTTTCCTGAATTATTTTTTCGAATAGCTTTCCCACGAAGTAGATTTCAGATCTGAAGTCATAGACAGCTTCACCAAACTCTTCTGGTGGATCGCACCACCAATTTAGACTGATGCTTTTATCGAAGTCCTCGGGATATTGAATTCGTTTACCAAATCCAAGATCAATGATTTTTACAGTACCATCTTCACGAACCATAAGATTTTGAGGGCGAATATCTCTATGAAGGATATTATGTGCCTCAAGATATCGAAATCCGTTTATTGACTGGAGAAATATTTCGTTAGTCTTTTCGGGTGCCTCCTCAAGGTATTCATCGATGTCAGATCCATCGATAAACTCCATTAGGATATATCCAGTGAATTGATCTGGATAAAGATAGTAATTGAAAACGCGCACGACATTATGGTGATAAACCTGATGGAGAAGCTTGATTTCGCGGATGAAGTTGGTGAATAACCCTTGTCTGTTATCCTCGGAAAACGGGCAGTATTTTTTGCAAACAAAATGCTCGTTTATCATGTCATCATGAAGAAGAACTGTCTTGCCACAAGCACCTTGGCCCAGCTCTTTGACTAACTTGTAATCACGTTTTCTTAAGAACTCAATCAACTTCTCTTCCATCGCGAGATGTCCCTCTCAATAGAATGATTTTACGAAACCTAACGCTACGGTCACAGGCCGTGAGTTTCGAGCGGACCTGTGAACTGCAATGTTATACCTGAAATAGGCAGTTATTTGAGGGGTGGTCATAAATAATCATTGACAAAGTCCTCTGATGTACTAATAATAAGGTATATTTAATATATCGGAGTATGCAATGGTCAATAATAACAATCCCCTCGTAC
>Ga0307380_10000505_pt1 | contig 61537 bp, 48 predicted proteins | sample UN3MG_FD_202239 | JGI IMG/M metagenome (GOLD analysis project Ga0307380, IMG submission 202239) | Soil microbial communities from Risofladan, Vaasa, Finland - UN-3 | ecosystem: Environmental > Terrestrial > Soil > Coastal area > Acid sulfate soil | place: Finland: Risofladan, Vaasa | collected... | reverse complement strand
GTGTTGAGTCTTCGTACTGGTCCCAAAATCGATCATCGCAGGAGAACCATGCGACCCCGTTGCTGTCGAACGCCACATCGGAGAGCTCCTGTGCCGACCAATCAGGCCTATACGCACTCCACCACCTAGTGCCGTCAAAGCGCTGGGCACGGCGCTCGTATTCCGACACGCACCAGATGATCCAAACTTGCCCATCAGGGGCGATCTTGACCTTCGTTATCGAAGCATCGTTAACCTGGCGCCACTCCTCCCCGTCAAATACATAAAGACCCTCGTCCGTCCCGAACCAAACATCGCCGTCCGGTCCGGGCGTCACGCAGTTGATCAAGTTGGGGAGCTCGCGATGCCACGGCCAGAAGATTTCATGCTCGACGCCGTCCCACCGACACAGATAGGACGCATAAGGATCCTCTCGAGTATAATCCTCCCAAAGCCCAGCAACCCACACGGTCCCTCGTGAGTCAATACAAAGGTCCGATACAGAACTCGCGGGCAACGGGTCAGAAGGCCAGAAGGTTTGGAGCCCTCCCGCACCATAGCGCAGAAGCGACGGCTCGAGTAGAGGTGCATCGATCCCGAGGGGATCATTCCAGTACGTTATGGTTCTGGACGGCATCAACCACGCCTCGCCGTCCTCACCAAACCTAACGTCTTGCACATACTGCACGGGGACCGTGAACTCGCCGTAAGCTGCCCAGGTCTCGTCCTGGGACAGAGACGCGACCCACAATTCATAACCTACGCTTTTTATACACCATTTAGTATTCCGATCGTCCACGCGAACATCGAATCCCCTATCGCTTAGCCCGGTTTCGGGGGGAAGCTCGAAGCCTCGGAAATGGCCTTCGTCAAAGTGAAGAAGCAGTCCTGGCAAGGCCAGCCAAACACCGTTTGTTATGTCTGCGGCAATATCGTAGATCGATTCATTAAGCGTCATCCAGGACAAATCATCGTCTTCGAATACGAAGAGCCTGGAGCCGCCTCCCGATGGCGCCCAGGCCTTGCCGCCTCTCGCCGCCACACAATCGAAGACAGCCCACCAGGAAGGAGCGGCCATGTCCCAGGAATACCAATTGGATCCATGAAACCTAATCATGCGATCGTAAAGAGGGACCCACACGTTCCCGAGCTCGTCGCTCGCCAGGTGAGCTGCGACTAGGCCCCGGTACATAGCACCCTCAAGCGGCCGCTCGTTCCATTCCCATGCCAGGCCATCGAACTGGAAGAGACCAGGGTCAAAGTACCCGTGTTGATGTGACGGACAGCCCCAGACGCCGCCGCTTATGTCAACCACTACGGAGCCAGCGCCGGGCGCACCGCGCCAGTCAGCCGGCGTGAACTTCAGCCTCTGACCTGTGTTTCCCTTGATCAAGACAAGACCACCCTCTGTGGCGATCCATACACAATCGCCCTGGACCGCGAGGCGGTTCTGGTATGTTCCGGATGTGTAGTTTATCACAAGCGGGCCTGCGAATTCAACGGCGAAAACCGACCCACTGCCCAGCAGAAAGCACACCACCACCCATATCGTGCCGACTAGATTGAGCTTGCCGGCCCTCCCCGTCCAAGGCCTACTCTCCTCTTTGCTTCCGCAATCTTCACACAAGACACTGTTTTCCCACATAACGCCCTCCCTTTCGATTCTAAAACCCTAGGCGCGAACCCAGCCCACACGGCGGTCCTGAGCCTATTCCTCCCGGTGTCGCAGATGAACTACATCAAGCGACCTCCTCAGTTGCACCAACCGGGCCCCTGATCGTTGCCTCGGGGCAAGAGCCATTTCCCATTGTAGAATACGCCCAAATCGGCACATGTCCCTCCATCCGGCCCCTCGATCCGTTGGCTAGCCAAATTCCAGGCAGTCAGCATCTGCTCACCCATAATCCAGAACGCTATGCCGTAACCAGTCTGGCCGTAGTCATCGTCATAAAAGCGGCTCATGTGCGCCTTTAGATCCGCATTCAGTATCATGGCCCTCCTTGACGTAATGGTAACGCCTCGTCTTGCGACTTTCAACAGGAGACGAGGCCCCAAAATCAAATTAAGGGCAGGGGACTTCATAAGATGAACATGTTTAGCGGCTCCCAACAGGCGATGATTGGGACCGCGGTTGGCTCGTGGGTTCCACCCGTTTGGTGCTTTGGAATGCGGTCGCTCGGCGCCGCACTCCAAATGGCCACAGCTGGCTTGGCTCAATCTGATTACTGAGGACCGCCCAACACTGATGCTCCCAGCCTCGCTCGACGCCCTCAGCTTCACGCCGCAGGACGGCCCTCGAGCTTGCACAGGAGACGGCGGCTGTGATAGGTTTATCGTTGAATTAACGAAACTAAGGAGGGACAGACATGGTGCGGAAGCTTTTTCTTGTGGCGGTTCTTATTGTGGTGCTCCTTGTGCTTTTCAGGGTAGTCGCCTTAACTAAAGTGCCATGCGGGTTCGTCGGCATTCGGCGGCCGCAGCTTGCTGGGTCGGGGGCTGGGCGGGCGAAACCCAAACTGCTGATGCCCGGAGTGCGTTTTGCGGTCCCGATTGTGCATCAGGTCGATCTGGTAAGCACCAGGGTGCGGAAGGTGGACGTAGAGCACGTTGAGGTCAACCTCAGGGACAACCTCAGAGTCTATGTGGACGCCACGACCACATTTCGGGTAGAGCCAACGCAGCTTGCCCTAAACTATGCTCTGAATGATGGCGAGCAATACGTCCAGCGAGCAATGCTGAACGACATCAAAAGTGTTATGCGCCGCTTTTTTCAGGAGACGAACACGGACGGTTTTCTCGAAGCATCCTGGCGGACCGAACAGAAGGCCGCAATCGAGAGGCAACTGTCGGAACTGCTCGCGAATCGCGGTGTCAGTCTAGTCCACTTCTTCATGCGAGACTTTGCGTTCGCCGCGAGCTCAGCTCGTGGGCTTGCGCCGCCGGAATTCCGGAAGTCTATCAACGGCCAGAGGGACAACATTAAGAAAGATGGCAAAGATCGCGGGACGTTCGCGTATGGACGTGCCTATCATGGGCTATGCTTTGGCCCAGTGCCCATGGTTGCTTGTCACACCGTAACCACTCTCGAAAGCGGTGCTAGAAAGCCACCGTTTTGACCGTGTTTTTATCTGTCTTTAGTCAACGTGATGGGCGGTTAGAAACATGGCTTTCTCAAGAGCGGCGAAAAATTGCTGATATGGCCGGGGCTCGGTAATGGGCCGCAGATTGTATTGTGCATTAGCCCGAACCAACAGCTGTGTCTGTCCCCTTCTTCTGACTGTAACTGTCATACGTAATGCATAGTATTTTAGCTTTGTGGCGGTGACTGTTCCAAGCTCTGCATCTGCCTTATCGATCACGAAGCCCAAATCTTGAAGAGTGGCCATAATTGTTCTCAGAGTTTTTTCTATATCTGTTGCATCAAAAACCCGTGTTTGAATACTCCTCAATTGCACTTGACTGGAATTAGAATCGAGAAGACGTTGCTGCGTAGTGGCACAACCTGCGATAAGCAAGGAGAATAGTATCAATATTGAAAGGAGCGTATTTTTCATATTTCTTGTGCCTGCAGAAAGATAGATTTAGACAGCTTATCAAAGAACTCCTGATATATTTTAGGATCCGTTAAGCTCTCTGACCGGCTCACTTGACCCTGCGTATTCCATACGATCCTCTGGAAGGTTACTCTCACAACTATATATTCACCGTGCTCTCCTGCAGGGCGCGTGACGATCGAAGCACGCATCTTTTGCTTTTCGTCAGTAGCCGGCATAGAGCCCAAAAGGGCGGCAACGATAACCGCTCCAACTAGCTGACCAGCGTTTACGGCGCTCCGCATTTTGGAAGCAGAAATAAGACCCAGTTCTGTCTCGCTCTCATCTATATTGAAGCCCATGTCCTGAAGATGAGCCGCGCATGCTCGGAGAATCTTCGCCTCGTCTTTCGTTTCATATTGTCTAGTTTGCATTTGGCGCTGGCCCAGAGCTTCTGGGCTCAGCGATAAGACATCTCGGGGGATGGTCTGACACCCAGCCATAAGCACAATGCAAATGAGGAGCATAGGGAAGATTGCTTTCATGATGTTTCGGCTGCTAAAACCTTGACGCATGGTATGCGAAATCACGGACCTTTTTATCATGGTCAAACTTGATGATAACGGTTAATGTTCGCTGACTTGTTGAAGATGAGCCTGCACTTTGTCCACCCCATATCAATACCAAGGTCGCGCCTCCCGAACCTTCAGAATAGACCTTATCGGTTGCTATTTTGTCGTATATCCACACTTCGCGACCTTGTTCATCTGTAGAAACGATATTAGGCGAGCCCAAAGCCTCAATAACTTGAGCTCCTGACATACCTTTCTTGATGACTTTTTGAACTGTTCCGAGAGTTAGTCGATCGCCCTGTAATCCTTCTTGTGTGCTTGAGGCCTGCCTGGTCGCACTGCAGCCTGAAAAAACTGTCAACACAGAACCAACAACTATAACTGTAATTATCCATGTGCGAATCATTCTCTTCAACCTCCTGTATTGTTCATCGTTTTGCCTTAATAGCGCATGCAAACTTGTTTGCACATCGTTATGTTCTCAACCCTATGTATCGATAGATTACTCCGCACATTACATCCAACCCTTGTCTTTTGTCAATAACACAATCTAAAAATCAGCTTATAGACAGGAGAGTTCCTAGGATGAACATGTTTAGCGGCTCCTAACAGGCGATGATTTGGACCGCGGTTGGTTCGTGGGTTGCACCCGTTGGGTGCTACGGCGCCTGGGATGATCGGCACAAAGGCGCCGGTTAGCCTTTTTCATGCTGCCCTTTCAAATCTCAGTTTTCGACATTATAGTCGTCTCGATTGCTCTCATTGACAGCAGGAAAGGGATAGACATGGCTACGATACTGGATGGAAAGAGAACTGCCGCGAGAATCGAACAGAGACTCGCGGAGCAAGTGGAAGCGCTGTGGGAGGAACGCGGCGTGCGACCTGGCCTTGCTGCCGTCCTTGTTGGTGAACATCCTGCCTCAGCCACTTATGTGCGGATGAAACGGAAACGCTCCACGCAGATTGGTCTTCATTTCGAGCTGCACAAGTTCGCAACCACGGTAACAAGGGATGAGCTGCACGAGACGATCGGCGAGCTCAACCGGAGCGAGAAGGTGCACGGGGTGCTCGTCCAGCTGCCGCTTCCGGAGCATCTTGATGCGCACGAGGTAATCGATTGGATAGCTCCCGGGAAGGATGTGGACGGCCTTACGACGCTCAATCAGGGCCTCTTGTATCGAGGCAAGCCCTGCCTCGCCCCATGCACGCCCAAAGGGATGATCAGGCTGCTCGATGAGTATGGCATTGCTACTGAGGGCAAAAACGCCGTCGTCGTCGGCAGAAGCGAGCTCGTCGGTAGGCCGCTTGCGGTCATGCTTTCCAGCAGGAGCAGGAATGCGACGGTTACGATCGCGCACACTCGGACGCGCAACTTGAGGCAAGTAACAAAACGCGCGGAGATCGTCGCGGTGGCGATTGGCCGAGCTCAAATGCTCGATGCCACCTATTTCGCAGACGGCGTTGTCGTGATCGACGCGGGGACCAATGTAGTGCCGTGCGAGGACTCGAAGACGGGCCGCCGGTTGGTTGGCGACGTTGATTTCGCATCAGTCTCAGAAATTGCGTCGTACATCACACCCGTGCCCGGCGGCGTTGGCCCGATGACAGTCTGCATGCTCCTTGAGAACACGGTCGAGGCAGCGCGGTCGATTGCGTATGGTGGGTAGGCTCTCCTCTCGACGTCAGCTTCATCCCGGTCGGGCTCGACCGAGGACTTGCGACTAAAGAGCAAATGCGCTACTGTCTGGTATGTGATCGGGCTGTTCGAGACAAGGCACTGGAGCAAACGCAGCAATGATTCAATGTCCTGAATGCGGTTTGGCGAATCTGGATGACATGAACAACTGTTCCAGCTGCGGGTGTCTTCTGATGACGGGGGACGATGAGGATACAAGGACCGACCTCGGTGCGCCTTCGTTCAAGAAGGGCGTTAAGTTTGCTGACCGATACGAAATAGTCTCTGAGGTTGGGAAAGGAGGCTTCGGCCGTGTTTTCCGCGCGGTCGATGTTACGACCGGCAGCGTGATTGCCTTGAAGGTGCTGAAGCCCTCTCTCACGAGCGACGAGCAGGTTCGCTCACGTTTCTTGGGTGAGCTGAAGATGTCGAGGCGCGTCGTGCATCCGAACATAATCCGGCTGACGGACATTCTGGAGATCGGAGGGATGCTCATCCTGGTCATGGAGTTTGTCGAGGGGATGAGCCTGAAACAGATGATCAGGCGAGAGGGTCCGTTTGATGTGGAGTTAGCCTACACGATAATGTCTCAGGTGTGTTTGGGCCTGGATGCCGCCCACCGCGTGGGCGTTGTTCATCGCGACATAAAACCCCAGAACATTCTGATTACTAAGAACCTTGGGATCAAGATCGTTGACCTGGGGCTTGCGCGGCACCTCGGCGGCAATTCGGTCTCTCAGACCGGGGTGATAATGGGGACGCCGGACTACATGTCTCCTGAGCAGGTTAGGGGAAGAAACATCGACGCCAGGTCGGATATCTATTCACTAGGCGTTGTCATGTATGAGATGTTCACAGGCAAGCTCCCCTTTACCGGGGAGTCGTCTGTGGCCGTGCTTCTCGCTCACCTTCGGCAGGTTCCCGAATCTCCTATGAGGCTCAGGTCTGATCTGCCGCCCTGGGTGAGTTACATGATACTGAGGGCTATGGCCAAGAGACCCAGCCAGCGATTCGGCAAGACAACGGACCTGTTGAAGTATTTCGAGAAGAGTATGGCACAGTCCAAGCTGGGAGAGAAAGCCGAAGAGCTCGAGAAGAAGCCCCCTGAAGAGAAAATGGCCCGCGAGATGACGCCGCACGTGCCGAGTCGGGCGGATTCCAGGAGAAAGCTGCGACTCGTCTCCGTTTTGTTGATTACCATTATCGGGCTCGTGGCGATCATCTCAGCTGTTGCCCTGCGCGCGCATTTTGAGAGCTCAGATAGGGCTCAGGTGATTGTCAAAGCCGCGAAGGAGCACGAGAAGCAGCAGGACTACCTAAAGGCCTATCGGGTCTATGTGGAGGGAACTCGCCAGGTGAAGGGCTCGATCTCGCTATACTTCCGGGCAGCAATGGCCTATATCCAATACCTATCGCGAGAGCATACACTGCCGCTTGTGTTATCCCTTATGGGCATATTGGTTCTGCTTCTAGTCCCTCTGTATCTGATACAGCGCAACATCAAACGTTGAGGCGCGAATGACGGCACAGGACCCGGTCGCCGTCGTTCGGTGCGAGTCGTACGAGCGTGCGGCCCTGGACACGGCGATTGCTGGCGCCGCCGGGCTCATCGGGTTCACGGAGCTTGCTGAGTACGTGGGCAAGCGAGTATTGGTTAAGATCAACCTGCTGAACGGGGCCAGGCCCGAGGCGTGTTCCAACACGCACGTTGAGTTCACGCGTAGCGTCATAAGGTACCTGAAATCGCACGGGCTTGAGCCCGTGGTGTCCGATTCGTCCGGCCCGCTTGAGGATACGTGGGGGTGTTTCAGGAGGTCTGGTTACGCGGCTATGTGCGAGGAGGAAGGTGTGTCGATTGAGCCGCTGTCGAAAGACGGCTACGACAGAATCGATATAGCTAACGGCAAGCAGGTCAGCTCGGCGCTGGTTTCAAGGTTTTTTCTTGAGGCTGATCTTATCATCTCACTGCCCAAGCTGAAGACGCACGTTCAGACAGTCTATACCGGGGCGGTCAAGAACTTCTTCGCTGTTCTGCCGCTTTCGGAGCGACGGCGGTTTCATCGGCTCAATCGATACGAGCGTTTCAGCGAGGCGATAGTTGACCTTTATTCTGCCGTCGGTAGAGGGTTGAGTTTGATGGATGGCATCATGGGGATGCAGGGGAACGGTCCCTCGACGGGGAGCCCATGCAAGCTCGGGATCGTGCTCGCCTCACGAGGCGCGGCCAACCTTGACGTGGTAGCGTGCGGAGCGATTGGGCTTTCGCAGACGAGGGTTCACACTGTGAAGGACACGATCGCAAGGGGATTTGCGGCCAGGCTCGACCAGGTCCAGATTGTGGGAGATTCACTTTCTCAGGTCGAACGGAAGTTACATGTCCCTGCGAGGCTGTTGCTGCGGGCGAATCCTATAATCGAGGGGCTGACAGACATCGTGCTCGGCCTTCATGCAAGCGCAGTCGAGGTTCAGGCCGACAAGTGTACCGGCTGCGGGCATTGCCGGAACATTTGTCCCGTCGGCGCCATAACAATTGACAACCACTGCCGGATAGATTATTCAAAATGTATTAGATGCTATTGCTGTTTCGAGGTGTGCCCGAACGATGCCATTGTGCGGCGGCCTCCGTTCGTGGGTCGGGTCTTGGATAGGCTCAGAGGTTGGCAGCTGGGAAGGATGAGTTGAGGAATTGAGAAGGGCTGATTTCGTGCGATCTGTCTCGCGGCGAACTTCAATGCCCGGCGGGCAGGTCGAGCCTATGGTCGAGGTTTTTTTCGAGACTATCAGGGAGGCGCTTCAGGACGGGCGCCGGGTTGAGTTCAGAGGGTTTGGCTCATTTTTGGCAAGAGGTTATGGGGCGACTTTTATGAGGAACCCCAGGACGGGCGAGACGGTTGTTGTTGGGCCGAGGCAGAAGGTAGTGTTCAAACCGAGCCGGCTTTTGCTGGGCCGCATAGCAAACCGTGCAGCATCGAGCGACACGGAGCCGTCCACATAGACAATAAACACTATGATGGTTAGGAGGGCGATATGAGATTCGTAACCGCGGCCGCGGACTTTCTAAAGGGATTGCAGGATATTCAAGGGATTGCTGGTCAGCGGAGCATCAATCCTATGCTTTCCGAGACGCTTCTTGAGACAACAGACGATGGTGTCACGATCTATGCGACAGACCTGACAGTGTCGGTTCAGGAGAAGGTGGGCGCAGAGGTTGCCAGGTCCGGTTCGATAGTTGTTCAGGCCAAGAAGGTCTTCGAGATCGCCAGGCAGCTACCGGAGGAAAAGGTTACGGTTGAGACGCTCGATGGCAATTGGCTGAAGCTGAAGTCGGGCCGGGCAACGTTCAAGATTGTTGGGTTGCCGGCTGAGGAGTTTCCGCCGATGCCGGAGTACGATCCTGAGTGTCTGTCGGATATAGATTTCGGGGCTTTGCGGTCTGCATTTGCCAAGGTCATCTCGTCGATGTGTGAGAATGACGCTCGGAGATACCTCAACGGAGGACTGATAGAGTTTTCCGTTTCGGATGTTTTAGCTCCTGACAAGGGGCCGGGGACGATCTTGGTCTCAACCGACAGCCATCGCCTCTCCTACAAATTCGCAGATATAGGCTACAAGCACGAGGGCGACAAGCCGGTTGGATTGATCATTCCCAGGAAGAGCATTGAGGAGATCATGCGGCTGTTTGGGGAGAATGATGCTGTTCAGATGGGGCTGGACAGACGGCGGCTCCTGTTCAAGAGCGACAGGCTAACTTTCCTCTCCACGTTGATAGACGCGGATTATCCGGACTACCGAGCAGTGATTCCCAAGTCATCGAAGTTTAAGGTGAGGGTCTCCCGTGACGAGCTTGATGCAGTCCTGAAGCGAGTCTCAATCTGTTCAGACCCCAGAACGCGCAGGGTTCGTTTCTTCTTTAGAGATGGCTTGTTGAGGCTCATTGGCGAGGACGCTGAGATCGGCGAGGCGACCGATGAGGTCGAGGCGGAGTATGAGGGAGATGGCTTGGCCCAGTTAATCGAGAAGCAGAACGAGGAGCGTGAGGCCAGTCGAGACCAGTCGGAGGAGCCAGTCATAGAGACGGGGTACGAGAACAGTCTTGAGATCGACTATAACGCTGCTTTTTTTGAGGATGTGCTTAAGATCATAGAGACAGAGAGGGTCGTTCTTGAGCTGACGGAGTCGACCTCAGGATGCGTGTTGAAGCCCGACGAGGATGAGCCTACGCAGCTTTGCATCATAATGCCGATGGGGCGCTGACTGGGAACGCGCCGGTCCCGGGACGACTCCTAAACGCTAGGCAGATGAACACGCCTGATAAGGAATCTTCAACCGCACCTGAGCAGCAGCGCATTGTAGTTCTTGATTTCGGCTCCCAGTACACCCAACTGATCGCGAGGCGCGTACGGGAGGGCCACGTTTATTCTGAGATACTTCCCTATAACGTGGATGCCTCGCGTGTGCTCTCAGACGGCGTCAAGGGCATAATCCTGTCCGGTGGCCCGGCGAATCTCTCCTCCGCAGGCGTGCTGCTTCCCGACCAGCGCATCCTCGATGCGCCGGTCCCGATGCTTGGCATCTGCTACGGGATGCAGCTTTTGGGCCAGCATTTCGGGGGCACGGTCAGTAGAGCGTCGCGTCGTGAGTATGGAAGCGCGAGGCTTTCGATACTTAAGGAGGACCATCTTTTCAAGGGAATGCGTGAGGGTGTGCAAGGTGAGACGACGGTCTGGATGAGCCATGGCGACAGGGTTGAATCTCTCGGGCCAGAGCTTATCACAATAGCGAGAACTGCCAATTCACCAAACGCAGCCATCAGGCACACCAGTCGGCCCGTATTTGGCGTTCAGTTCCATCCCGAGGTCTCCCACACCACCGAGGGGCGCAACATTTTGCGGAACTTCGTCATCGGGATATGCAATTGCAGGCCAAACTGGACCCCGGACTCGTTCATCGAACACGAGATCGCAAGATGCAGAGAGCTCATCGGCAGTGGGAAGGTGGTCTGCGCCACGAGCGGCGGAGTCGACTCGACCGTCGTTGCTGTGCTTCTCTCGAGAGCAATCGGGGAGAACCTGGTCGCGATTTTCGTTGATAACGGCCTTCTGCGAGAGGGCGAGGTCAACCAGGTCACATCTATGCTCCGGGAGGAGCTCGGCATCAACGTGATTGCTGTAACTGCGAGCGAGAGATTCCTCTCCTCCCTCAGAGGCGTCTCCGATCCGCAGGAGAAGCGCAAGATAATCGGCAACCTGTTCATCGAGGTGTTTGAGGAGACGGCGAGTTCGCTCGAGGACTGTGAGTATCTCGCCCAGGGCACGTTGTATCCGGATGTTATCGAGAGTGTCCCTGTTAGGGGGCCTTCCGCTCTCATCAAAGGCCACCACAATGTCTGGGGTCTGCCGGAGCGGATGAAGCTGAAGCTCATCGAGCCGCTCCGCGAGCTCTTCAAGGATGAGGTCAGCAAGAATCTCGGCATTCCAGACCGCATCCTGATGAGGCAGCCCTTCCCGGGGCCTGGCCTGGCCGTTCGGGTAATTGGCCCCATCGCACCGCCTCAGCTTGGGGTTTTGCGAGAGGCCGACACGATTGTCAGGGATGAGATCGAAAGGGCTGGCCTAAGTAATGACCTTTGGCAGTGGTTCGCCGTGTTGCTGCCGGTCAAGAGCGTGGGCGTGATGGGGGATGAGCGCACCTATGAGAATGCGGTCGCCATCCGGGTCGTGAAGAGCCTCGACGCGATGACAGCCGATTGGGCGAAGCTGCCTTATGACGTGCTGGGCACGATCTCCAGCCGCATCATAAATGAGGTTGACGGGGTCAACCGTGTCGTCTATGACATAAGCACGAAGCCGCCGAGCACAATTGAGTGGGAATAGATCAAGAGGTCCCGAGCTGCTCGGGGCAGAGAGAAACGAAGAGGATATGAATATGGCAGAGCTATCAGGGCTGACTGGGCTTAATCCAAAGGTCATACAAATCCTGAATCCATATTGCCAAGATATTATCGCGCTTCACGGCGAGAACCTTAAATCCATCATTCTCTACGGTAGTGCGACTGGCTCAGACTTTGTGCCCAAACGCTCGAACGTAAACCTGATGATCATTCTGGGTGAGGTTACCCAGGCCGCGCTCAACAACAGCCTCAAGGTCGTTGCAAAGGGCCGCAAAAAAGGCATCGTTGCGCCGTTGTTCATTAGCGAAGAGCACATCCGAAGGTCGGCTGACGTGTTTCCGATAGAGTTTCTGGAGATACAGGAGAATCACGTCGCTCTTTATGGGGAAGACCCGTTTGGGAGCCTCGAGATCGACAGGAGCAACGTCCGATTGCAGTGCGAGCACGAGCTCAAGGGCAAGCTAATTCGCGTCCGGCAGGGCTACCTTGAACGAGGCCTTCTGAAGAGAAACATCGCCTCGCTGCTTACGGAGTCGCTGACATCATTCATCCCGGTCTTCAGGAACATGCTTCGCTTGCTGGGTCAGGAGCTGCCAAAAGGAAGGCGCGATGTGATCGAAAGGACCGCGCAGAGGTTTAATGTGTCTGCGGACCCGTTTGTCGAGATTCTCAGGCTGAAGGAGGGGATGAAGGTCCCTGACGCCAAGACAGTTGACGGCATATTCGCCGACTACCTGACTGAGCTTGACAAGCTGGCTATCGCGATCGACGAGCTCTGAGCCAGGGCATGATGCGTTTCAGCAAACTTTTGGCCGCGGCTAGTCTATGCCTCATTCTAGCCGCATCGGTGGCGCTCTCAGGCAGTGTGGAGTTCCCAGCTTACAAGGGCTACGTCAACGACTACGTAGGGCTCATCAAGCACTCCGACGAGGTGAAGCTCACAGCGCTTCTTTCCGAGCTTGAGAAGAAGACTACTGCGCAGGTCGCCGTTGTCATGGTGCATGCCACAGCGCCGCTTGACCTCGAGACGTATTCGGTCGAGCTCGCTCAGGAGTGGGGCGTTGGCCAGAAGGGCAAGGACAACGGCGTCTTAATCCTCATAGCCAAAGACGACAGGAAAATGCGTATTGAGGTCGGATATGGGCTCGAGGCGAAGTTCACCGACGGCATGGCCGGGCGGATGATGCGCCAGTATTTCCTGTCATATTTCAAGGATGGGCGGTTCGCTCAGGGGACCGTGCTGGGCACAACGGCCGTGGCCAAGCACGTTGCCTCGATCTACGGCGTCAAACTGGAGGGCTTGGCTGCTCTTCCCAAGGTCGATGCCTTGAGGCGTCAGCCCGCCCACGGGTTTGGATGCGGCGCGTTTGGTCTGCTGCCCCTTCTCATCTTGCTGATTTTCTTCCGTATGTTCTGGCGCCTGCTGTTCTTTGGCTCTTTATTCGGATTGGGGAGCAGAGGTGGATTCTGGTCTGGCGGAGGCAGCTCGGGCGGATTCTCTGGCGGGTTCGGCGGGTTTGGTGGAGGCTCGTTCGGTGGCGGCGGCGCATCAGGGTCTTGGTAGCATGAACAGGGTTTTGCCCGGGGATTTCACGGAACGTTATCCATTTGAAGTGGAATGCTTGCATATATCTTGGAAGAACTAAGGAGAGACAAATGGCGATGAGCAAAGGCCTCAAAGTTGTTCTGATCATTGTGGTCGTCCTTGCGGTGTTTCTTCTTATGGCAGGAGGCTGGTTCGTCCGCAACTACAACAAAGTGGTCTCGCTCGACGAGGCGGTCTCCGAGTCCTGGGGACAGGTCGAGACGCAGCTTCAGAGGCGCTACGACCTTGTGCCGAACTTGGTCGAGACTGTAAAGGGATATGCCAAGCACGAGAAGGAAGTGTTCACCGAGATAACCAAAGCGCGGGCCATGGTCGGGTCTGCCCAGACCATTCCCGACAAGATCGGCGCAAACAACAACCTCACTTCTGCGCTTGCGCGGCTTTTAGTCGTCGTCGAGAATTACCCCGACCTCAAGGCCAGCCAGAACTTTCTGAACCTTCAGGACGAGCTCGCCGGGACCGAGAACCGAATCTCTGTCGCCAGGTACCGCTACAATATCGCTGCGAAGGAACTGAACGAGTTCATAAAGGGCATCCCGGGCGTTATCTTTGCCAGAATACGCGGCACGAACCCGGCGACTTACTTCGAGGCGCCGAAAGAGGCAAAGGAAGCTCCCGCGGTGAAGTTCTAGCGTCTGGCCCCAAGTCCCCAGTTTGATCTCTCGTGCCGGTGCGAGTCATCGCGATTGAGCTATTACACGTTCGAGTGCGCCCTCGACCTCGCGAGCCCCTGCCTCGCCAGGGACGTCGCCCTGTAGCACGCGGCGAAGACGGGAACCAGCGCCGCCAGGTCTGAAATCGCACCTAGGGACGCTTTTTTAGAACCACTATCCGGTTTGTATTGGTGCCTCTTGTGTTATTAGTAACACCCCAGCAATTCGATGTTTTTGTGAAGCGCTGTGAATTGATCATTATGCACTCTGGGAACAGCCCAGCGCGGATGGCCGCCCCAACTACCTCATTCTCTAATTGGAGGCGACCTTTACGCATCTCCCCGACTTCAAAGGCAATAATTCCATTCTCAATCAGGAGCCGCTTGAGTTCCACGAAAGTCCGTGTCATCTTCTCTAGCCAATCAGCCAAGTGGTGGCACTGCCAAACATTGTCGGTCGCGACCTGAATGTCACAGAACCACATTCGGAGCCAATTATCCTGGATGTAGTTGATATTATCAAGGAAAGGTGGAGAGGTTACGACTAGCTTAATGGACTGTGAAGGAATTGGAGTCATTTTATCTGCTGATAAGCAATAGAGGGAATAATCTCTCCGAAAAAAGTGCTTGGGCAACGGGTCCCGAAGAAGTCGTTTTGACTTTCTCATTATGAGCTCTTTTGTGTCCCGATATTCGGGGTGCTGTTCCTTCCGGTCATTGATGCGTCGCTGACTCTTCACAGAAGCTGCCTGATTCGGCGGAAGCGTGTAAACAGAGAAGAATCCTGGTGAATGTCCTGTAAGCCGGTTACATGCGACCATCTGAAGCCATGCGTCGGTTCTGTCGTATTTGTTCTCGTTAATTCGGTGCTTAAAGTACAGTCTCCAGGCGTATAGCTCATTCAATGTGTCGGGATGAAAGAAGACGAGGAGTTCCTCGTCCTTTGGACCGGCATAATGCAAATCCAGGTTGGCCAATCGCTTATAGATTTCCATCATAGTAGGCGGACATAATCTAGGTCTAATGAGAATGCTACCTAGTGGATTGATGTCATTCCCAATTGCTCGACAACCGTGCAACTGTGCCTCTATGAGAGTTGTGCCGCGGCCCATAAATGGATCGAAAACTACGTCGCCTGGCTCGCAAAAACGCCTAATAAAAAAGGCAGGCAGCTGTGGCTTGTAACAGCCCCGGTATGACACTTCGTGGATAGAGTGAGCTTGCCTCTGTTTGGATGTCCAGAACTCTCCCCGATAAACAGGGATTGCATGGTTGTCAAGATGTTGGACCACATCCGCTGTAAATGGTTCCGAATCGAAAAGGGGAAGAGCCTCACCGGAGAACCCGCTGCGCGGGGAAACCTTGCTCAGGATGGCTCGCTCGTCACGCATTCTAAATGATAACGCTGTGGTGTGGGCCCGTTGCGAGGATCTTGTGGTTCACGGAAGCCTCAAGTCTCACATTGACCGATGTTGTAGGTTCAAGAAAATCGAGACGTATCGCATCGATGCGTGCGCAGTCCCGAGTATTTGTATAGAGGACAGTCATAAGAAGGTGATAAATGGGCGTTCTGAATTGCTGGCGCAACTTGTGCGAGGACGAAGTTAATACTCTACGATTCGTGTCGCTCGGATTCCAATCACTGGTAGCTTTCAACTCCAGTGGTATTTCAAGCGTCGATGCGCTGTGGGCGAGCATCTTATCTGGGTAACCGGCACCGGGGCAGGGAGATATGCAATATGAAGAACCGTGGGGGATGAGGCGGTTCACGACAAAAGCCTCTACCTGATTCCCGATGGACTGGTTTGTGCTGTTGGGCCGGATTGGGCAAAACTCTCCTTTGATGCCGCTCTTCAGCACGGCATGCCTGATCTCGTCCTCGACCGCTTGGCGCAGTTCAAGTGGCCATGGATCGACCAGTCGCGCCGGCGGCGCTTGCTCCCACTTCAGTAATGCACAGTAGTAATCAGCGAGGTTTCCCATGATTCCTTATTCATCAAACTGCCCCTTTGGTGCTTCCCGCTGTATGCAACACCGAAGCCAGACCTCTATTGGCCTACAGTTCATTAACTGTAAGCGTGCTGCAAGAGAATCTCAATACCTCCTACCTCGTGGTCTTCGAGCCTCTGCGGTGAGAGTCATCGCAACAGATCTATTACACATTCGAGTGCGCCCTCGACCTCGCGAGCCCCTGCCTCGCCAGGGACTTCGCCCTGTAGCACGCGGCGAAGACGGGAACCAGCGCCGCCAGGTCGATCAAAGCGAACTTGAAGCCTCGCATCCTACTAGCAATTTGTGAAAGACGTCCGAAGAAAAAGCCGACGCGTCTCCAGAATGTCCTGTAATGGTTCTCGATCAGGACGCCGTTTCGCATCTTCGCAACCTGCGTGAACAGCTCGTAACGATATAGCATTCTCATCAGCGACCTGAACGTGTCCGTCCTGTAATGCTCGACGACCGCGGCCGGTTCGTAAACCAGCCTGTGGCCGACCTTTCGTATCCGAATGCTGATGTCGTGGTCCTCCCCGTTGGTCCGAAAATACGGGTCGAAGCCGGTCGCCTGCTCGAGCACAGACCGGCGGTAGGAGCAGCAAAGACCAAACAGCACCTGCGCGTCCTCGAGCACCCGGTCCCCGAGAGTCTGCGCCGCGCTGAACTTCCGCCAAAGGTCATAAATGCTCTCGATACGCGCCTCGACCGCCTGCCCCCCAACGCCGCCAACCTCGGGGGACACATAGTGCTTGAGCAGCTTTTCCAGCAAGTCGCTGCGCGCAACCGTGTCCGCATCTACGAAAAGAATGATGTCGGCATCCGTATGCTGCCACAGCAGGTTTCTCGCCGCGGATAGCCCCACGTTCTCGCCCGGGGAGATGACCTCCGCACCAGCGTATCCGGCAAGGAGGCCGCTGTTGTCCGTGGAGCCGTCATCCACAACGATTATCTCATCAGGCGTGCGCGTCTGCTCGCCGAGCGATGCGATACAGGCGCCAATAGTGGCGGCCGCATTGTAGCACGGGACCCCAACCGCAACCTTGACATGCTCAGTTTCTACGCTCACCTGATTACAGAGGCCTTCCTATAGGATTGGGTGTTGTAGGGGCGGCTCACGAGCCGCCCTAGTCTGATCAGATGTTAAGGGCGATTCGTGAATCGCCCCTACACGTCGGCGATGCCGATCGAGAGCTGCAGCTCGGCCATGAAACCAGAGCCAAACCTTCATAGCACGAGCGTCCCTCTCTTGAAACTACCGTAAATCTTGCCCAACGTCAGCGCAGAATAGGCAATTGTATCAAATACCGGCAGCAGCGCCTCGGATTTTGGCCGTCTAGCGACCGGTGCGATGATGCTCTTCAGTATGCTCTCTACCAGGAAAACGTGCTCCTTCCAGTCGAACCTGAACCTCCGGCGAAAACTAGCACCGTGCTTTGCAAAGAGCGAGGCGCGGCCGAAACCGTATTGAAAGGACTGCGAATAAAGACCCAGCAAGTCCGACCTGTGCTTGTGGACAATCACCGCTTCAGGGCTGTATCTCAGCCCGAATCCCGCCTGCTGGGCACGCCAGCAGAAGTCGGCGTCGCCCGCTATCTCGAAATAGGTGTCGAAGCCGCCGAGCTGCTCGAACACGTCTCTCCTCACGAGGCAGTTGGCGGTGACGAAGAACGGCAGCGAGAACTCGGAGCGCTCGGCCATCTTCTCCTGGTCCAGTATCTTGCGATAATCTATGTATCGCTCGACGAGGTTGGACGGAGGGTATGCCTCAACCTTCCCGCCCACGATGGCGAAGCCATTAGTTGGCGGTTGGCGGTTGACCGTTGACCGTTGGCGGTTGGCGGCTGGCGGTTGGGGATGAACGAGCCCATCGACGAGGCGCGAAAGCCAATCTGGTTTCGGTATGCAGTCGGCGTCGGTGAAGGCTATGATGTCGTGCTGGGCGAACTTTGCGCCAGTATTTCTCGCCTGATATGCGCCCTTCTTGGGCTCGAAGACGTAATCTATGCTGTTGAACTGCTGGAGAATGTCGGGTGTGTTATCGGTCGAGTTGTTGTCAACAACGATGGTCTGAACGAGCCGCCTGGGATAATCCAGTCCAAGCAGAGCCCCAACGCAGTCGGCTATCGTCCCCTCGGCGTTATAGACGGGCACGACAATGGATACGGGCGGCTTTCGGCTTGCCATGCGACTATCCTTTTTTCACCACAGAGACACAGAGTTACACAGAGTTACACAGAGAGGTCAAAGGACTAATCTCCTTATGCCGTCCTTCAGAACAGCAGTATTGAAGTTGATCAAAAGACCTGTTTTCAGACCGGTTAGTCTCAGATATGTCAGTAGCTGCGCCTCGTGAATCGACAACAGCTTCTCCACAGTCTTCAGTTCAAGGATAAGCCTGTTCTCTACGATTACATCGACCCTATAGCCGACGTCAAGCTTCACATCCTTTATAGACTACAGGCAGCGCGATCTGCCGCTGAACACTAAGGCCGGCCTGCTTGAGCTCCCAGCAGAGGCATTCTTCGTAGGCAGATTCCAGAAGTCCGGGACCGAGGTTCCGATGAACCTCAATCGCGAGCCCGATAACCTTCCCAGTCAATGGGTCCCTCTGCGACTCTGTGTCTCTGTGGTTCACTCCCTCACGCTCACAGCTCTCCTGAATTGTCCCATCTTCCTGCCTCTGTGCTCTCTGTGTCTCTGTGGTGAATCATCAACAATTTCCACGTTCCGTCAAGTGCTTCAAACGAAGTGAACAATCATTTGACATTTGCCAATGGCGCTGTTAACTTGTATTTGTATTTGATCTGATTTGGAGCGTTGAAGTTTGATCTGATTTGGAGCGTTGAAGAGCGATGAGTTATGCCACCACAGGATTTTGACCTCAGCAAGATGAGGGCCAAGGGACGCAGCGGTGAGAACTTTGGGATGAACTTTGGCAACTTGAAGCTGCCCAAGGTTCGTCTCCCCTGGATTGTTCTCGCCATCATTGTTATTTGGCTTCTGACTGGGTTTTACATGGTTCGACCGGGCGAGCAGGGCGTTGTAAGACGGTTCGGGGCCTACGTTTACAGCACAGAGGAGGGCCTTCGCTACCACCTTCCCTACCCGATAGAGACCCTTGATAAAGTCAGCCTCACCGAGATAAGGCGCCTCGAGGTCGGCTTCAGGACGGTCGAGGGCGTTGCGCGAAACGTGCATCAAGAGTCGCACATGCTCTCTGGCGACGAAAACATCGTCAACGTGACGATGATCGTCCAGTATCGCGTCAACGACGCCAGGGCCTATCTCTTCAACGTGAAGGATCAGGTGGGGACGATCCGGGACGCGACTGAATCGGCGCTTAGGCAGGTTATCGGCATCCACTCCATCGACGACGTTCTGACGGCTGGCAAGCAGCAGATTCAGGACGAGACTCGTGAGAAGCTCGACGAGCTGCTCCAGTCCTACACGCTCGGCGTTCACGTAACGGCCGTTCAGTTGCAGGACGTTCATCCGCCCCAGCAGGTCATCCACGCCTTCAAGGACGTTGCGAGCGCCAAAGAGGACAAAAGCAAGACGATCAACAACGCGCACGGCTATCGCAACGAAGTGCTTCCCCAAGCCGTGGGCGAGGCGGCCCAGATGGTTCAGAAGGCCGAAGGCGCCAAGGTCGATAGGATCAAGCGCGCAGAGGGCGACGTGCAGAAGTTCCTCAAGACGCTCGAGAAGTATAGGATGGCCAAGGATGTTACGAGACGGCGACTCTACATCGAGACGATGGAGGCGGTTCTACCGGCGGCCAAGAAGATAATCCTCACCGAGACGGGCCAGGTGAATCTGTTGAATCTTCTGTCGAGCGATTTTCAAACGCTTGCGCCGAGCAAGAAGGAGGCGGGCGGCAAATGACAAAGAACGCTACTCCGATACCGAAGGGACTGTATCTGCTTGGCGGGTTCATACTCCTGGCGATCGTCGTGAACATGATCTTCTTCACGGTCGATGAGACGGAGCAGGCGGTCATCCTTCAGTTCGGCAAGTTCGTGAGGACAATTCGCGAGCCGGGGCTTCACGCGAAGGTCCCCTATCCGATACAGACGGTGCGCATTCTCGACAAGCGGGTACTGGAGTACGACAGCGAGCCCCGCGAGATCGTAACTGGCGACAAGAAGACGCTTGTGATTGACAACTACGCCAGGTGGCGAATCTCCGATCCTCTGCTGTTCATGAAAAAGGTCGTGAACGAGGCGGGCGCCCAGACGAGGCTGGACGACATAGTCTATTCTGTGCTGCGCGTCGATCTTGGCAAGCACAACCTCGATGAGATCGTATTGAAGCGCGGCCCAATAATGGACACCGTTTCCGAGGAATGCACGGCAAAGATGACGGAATTCGGGATTGAAATCGTGAACGTACGTATCAAGCGAGCAGACCTTCCCGAGGAGAACGAGCGCGCTGTCTTTGAGCGAATGGAGGCCGAGCGGTCGCGAAAGGCGAAGCAATATCGCGCAGAGGGTCGGCAGACGGCGACAGAGATCAAGGCGGAGACCGACAAGGAACGGACGGTCATTCTGGCCGAGGCCTACAAGCAGGCCAAAACGACCGAGGGCGAGGGCGACGCCGAAGCAACAGAGATATATGCCGAGGCGTTCTCTCAAGACGTGGAGTTCTATCAGTTCTGGCGGACGCTTCAGGCCTACAATAAAACTGTTGATAACAGGACCACGCTGGTGATTGCTCCGGACTCGCCGTTCTTCAAGTATTTGCGCTCGGGGGCCCGCAAGTAATAAGCCATGCGGCTGTTCCTCGTCAACCCTCCCTCCTTCAGTAAGAACCTCGCGCCTCTGCCGCCGGCTGGCCTTGCATACATCGCAGCATTTGTCAGAGAAAACGGCTATGACGTCGATATGCTCGATGCGATGAATCTCGGACTCGACCACGCCCAGACGGTGGCTCGCGTTCGCAGTTCACAGCCGGACCTGGTTGGCATTTCGGTTGTGTCCGGGACCCACAACTCCAGCGTCATGCTCGGCAAGCTGCTCCACGAGGCGCTGCCCCAGGCCAAGATTGTCCTCGGCGGCCCGCACGTTCATTTCTTGTATCAGCAAATTATGCAAGAGCACGCCTGGATAAACTTCTGCGTCCGAGGCGAGGGTGAGCACACCACGCTGGAACTCCTCTCGGCGCTCGAACGAGGCACAGACCTGTCAGGCATACCCGGGCTGGTCCACCGCATAAACGGCAGGCTACTCGTGAATCAGGACCGCCCGTTTATCAAAGACCTCGACAATCTGCCGTTTCCGGCAAGGGACCTGCTCCCTATGTATGCCTACTACTGGCGCATCTTTGGCTTCACGCGCCCGGACGACAAGGTTGTTACGATAACGGCTACGCGGGGGTGCCCATTTCACTGTCATTTCTGCGCCTCGAGTTACCTTTGGAAAGTGCAGCGGCGAAGGTCGGTCGAGAACGTGCTCGACGAGATCGGCAAATGCAGCCGCGAATACGACGTGGGGATGCTCCTGTTCCCTGACGACCTGCTCCTTCTGAACGAAAAGTGGGCGATTAGGCTGTGCCAGGGGATGATCGAACGAGGCTACGATCGATTCAAGTGGGCGTGTATGGGCCGGCCGGGCAGAATGTCCGCCAACATGCTCGACTGGCTCGAGAAAGCCAGATGTGGCCTGATAATGTATGGGATTGAGTTCGGTAACCAGCGATTGCTCAACTTCTGCGACAAGAAGACCACGCTTCCTGACATCGAGTCCACCATCGCAGCGACACGAGCGCGGGGGATACTTACAATGGGATTTTTTATCCTTGGCTATCCGACCGAGACGGTTGAAACCATCGAGCAAACAATACAATTTGCGCAAGAACTCAAGCTGGACTATGCGGAGTTCAATCTGCCCAAGGCGCTTCCTGGCTCGCCGCTCCATGATTATTGTCTCGAAAGAGACCTGCTGATTGACACGAGCGACCAGAACTACAGCAGCGTGTCCACGCAGATGATAGCGCTCGAGAACGTTACGCCAGCCGAGCTCGCTAGGCTATACCGAAAGGCGTTGAAGAGAACCCGCTACTCGTTCGCAGGGCGCCTCAAGAAGTTCGCTAGGCGCATGTTACTTCGGCGCGCAACACACAAACTCTCCTGACTGCACGGCGGTTTTGGAGGCTGGTTCTGGGCCTGTCTCGTGCGCCGTTTTGGTCGAATCGCCCCCTGTCGAATCCAGTCCTTGACGCCATCCAGTTCCGGGCGATGTTTGGTTTAGTGGAAAGATTTTGAGATTGCACTTGACATTGCATATCCGTGGACTTAATGTTTCAGTTATTGAGTTTGGTCTTGAACCTTCTTAGGCAACAGATATCTGAGGCCGAGGAGGCAGGACATGATGTGTAATCTGGCTGAATAGGCTTAGGAAACTGTGATGAAGGATGTGTTTGATCAGGAGAGTTGTCCTGGTTAGGCCAAGGTGTTGGTGAGATTTCGATGTTGTCGGGGAGGTAGCGGAAGCAACCCCGAGCTGACTGCTGTTTCCAAACTGATTTTGGAAGCGAAGTAACAGGCCGAGTTTCCCCCCTTTTGCTTAATTGGTGAATCCCAATTCATATCCATGACTCAGAATACTGCTTTGCAGCTAATATGCACTATTACATAGCTTTGTGGCTTTGACGAGAGGAGGTGATTGATTTGAAAGGTGAGATTAAAAGGCTGATCAGAGACCGTGGTTTCGGATTTGTTCGAGCGGAAGATGGTAACGAGATATTCTTCCATCGTTCTGCCGTGCAGGGAACTGATTATGATTCTCTTCGCGAAGGTAGTAAGGTGGATTTCTCGACGGAGCAAGGGCCTAAAGGGCTTCGAGCGACGAATCTGCGACTGGACGAGAGCTAATAGGTGTCCTGGGTCAATCGAGCGCAAGACCGTGATCGATAGACTCGTAGCGGGCAATGCGGCGAGCGCGTACGCCCTATCTTGCATGGGGTACTGCGCGCTCGGATGACCCAGACATCAACCAGAGCACGACAGCAGGCGGTCTGCGGAAGTGTGCAGCTATCGGGCGCATCTTTGTACTTTGACTAGCGAGATGATTTGCCCCGAGGGCATTTGTGGAAACGTTCCTCAGTCCGGGCCCTAGCTTGGACTGAGTAACTGTGGCTGGCAGCGAGAAGTCAGGACGAGATTGTAGCCAGTCGCGTCCGCCATATTTTCCGGAGTACTGTTATGTGGTGTCTGGGTGGTATGGTTGAGTTGAGCTGATGCCGAGACAATTAGGCTATTCGATGGGAGTTGGGCGACAGCGCATAGACTATTGATGAGAGTCTAGATTCTGCGTGGCGCCGGCAACGGCCGCCGCGAGCGAAGCAGTGTAGCAGTCTGAAACCGGGGACGGAGAGCATGAAGAGGCAAGGATTCGCTCCGTCAATAATGTGCGATTGATCGGTCCGGTGACGGTTCTCTTAGGCTTTGTGCCGTGGATTCCGCTGAAGCTCGGCGGGCGCGGGATGCGGTCTGCTGGAGCAGACATTGTGTTTGGAGCAATTGACACCGGGATTCTGGGAGTTGCGGCACTGGTTGGGGCGAGCTTCGCGGGAGTGCGAAGGGGCGATCGTTGGTGGTGCCATAGGAGATGCAATCACGGACGGTTTCGCTGGCCTGTTTGAGGGCAAAGTCGCGGAAAGTTTGAGAAAGCGGCAGATCGAGGAGACGAGAACTGCGCTTAGTTCCTCGATGGACAAGATGAGCGGCTGTCTGTTTGGCGTAGGGTTGGTGCTCACGATTGCGTGGACTCTTTTGCGGATACGCACCCGGCTCAACTGAATCATCAAGTAGGGGTCTGATTCACATCGGAGCGCCCTCAGTGGGTGCCGCATAGTTATAGCCGATTCCAAAGGATCAAGGCCGTGTAGGCTATTCACTTTACTCTCGGTAAGGACGATATACACTGTGTTGTATGGCCCAAAGAATCAGGAATGAGGCTGAGGAGGGTCGGGCTTGCATTTTGGCTTCACGAATCGCGACGAGGATTCGATTAGGTCTGTTGGAAATCGATGGCACTAGACAAGATGAAGTGAGATTGCGGTGAGGAAATCGAAGGGATTGCTGCTTATTCAGGATGGTGTGGGCGACCGTCCGATCTACAAGTTGGGCCGCAGGACACCTCTTGAGGCAGCCAACACGCCGAACATGGACAACCTCGCCCGTAACGCTGTTAACGGTCTGATGGACCCGCTGGCGCCAGGGATTCGGGTTGGGACTGACGTTGGGCACCTGGCTCTTTTTGGCTATAACCCGCTCAGGACTTACTGGGGCAGGGGCCCGATCGAGGCGGCGGGGATCAGCATTAAGATGGAGCCTCAGGACATCGCACTTCGCTGCAACTTTGCGACTGTCGATGACGAGATGCGTGTGAAGGACAGAAGGGCTGGCCGCATTCGGGAAGGCACGCGCCGGCTCGCCGGCGAGCTCAATGGCCTCAAGATTGCGGACGACATCGAGGTTATCTTCAAAGAGGCGACGGAGCATCGGGCAGTCCTTGTTCTGCGCGGCGAGAAGCTTTCTCCGGAGATTACGGACACCGACCCTGGCCCGGGACACGTCGGCGAGAGGGTCCGAAGGTGCGAGGCGTCGGAGCCTGGGCTGAAGCTTGCGCAGCGAACAGCGGACGCGGTGAACAAGTTCGTCGAGCGGTCACACGAGATACTGAAGGACCATCCAACGAACAAGGCCCGCATCGAGGAGGGCAAACTGCCGGCGAATATAGTCCTTACGCGAGGCGCCGGCGCTGCGCTCAAAATGCGGAGCATCACGGAGCGGTTTGGGCTTCAGGGGGCGTGCATAGCGGGCGAGAGCACGGTCTTGGGAGTGGCGAGGATGGCAGGTTTTGACATCTTCACGTCGCCTCGTTTCACTGCCAATGTTGACACGATACTTGAAGACAAGGCGAGATACGCGACCGAGGCGCTCAAGGTCCACGACCTTGTCGTGCTGCACGTGAAGGGGACTGACATCCTGTCGCACGACAACAGGCCACTGGACAAGATGCACTTCATCGAGAAGATCGACGAGATGTTAGGTCTGGTGCTGTCCCAGATCGATGAGAACGTTTATGTTGCGCTTGGCGCGGACCACTCCACGCCTTGCGAGGTTGGCGACCACACGGCGGACCCCGTGCCCATAACGATCTACGGCCCTGATGTGTTGGCGGACAACGTTGCCGGCTACTCCGAGCGTTCGTGCCAGAGAGGCGGCCTGTGTCGGATCACAGCGAACCAGTTCCTGCTGACTCTTCTGGACTTCATGGGCTTCACGTATAGATACGGCTCCTGAGCCGGTTCGTGCGCGGCTCGAGGCTCAGAACACCCACCACGCTTCAGAACAAGAAGCCTAGGCCCGCGGAATACATGTCCCCATCGAGATGCTCGTCCCGCTCGAACCTGCTGGTGTATCTAAAGCGGTTGTAGCGGATGTCAAGGTTGACCTTGTCAAGATAGCCCCCACCAAGCCACGTGGGATTGCCCGCAAGCCCCAGAACGTCGATTATGACGCCTCCCCCGACCGTTGTCGTCAGGCACGGAAACAGGCTGACGCTCAGGTCCTCGCCGAACTCCTGCTGCTGCCAAAGCGTCCATTCCTGCTCCTCGTCCAAGCTCGGATCGTCCTCAACATGCCAGCGGAACCTCGCCATCAGGATTATCTCGTCGATTACGTATTGATAGACCTTTGCCTCCACGGTGTTCGTGTAGAAGGCATCGTCATCCAGCGAGTAACGGTAATAAAGCTGGACCGACGTTCTACTCGGCAAATACTGATGTAAGCTCGCCGAATAGGACTGCGTTGCAGGAAGGTCTGATTGCGTCGCATAGGACGCCGTTAGTTGGCAAGTTGTGTATTGGGTGAATATCTGCGTTACAGTCGCCGTAACGGAGTTGGTATATGAGGTTGTCCTGTCGCTGAGATACCTCAGCGTGTTGATGTCGTATTCCCAGTATGGCGTGAGATCAGAGTCGGTGTGGGAATAGGTAACCTCGACCGTCGTATTTTGGTCGAAAAAAGGCTGCGAGTAGGTGACGTTGAACGAGCTCGACCTCGGTTTGCGCAGCGGGCCGAGGTCGCTGTCTTGTTTGGCCTTCTCCTCCATTTCATGGATGAGATATGCGTCCGTCAGCCTCATGGCGCGGTCGGTAAAAACGTATCCGAGCGTGAGCTTGCCGTCTTTGAACGTCTTCTGCTCGACGTTGAACGAATACTGGTCGCCGTGTGAGTAATACCTGGTGGGCGGCTCCCACAATGGTACCTTCCAGTATCTCGTGTCCGAGTGCAGATACGAGAACTTCAGCTTGGTCTTCTCCAGAACCTGCTTGTCAAGCCGGAGCGCAAAGGCCTCGTTGATAGTGTCGTTCTCGTCGCGATAGCAGAAGTAGCTGTAGGAGAATTGGTCCTGCGCACAATAACCGTCCGCAGCTATCAGAAGCAGTATGGCGATGCCTGCTGACAAGGATGTGCATAGGCCGAACGCAGACCTTCCAACACCAGATTTTGTTATCATGAGCACTCCTTTACCTGCCTGCGCAGCTTACACATCCGCCGCCGCTTGCACCGGCCCCAGTGACCCATGCCTTCTCTATGTCCCCAAGAACGAGGAACTCAAGAGTGGGGACATCCGGATTTATCTCGTCAAAAAGCATGATCGGGTCCGTCAGAAACTCCATCTCGTAGGGTTTGACCGTCGCACAGCCCTGACAAAGCCCTAGCGCCAGCAAAAGAAGCGCCAAAATCGCCAACGAGCCAGAGTTTAGCGTTCCATCTGTCCGTCTCACTTGAGCAGCTCCTCCACCCTCGCCTCGATAACCTTCTCTAGGATGCCGACGTATTTGCTCTGTATCTTTCCATCTCTATCGACAATGTATGTCGTCGGGACCTTGAACACTTTGAACTTCTTCATAACAGTCTTGTCCGGATCGTGAAGAACATTGAAGCTAATTGGGTGGTTACTGACGTAGTTTCTGAGCTTCTTCTCTCGTTGGTCTATCGAAACAGCGATGATGACCAGTCCCTCATCGCGCTTCTCACGGTAAAGTTTCTCGTAGAACTTCAGCGCCTTGCGGCAAGGGATGCACCACGTGGCCCAGAAGTCTATCACCACAACCTTGCCCTTGAAGTCGGAGAGAGATACCTGCTTGCCCGTGTTCACGTCCGTTAGCGTGAAGTTCGGTGCCGCTTTTGCTGGGTTGCCCTCTGCCGCAAGCAAGCAGGTCGAGAGCAGGGCGAGCAAGATCAAACACGCAACTAAGCTGAAACCCACGCGACTACTAGTTTTCATGGTTACTCCTTGGTGACTCGTGATGGACTGTCTTCCCGTGTGGTTGTAACAACTTGACCCCGAAGTTTCAATGGTCGTTTCCTCAATCGGCGCCGAGCGCGCATCCCCGCATCATTCAGGTCAACCGCCAACCGCCAACTCCTCAGGGCAATGGGTAGTGATAGCCCATATCTACCATCCCGCTATCCGGCGTGCCGTCCGTCTGCGTTGTCCGATCAGAAAGCCCGGCATCCTCGGCCGGCCGACTGCCCGCATCTATGCACGGGCTATCGGGGTCAAGATAGTATTCGCCGAGTGGACCTTCGACGAACATCGGGTCATCGTGGATGTTGCCCTCACCCGCATCGTCGTCCTCGATGCAGCAATACGTCCCTGAACAGCTAGATAGGTCGTCGCCGTTGCCCCAGATAATGCAGTCGATGATTGTCGGCGAACCGCTGCAATACATCCCACCGCCCCGGTCGGCGGCGTTGGCTTTGATGATGTTGTTCACGATCGTTGCCGAACCGCCCCAGCAGGATATCCCGCCGCCGCGCCCGGCCGAGTTGTCTAAGATCGCATTGTTTACGATCGCTGGCGTACTGCTCCAGTAGAATATCCCGCCGCCAGAGATGGCGGTGTTGGCCTGGATGATGTTGTTTACGATCGTGGGCGAACTGTAGTTGCAGAGTATCCCACCGCCGTAGCCGTTGTAGCCGTATACGCCGAGCGAGGAGTTACGAGTGATCGTGTTGTTCGAGATCATCGGCGAACTGTGGTCGCAGTATATCCCGCCGGCGTTTGAGTCCGCACTATTGCCCGAGATCGTGTTGCCTGAGATCGTGGGCCAACCGTGCCAGCAGTATATCCCGCTCCCGTGTTGGGCCCTGTTGCCCGAGATCGTGTTGTTCTCGATGGTGGGCGAACTCTCCCAGCAGTGTATCGCGCCGCCTAACCCGCCGGCGGTATTGGCCGTGATCGCGTTGCACGCAATCGTCGGAGAACTCTCACTGCAGTATATCCCGCCGGCCCAGTCAGCAGTGTTCTTTGAGATCGTGTTGTTCGAGATCATCGGCGAACTGTGGTCGCAGTATATCCCGCCGGCGTTTGAGTCCGCACTATTGCCCGAGATCGTGTTGCCTGAGATCGTGGGCCAACCGCCCCAGCAGCCTATACCGCCGCCGGAGATGGCGGTGTTGGCAGTGATTCTGTTGTTTGAAATGGTTGGCGAGCTGTCCGAGCAGTAAATGCCGCCGCCTCGTTTATCTGTGTGCTCAGCCCCCTTGGCTTCGCCCCCGGCTATTGTCAATTGCTCAATGCTCAGGTGACTAACGTAGGAGCAGTAGATAACGTGATAAGCGGCCTGCTGCGCGTCGAGGATTGTGCTCTCTGAGCCTTCGCCCTGAAGCGATACATAGCTCTTCATGTCGAGTGGAAACGTCTCTCCGTTTGTCGAGGATGAGTATGTGCCGGCGGCAACGTGGATGGTGGCAGGGGTGCTGAGCGCGGATGCGAGCGCATGTGTTATCGTCTTCCACGGCGAGCCTTCGGAGCCGTCGTTTGAATCGTTACCTGCCTCGCCGTCAACGTAATAATGCGATGCAGCTGAGGCGCCAACTGTGAATGGGGCCAAACTCAGGTCGCTTATCCACTGCATCGTGCCGGCGCACGTGAGAACCACCGCGAAGTTATATTCCCCCTCATCGCTGATTGGGGGCATGTAGCAGGGAAGGTCAAACCAGAACAACGGCGTCCGGCTCATAGTGAATGGACTGGGCACGTATATGCCAGGAATCCAAGCCTCAACACTCCCTGACCAGCCGTGCTGGCCATACGGGCTAAGGGTATAGAGGCCGCCATCAGGCGTCAGCAAACCGACATACACGTCAACGGACATTCCCTCGCCGTGATTCTCGGCGGACAGGCTAACCTCAATTGTGTCGCCGGACTGATACGTGTCGGCATCCGTGTAGATCGTGATCGTTGGCTCAGCCAGAACCGCCATAGGCAGCAAGGCAAAGGCCGCAAGAATGGTACATACAAATGCTGTTCTCATGGCTCCTTCCCTTTTTGGGGGTTAGCGTTATCTGCGCAGTGCCCTGTGATCGAAGTGCAAGAATACATAGAATCCAATCCAAAAGAGAGTAACACGGAACCGCACATTTTTCAAACGGTTGATGGGCCGGGGTCTGACCTTGGATTACGGAGGCTGTCCGATAAAGGGGTCAGCCGTGTTTTTTTGTAGGGTCGATTCACGAATCGCCCACAATATGTTGTGGCGCTGAAGTCGGGCGGTTCGTGAACCGCCCCTACATATAGGGCCATCCATCCACAAACACAGGGATTCTCGCATGCGGATGCACTTATTGGACGGCCTCTTAAATCGAGGTTTTTATTTCAGCACGCGTCGTGCCGTGAGCGCAGCCTTGAGTGTGGCTAGTAGCTCGACGCGGGACATTAGAACGGACACGAACGCGAGTCGCGGGGACCTCTCCTGGATCAGGTCGGCGTGGAGGTTGCGTAGGAGAACTTTGACGATTGTCTTAATGTAGAAGAGAAACGCAGCGCCTCGGACCTTGCGCATGGCGATGTAGCCCCAGTAATACCAGCGGAACATCATCTTGCAGAGACTTAGGATGCTGTCAGTTCGCTGATGGTGCACGATCGCCTTTGGGTTGTAGTCCAGCCGCTTGCCCATCGATTCGAGGCGAAAGCCTATCTCGGTGTCCTCACCGTTGGTCCGGAAGCGCTCGTCGAATCCGGCCGCCTCGACCAGGACGTTCCTGAAATACGAGCTGCACACGCCCCAGAGAAACGCGACATTAGATTTTTGTTCGCTCCCGTAGCCCTGAGAGGCATGGAGCCTACGCCACCTGTCCGCAAGAGACTCCTCTCGCTGCTCAATCGCTCGCCCTCCCACACCCGCCACGCCCGCCTCATAAGCGACTTCAAGCTCTTGAATGAGGTTGGGATCGGCGACCGCGTCCGCATCGATGAACACGATGACTTCGCCCGAGGCGTTTTTTGTGAGAACGTTCCGGGCGTGTGCGACGCCCCTGTTCTGTTTGAGCGTGATGACCTTCACATCGCGGCGTGATGACAATATCTCGGCAGTCCGGTCGGTCGAGCCATCGTCAACAACGATGATCTCGTCCGGCGGTCGGGACTGTGCGATCAGCGACTCGAGGCAGCTGCTGATGAACCTCTCCGCGTTGTAGCAAGGGATAGCGGCCGTTATTCGCACGTCAAGCGAGGGCTATGCCCGTTATCAGCTTTGCGGCAGAGATTCCGGCGATGGCGCCGTCCGCGACCGCCGTGCAGACCTGCCTGAGATGCGAGGTCCTGACGTCGCCCGCAGCGAAGATGCCCTCGACAGAGGTGGACATATCATTCTTGGCGACAATGAATCCGGCATCGTCCATCTCCAAAAGGCCCTGAACGAACTCCGTGTTCGGCGTTATTCCAATAGAGACGAACACCGCGCTCACCGCAAGCTCCCGGACGCTGCCGTCCTTGCGACTTTTGACCTGTATCGCCTCGACCTCGTCCTCACCCACGATTTTCTCGACCGTGTGGCTGAAGACCCGCTCAACATTCTCAAGTTTGGACAGCTCATCGGATGTCTCGCCGGCGAGCCTCAACTGATCGCGTCTGTGGATGTGATAGATTTTCCTGACTATGTGGGAAAGATAGATGACATCCTCCACGGCGGTTGTGCCACCCCCAACCACGGCGATGTCTTGGTTCCTAAAGAAATTGCCGTCGCAGACCGCACAGGTCGAGACTCCTTTGCCAAAGAGCCTCCCCTCTCCCGGCACCCCCAGAAGCCTGGGACGCGCTCCCGTAGCAACGATCACAGCCCTGCACTGGTAGGCAGGTCCACTCGCGGTTTCCACCGTCAAGAGCTGCCCTGGCACTATCTTGGCCGCGTTTGCTGAAATAACCTCGACACCACACGAGGCGAGGTGCTCCTTGAACTTCGCAACGAGCGCGAAGGTGGATGTGCCGACTGGGAATCCGAGATAGTTGTCGATCCTGCGCGTTGTCATTATCTGACCGCCGGGGCTTATCCTCTCGAGCAACAAGACGTTCACTCCCGATCTCTCGGCATAGACCGCGGCTGACATCCCGGCGGGCCCTGCGCCGACAACTACGACAGTATTGTTAGGGTCAAAACCTTCTAACATAAGATTACCTCCAACATGGCTTCCACTCCAAGACAATAGCGCCGTTGTAGTTCTCGGAGCGCGCGGGCATACTCAAGCCCAGAAATCGCTAGAAAATCGGCGAAATCAACCAAATATCTCCGCATTCGATTGTTGTATTAAACGGATTGGCAAAACATCCGTCTCGAGGCAGACTACTAACGCCGCGACAACCATGCGGATTGTTTACAGATTTGACCCTTCAGTCAAGATTTTTCGTTTAGACGGGCTTATCTGGGCCATCGGCAGACTACAGGATGGCCTAACTAAGTGAGGTAATGACGTTGACAGACGGTAAGAAAATTGTCGTGATTGGAGCGCAAACGGCCGGACTTGGCGCTGCGGCTGCGGCCAGGAAAATAGACCGGCGAGCGAGAGTAACTGTCGTTGAGCAGTCGATATACTCGTCGAGCTCGCCGTGCGGACTGCCATACTTCATCGGCGGTGAGGTCCAAGACATCAAGAAGCTTACGTTCGCCGAGCCCAAAGTCATTAGAGACAAGATGGGGATCGACCTGCGCCTCAAGCAGAGGGCAATCTCCATTGATACCGAGGGGAGATCGCTTGTCTGTGCGGACCTCGACGCTGGCAGCGAATACGAGCTTGGATATGACAAGCTGGTCTTGGCGACAGGCGCCTCGCCCAAGCTGCCGCCAGTTGAGGGAGTCCGGGCGGAGGGTGTGTTCACGCTCAGAAACATCGGGGACGCGACAAGGATCAAGGAATACATTCAGGAGCGTTCCCCAAGTCGCGCGGTCATCGTCGGAGCGGGCTACATCGGGCTTGAGATGGCCGAGGCGCTGGCTCGGCTCGGGGTTCGGGTGGTGGTGGTCGAGATGCTCCAGAACATTCTCGTCAGCCTGGACCCGGACATCGCGGCGATAGTTCAGCAGCATCTGGAGGAAAACGGCGTGGAGGTGTTGACCGGCTCTCCGTTGGAGAAGATCACCTGCGGCCCTGGTGGCCGGGTCAATGGTGTGTTGGCGGGCGGGCAGTCGATCGATGCCGGCGTTGTCATTCTCTCGCTGGGTGTCTCGCCGAACGTCGAGCTCGCGAGGGCCGCGGGCATCGACACGGGCGAGTTGGGCGCCGTGGTTGTGGATGAGCACCAACGAACATCTGCCCCGGACGTTCTCGCGGCCGGTGATTGCTGTCAGGCCAGGAGCATCGTAACGGGCGGAGAAACCTACATGCCGCTCGCCACCGTGGCGGAGAAGCAGGGGAAAGTCGCTGGCGAGAACGCCGCGGGCGGCGATTCACGATTTGCGGGCATTCTCGGGACCAGCATCTCGGGAGCGTTCGGGCTGGTTTTCGCCTCGACCGGACTTACGCTTCAGGCGGCGAAAAAATGCGGCCTTCAGGCCGCAGGCCAGGCGTTCATGGGCCATTCTCACGCTACCTATTACCCCAACGCAAGGCCCCTGAAGTTGAAGGTGGTATTCTGTCCGGAGACCGGCAAGCTTCTCGGCGCTCAGGCGGTCGGCCAGGAGGGCGTCGTGGCAAGAATGGACGCGTTCGTAGCGGCCATCCACGGAGGGCTGTCAGTGAAGGACCTGATGCAGCTCGATCTGCCATACTCGCCTCCGTTCGGCTCCAGTTGGGATGCCATCCACGTTGTCGCGATGATGGCTCAACGGCGAATGAGATGAGTGCCTGATTGGAAAGTTGAGGTTTGCTGCAGCGTGGAGGCTTATATGGCATCTAATCTCTTGACAAACCGGCCAAAACATCCTACTAGAGAGGCTGTCCAATAAGTTGGCTGATAGAGGTTTTACTGTTCTCCCGCACGAGGATAATACAGGAAATCAGACAGGTTGTCAAGATCAAGGGGTGGCGTGCTCAGACGGGCCTGACGTCCCCAATGTGGCTATAAAACGACATCGACGTCGTGTAGGGGCGGTTCACGAACCGCCCCCAAGGTGCCCGATCGAATTAGACCAGGGCGATTCGTGAATCGCCCCGACACAGGCAAAACGGACTTATGGGACAGCCTCTAGAGAGACATGGCCAGGTTAAAAGTAGGGATTGTGGGTTGTGGACGCGTGGGCTCGCTCCTTGCGAGAGACCCTTACAGGCGAAAACCATGCACGCACGCCGGCGCTTTCGCCGGGTGTGAGCACACGGATGTAACGTGCGCCTGCGACATCGACCCAGACCGGCTCGCGTCGTTCAGGGCCGATTGGGGCGTTGACCGGCTCTATCTCGACTACCGAGAGCTCTTGGCCAAGGAGAGGCCGGAGATAATCTCCGTGGCCTCATGGACCAGCACGCACAAGGACATAGTCGTCGAGGCGGCCAACTGTGGCGTCAAGGGGATACTCTGCGAGAAGCCGATTGCGCTCTCGCTTGCGGACGCGGACGAGATGATCAGCGAGTGCGAGAGCAACGGCGTGGTTCTGATGGTGAACCACGAGCGGCGTTGGGACCAGCGATTCATTGCCGCCAAGCGGCTCATCGAGGATGACGTCATCGGCCCGCTGAGAAGCATCTGGGGTGCGATGCTCTGTGGGGTCCCGGACGAAGAGAGCTGGAAGAGCGACCTGTCCTTAGTGGGCGGCGGGCCCCTGCTGCACGATGGAACGCACCTTTTCGATCTGCTTCGCTTCTTTGCCGGCGATGTGAGCTCCGTGGTCGGCTTCGTCCAACGTAACACGAGGCTTCCGATAGAGGATTCGGCGAACGCGACGCTATCGCTCGAGAGTGGGATACAGGCCAACGTGGAGGTGGGCGGCAGGAGGGCGTATTTTTACTTCGCGCTGGAGTTTTGGGGCGCGAAGGGCAAGATATCTGTCGGGAACGGGATCAACGACCTTTGGATAAGCGAACATTCGCAGAGTTTCGACGGTTTTCGCGAGCTTTCGGCCAAACCATTTCCGCTTCCTGAAGTCTATAAGAGCTCATACCTGTCAATGGTCGAGAACTTGGTCGGCGTTATTGAAGGCGTGAAAGCGAACAGGTCAAGCGGAAGAGACGCCAGAGAGTCGCTGCACATAATCTGGGCGATCTACGAATCGGAGAGGTTGGGCAATATCGTGGTTGATCTTCCGATATTACAGAGAGAGGTTTCACCTCTCGTTGAGATTCTGAGACGGTAAGAGATGGAGCGCAGAAGTTGATGGCCTCATGGTGGTTTAGGATTGAGCATTTGCGTTTGATTGGAGGAACAAGGTGCCGGAGCTGAGAAAGAGCCCGATTGCTAACCGCTGGGTAATTATCGCCACAGACAGGGCGAGGCGGCCATCGGATTTTCGCCTACACACAGAACAGCGGCGGCCTTCCGACGGCTTCTGCCCGTTCTGCGAGGGTAACGAGGATAAGACGCCGCCAGAGATATTCGCTTTGCCATATAATGGGCGCAAGCCAAACACTCCGGGATGGCAGACGCGAGTCGTCCCGAACAGGTTCCCAGCGCTGGCGATAGAGGGCAATTTAGATCGGCGAGGGAACGGGCTTTTCGACTGCATGAACGGTATAGGTGCGCACGAGGTTATCATCGAGACTCCGCAGCACGATCTTGAGATGGGCGACATGCCGCTTCCGCATCTAGAGATAATCCTCTCGACCTACCGGGCGAGAATAATGGACCTGGTCAACGACATGAGGCTCAGGTACATTCTCATTTTCAAGAACTTCGGTTTCGCGGCTGGCGCCTCGCTCGAGCATCCACATACGCAGCTAATCGCCACACCGGTAACGCCGCGCGTGGTCAAGCAGGAGATGATCTCGGCTCAGAGCCATTTTCTCGACAAGGAACGATGCCTGTTCTGCGATATTCTGGCGCAGGAGATCAAAGATGAGGAGAGGATAGTCTCGGTGAACGAGCATTTCGTGGCTCTGTGCCCGTTCGCATCCCGCTTTCCGTTTGAGACGTGGATATTCCCGCGCAAGCACTCGGCGCATTTCTCGTGCTCGTCGGACGAGCTTTTGCATCACTTTGCGCTTGCCCTACGGGACAGCTTGAAACGTATCTCGGTCGCACTCGAATCACCGCCGTATAACTTCGTCTTGCACAACTCGCCAAACACCAAGGGCAAGGCCCGCCGTCCAGGCTACTGGCAGACGCTCGACCTAGACTACCACTGGCACATCGAGATCATGCCCAGGGTCACGAAGATCGCGGGCTTTGAGTGGGGAACGGGCTTTTACATTAACCCGACGCCGCCGGAGCAGGCGGCTAAATACCTGCGAGATGTCGAAGTATCCTGGCCTGATTGACTCGCACTGCCACCTCACGGCGCCTCAGTTCGAGGAGGAGCTCGATACGGTGCTTGACCGCGCCCAAGAAGCCTCAGTAACCTCGATCAACGTTGTCGGGTACACAGTCGAACACAGCCGGCGCGCGATCGAGATGGCGAGGCGATACGATGCTCTTTGGGCGACAGTGGGCGTATCGCCTCACGATGCCAAAGATGCGCCGGATGACTTCGGCAAGTCCCTGGGCACGATGGCCGCTGAGAATCGGGACGAAGTCGTCGCAGTCGGCGAGACGGGCCTCGATTTCTTTCGCCTCATCTCGCCCCGCGAAGCGCAGATTTCCGCATTTATTAAACATATCGAACTCGCCGTGCACCTCGGCCTGCCCCTCGTCATCCACATCAGAGATGCTTTCGAGGAGACGTGCTCCCTTCTGGCAAAGCACGGCGCATCGGCCGGCGTGTTTCACTGTTTCACCGGAAGTGCACAGGAGGCGCTCAGGGCTGTCGAGCTAGGTTTCTACGTCTCGTTCTCCGGTATCGTAACGTTTAGAAATGCGCAGCAGGTTTCCGAGAGCGCAGCCGCTGTTCCAGACGATAGGCTCCTTGTCGAGACCGATGCTCCGTTCCTCGCCCCCAGCCCTATGCGAGGCAAGCGAAACGAGCCGTCTTTTTTGGTCTATGTCGTGGAGCGGTTGGCGAGAATCCGCGGCGCCTCGAAAGAACACATAGCGAGGATAACGGCGGAGAATGCCCGCCGAATTTTCGGTCGAGGCAGGCCACCCGAATGAATTCGGGTGTTGGGATAATGAGAGCCGTCCATATCACCGCATTGAAATACGGTGATCAGGAGGAAGCAAGCTCAGGCAGGCGCCACCTCATCGCCCGGCTTTAGCCGAGGCGATGCAGAAGGCTACCATGATCCTAGCCCCCATCTTCAGATGGGGGATCCCGGGCGGGCGGACAGCTTCCTCTCTTTTCCCTTCAGATGGGGACTCTCGGAGGGAGGAGAGGGGGCGCTTCGGCATCCTCGGCCCACCCGAATGAATTCGGGTGTTAGGACAATGAGAGCCGTCTATATCACCGCATTAAAATACGGTGATTCAGAGAAAGAAGCTCCCCCTGTCGGGGAACGGGGCCAGTCAAACCTGACAGAGGTCCCGCGCTACCTGAGTAGGTCAGAGAGCTCGGAATAGCGCGACATGGTCTCCTCTTTGATGGCAGCCGCGTCTCTCTCGTTCATGTTGTGCTGGAGCATCAGTGGCAGGGCGGCCAGCTCCTCGTCGGTTGGCGAGGGGTGGCCGCAGGCTTCCATCGGGAAGAACTCATTGGCCATCCAGAGTATCTCAGCCATGGTTCTGTTTACTTTGGCCGCTTGGGGGGAGTGGTGGTGAGATACTGCGTCTGACAGAGAGGCGGGCATATTCCACAGCTCGAACACGTGGCCCGAGACCTCGCTGTGATCGACGCCGATGACGTCCACCTCGACCTGAGAGAACTCCAGCGAGAGAGCATCGCACCACTGACAGAACCTCGATATGTATCCCGGCATCTTGTCGAGGATAGCGAGCTTGCCGATGTCGTGTAATAATCCAGCCAAGAACGCCTCCTCGAGGTCTTGTCCGCTGTCGAGTCGCTTGGCGAGGATGCGGGACGTGATTGCACATTTGAGAGAGTGTTTCCAAAGCGCGGTGTGGTCCGAGTTGCTACCTCCGCTTTTGCGAAAAAGCGTGTGCGCCGAGGCGGTAACCGCGAGCCAACGAACGGTCAAGAAACCGAGCGCCGTTATCGCGGCAGTTAGCGTGGACACGCGGCCTGTACGACCATACAATGCAGAGTTCGAGAACTTGAGCACCTTTGAGGCGAGCGCCTCGTCCGTCTCGATCATACGCTTCAGCTCCGGCAGTTTCGCTTTGGGATCGGACGTGATCTGCATCACGCGCACGGCGATAGCTGGGAGCGCTGGCAGTTCCTTGGGCTCAGCAAGGGCACTGACCATGTCCAGCTCCGCAAGCTTCCTCCTGTCCTGCGCCATCTGCTCGTGGGCAACCTCAACGTCCAGCATCTCTTTAGCCTCCTCAATCGTCGCGACCTGTCAACTACCGTACATGCTCAAATACTCGTGCAGAACGCCGCCTATGTCAACCTCGCTCGACACCTGGTCCCGGACGGGGATATGCAATCAGTCCGATGTCGTCCCCTAACCGCATCACTTTGTGCACATCAAGCTGCATTGCCTCAGAGACGGACGCAAATCCGACACCCAAGACCGAGGAAATGCTCTCCCGCCCGCCCAGCACCTTCGGCGCTATCACGAAGACCGCCTTGTCCACGAGGCATCTTGCGACAAACTCCCATGCCACCTCGGCGCCGCCCTCCACCAGCACGCTCATAAGCCCTCGCTCTGCCAGCGCCCGAAGCACAGCCTCGACATCGACGCGCCCGTCTCGAGCCCGCGTTCTGATGAACGAGGCGCCGGCACGTCTGAGTGCCTCCTCTCGTTGCACTGACGCGGCATCGGTGGTCGCGATGATGGTCTCGCATTGACCCGTCGTAAGGACCTTGGCGGCAGGCGGTGTTTTCAACATGCTGTCGAGGACCACACGAATGGGGCGGTCTGGACGTGCTGGACTCACGTGGCGGACGGTGAGTTCGGGATCGTCTTTCTCCAAAGTTCCCCTGCCCACGAGCACAACGTCGCTCTCAGCCCGCAACCTGTGGGCGAACTGACGGGCCTTAAGGCCAGTAATCCATCTCGAGTCGCCAGACTTGGTGGCTATCTTGCCGTCCAGGGTTTGGGCGAGCTTGAGCGTTACGAAGGGCAGGCCGGTCGTGATGAACTTGAAATAGGCCTCGTTCAGAAGTCTGCACCGGTCCTCTAGAACGCCGACCTCGAGCTCGATGCCAGCCCTTCGGAGGATGGCGATGCCCCGGCCTGCGACGAGCGGGTTTGGGTCTGGGGTGCCCACAACGACGCGTTTGATGCCAGTTTTGACTATTAGAGCAGCGCAGGGCGGTGTTCGGCCGAAGTGGCTGCACGGCTCGAGATTCACGAACATAGTGCTGCCGCGAGCTAGCGAGCCAGCCCTTCTGATTGCCACCACCTCGGCGTGAGGCTCGCCCGCGCGAACGTGATAGCCGCTGGCGGTCTTGGTGCCGTCCTTGACCAGAACAGCTCCCACCATGGGATTGGGAGACGTTTTGCCCCGGGCTCTGGCCGCGAGCCGCAGGCACTCCTTCATAAACTCGACGTCGTGTTCAGCCATATCAGACCTCCGACAAGCATGGCTTCTCGGTGCGGGCTGCCATTTCAGCCCCCAAGTGGCTCGCTAGACAATCCCAAAAGGGCGTCTGCAAACGCACTCGGCTGGAATTCGACCAGGTCGTCGATCTTCTCCCCCGTGCCCAGAAACAGTATCGGGATCGAGAGCTCGTCCGCAATCGTAACGACAACACCGCCCTTGGCCGTCCCATCGATCTTGGTCAGCACGATCCCTGTGATCCCGTTCAACCACTCGCTGAACTGCTTTGCCTGAGACACTGCATTCTGGCCCAAAGTCGCGTCAAGTATCAGCAGCGTCTCGTGAGGCGCACCATCGGCGTTCGTCGCGGCCACGCGCCTCACCTTGGCAAGCTCGGCCATGAGGTTTTTCTTGGTGTGCAGTCGCCCGGCAGTATCGACAATGACCATGTCGGCGCCCCTAGACCGAGCCGCCGCAATGCCGTCGAACACGACTGCGGCCGGGCTGCCACCCTGCTTGTGGGCTATGACCTCGACTCCGGCTCGCTCTCCCCAAATAGTCAACTGCTCGATAGCAGCTGCGCGGAACGTATCAGCGGCAACCAGTATCGGCGTTATTCCCTGCTGCACATACCGCCTGGCGAGCTTTGCTATGGTCGTCGTCTTGCCAGTCCCGTTCACACCAACGACCAGCGACACAAACGGACGCTGCCGGCATTCCATCACCGAAGGCGCCCGCCTGCTCTCACCAGACGATAGAATCTCAACCAGCGCCTTCTTCACGGAGAACTTGACCACATCAGGCTTAGTCAGCTCTCGCCGCTTAAGGTCCTCGCTAACTTTCGCGACGATCTTATCCACAGTATCAACGCCAACGTCGGCAAGGATCAGCGCCTCCTCAAGCTGCTTCAACAGCTCGGGCGAGATGTGCTTTGCGCCGAGGAATATCCGGCCCAGACTTGCCGAGAGCTTCTCGCGCGTTTTGAATAGGCCCTTAGCTAAACGTTTCCGAGTTAGCTCTCTCGGTTTTGTGGACTCATCCTGAGTGCCACTTCTCTCTTGCTGCGAGGCCTGTTGCTTAGCATTGGACTCCGCAGCTTTCTCGCCCTGCTTAGGTTTCTTCGAACCGAAACCAAAAAAACGCATCTAAATCACCTACCTCGTGAACTTTCCGCCCTTAAGAGCCGTCCTGTCAGAACAGAAGGCTCCCTTCCAGCGGACAATCTGCAACTGGAAACTTTCGAACCTCAAGCATGCAACCGATTGATAGCCCGACTAGAGACCGCGCAGAGCGACTCCTTCGCCACGCCAACCATGCCCGCCGTAACTTCACATTTGGCCTTGAACAAGAAATAGATGTTGGCTTCTCTCACCTCGTCCAGCGTCTCGAAGTTGGCCTGGCCCTTGCTGATGATGAGATCAGCGTCGTAAAACGCCTTCCTGAACGTGTCCGAGCAAGTCTCGAGGATCGTTCCGACGCAATCGCTCCCGTTCTCGATCAACTCAGCGCCCGCCGGAAGCCCAGAAGCCATCGCGTCCGCCATCGTGGCGTCATTGATTACGGGCACGCTTTTGACAGCGACCTTGACCGAACCGAACTGAAGCAGATGGCCGATTAAGGGAACGTCAAACACGAGCTCCCCGGCGTTGTCAGCGAGGAAGAGAATGCTCTTCGTATATGCCAAGTCAGACTCGAGCTCTGACAGCGAGAGTATCCCAAACTGCTCTTGCATGATGTTCTCGACGACGTGGCGAAGGTCGATGTCGGAGTATATCCCGAAGTCTATTACGTTCCCCGCCACAGACGTCCGAATCGCCGACTCAAGCGGGTTCAGCGCCCTTTCTATCGGCTCGAAATCTCTCACCATCTTCAAGGCCATCTCTGTGCATCGAGCCTTGATTTTTCTGAATGGGTCGGTCCCGTTGAGCCTCGCCCTTATTCTCCTGTAAATCTCGGTCGCGATGTGGGCAGGGGTGTCGCTCAACTTAGCGTTACGGATCGGGTCGAGCGACAGGTCAATAATCTCCTTCACCCGAACTGGATCGTCAGTTATTTGCGACGCGGCGATCAGTGCCTGCCTCACGAAGCACGGGAAGCACTGTGGATGAACTCTCAACTGCCGGCCTCCTGGTCCACGTCCTGGTCAACGTGAAGATCGGCCTGAGACGACTTCATCACCTCGTCGAGCAGCCTCGCCTCCTCGTCCGCGGCAAGCGCCTGGACGATCTCATCGAGATCGCCTTGGAGGACGGAGTCGAGCTTGTAGAGGGTGAGGTTGATCCTGTGGTCGGAGACGCGATTCTGGGGGAAGTTATAGGTCCGTATTCGTCCGGAGCGGTCCCCGGAGCCGACCATGGACCTCCTTTCGCTATCTATTCTCTGGTGTTGCTGGGACACAGCGCTGTCATAGAGCCTCGCCCGCAGGACACGCATCGCGCGCTCCTTGTTTCGATGCTGCGATTTCTCGTCCTGGCACGTTACAACCAGCCCGGTCGGGATGTGAGTTATACGCACCGCCGAATCGGTCGTGTTGACGCTCTGACCGCCAGGCCCCGTCGAGCGGAACCTATCGACCCTGATCTCGCCCGGATCGATCTTGATCTCGATCGAGTCAGGCTCGGGCAGAACCGCGACCGTAACGGCAGACGTGTGGATTCTGCCCGAAGATTCGGTTACGGGAACTCGCTGAACTCTGTGAGTGCCGCCCTCGAACTTCAAGTATTGATATGCTTGTTTTCCCGAGACGCCAACCAGGACCTCGCGAAAGCCGCCCAGCGGAGTCGGGCTCTGCGCAAGAACCTCCATTCGGAGACCTTTTCGCTCCGCAAAACGCATGTACATCTCGAGAAGGCTGGCCGCGAAAAGAGCTGCCTCCTCCCCGCCGGTGCCCGCCCGGACCTCGAGGACCAGGTCCCTGCCTGACATGGGGTCTTCCGGAACAAGCAGATTCCGGATCTTTCGCTCCAGGGCCGCCTTCTCAGGCCTAAGCCGCTCGATCTCCGCTTGCGCCTCCTCCTTGAGCTCCTTATCGTCAAGCAGTTCGGTCGATTCGGCGATCTCGGTCTCTAGTCTCTTGAGCTTGTCGAGATTCTCCACAAGCTCCGATATGCGCGAGTGCTCGATGGCGAGTTCTTGATACAGGACGTGGTTTGAGAGCACTTCCGGCTCAGACATCCGCTGCGCAAGCTTATACACCTTGACTTTGAACCGATCGAGGTCCGTAAGAAGAGGGTTCAAACTGAGAGCGCCTCCTCTTGAGCCTTCTTGATTCGGTCCTCTCGCAGCCTACGTTCAGCGCCGAGAACGCCATGCAACGCGGCGATGGCGACCTCGACCTGTTCATCCGATGGCTGCCTCGTAACAAGCCTCTGAAGCATCAGCCCAGGCGCCGTGATTGCTCTGACGAAAAGCGAGTTGGGGGCCTTTGCGGACAGACGAAGAAGCTCGTAGGAGATGCCAGCCGCCAAGACCAAGACGAGCGGAAGGAACTTCAGCCGTGTTGCCGCCTTGCTGATTGGGTCTGTCTCTTGCGGGACGAGCGAGAAAAGCAGAATGACAACAACCAGCAGAATAAGCAGGAAGCTCGTTCCACAGCGGCGATGAAGGACGCCAAAATCGCGTGCAGATTCCACGGTTACCTCTTTGCCTGACTCGTATGCGTGAACGACGCGGTGCTCAGCGCCGTGATACTGGAATACTCGCCTGATGTCCGGCATCAGCGAGATGCCTACAATGTAGAGCACGAAGATGACGATCCTGAAGCCGCCGTCTGCAAGGTTGAATAGGTAGCTAGAGCTGTGAAGTATCGGAAACTGAGAGCCCAGCAACTCCGTGAAGACGTGAGGCAGAATGAAAAAAAGGACAAGGCCCATGCCAAGTGCGGCGAGCATCGAGAGCAGGAAAGGCCAGAATGTGCCCTTATCCTCGTGGCTTTCGGAAGCGTCACGCAGAGATTCTTTAGCTGAGAAGTTGAGGCACTTGATCCCCAACGAAAGAGAATCCCAAAGCGTGGCGATGCCGCGAAAAAACGGCCATTTCAATAGGTGCACACGCTCCGAAGGCTGTTTGATCTGCTCCACCTTCGACTTGATTGAGCCATCCGCTGCGCGCACAGCTACTGCTACTGCGTTAGGTGAACGGAGCATCACCCCCTCGATTACGGCCTGCCCCCCAACTGTCAGCGGCATTATTCGTCCGCCTTGAGCCCGTATTTTCTCCTAAACCGCTCCACGCGACCGGCCGTGTCAACCAGCTTCTGTTTGCCGGTGAAGAAGGGGTGGCACTTGGAGCATATCTCGATCCTTATGTTCTTCTTAGTTGAACGAGTCTTGAACTTGTTCCCACAAGCACACGTAACTGTTGTCTCATAGTACTTGGGATGTATGTCCTTCTGCATGCCTATTTATCTCCTGTAAACGTCCGTAAACCATAGACCCAACACCGCAGCTGAATCTTTGTTCCGCCTAGGCCAAAAATGTAAAGTCCAATCGAGAGTGAAGGGATTATGACAATGCTGTGGGCAAGAAGTCAAAAAAAGCCCGGGCGATGATGACAGTCCAAGCCTTCGAGACGATTACCCACGCTTTGGATGTGGCTGGGACGACGGCAGCGACCATTAGTGTCGCCGCCGGGACTTACTCCTGGGAGACTAACGGGGAGACATTTCCTCTGGAGTTGATGTCCTCCACCTCTCTGCTTGGTCAGGGGAGCGAGACGACCAGGCTCTTGGGTGACACAGAAGATGAGCGGATCATCAAGGCGACCCACATAGATGATCTGAGGGTAGAAAGGCTGGCACTGGTGAGCCGGTCGTTATTCTCAGGAGGGATATGGACCGACTGCTGTAGGCGTGTGGTCGTTCGAGACTGTCAGCTAACCGGGAACTCGGCCTCGTGCCTCTCGTTGCACGCATCGTCGTCCGGGGCCGAGGAAGGCTCGATCATTATTGAACGTTGCACCGCCACTGCTGGGAAGGAAGCATGGTTCAGCATGAATTGTGAAAGCCCTCGCATTAGGGTAGATGCTTGTGTCTTGACGGGCTTGGCGTATCTTAAGGGGCGAGACGCTACAGTGGAGGATTCGACCTTCGTGGACGGGGGCCTAGCCTTAAATGCTTCTTCGGCGGAGGTGAGGCGGTGTAGTTTCTATGGTGGGGGCATCAGCCTCGAGGATGGCCGGAACCTGATCGAGAAGTGCAAGCTAATTGGCGGCGGGATAGACGGGGAGATCTACTACGATCATCGAGGCATCTGGGGCGAAACCACCATCCGCGACTGTCTCATAGCGGACAGGCCCTACGAGAGCGGTCTTAGTGGCGTGAGTTGGACGGCTTGGTCGGCGCCACCGTTACCCTACACGTCGGCAGCCGACGGAGAGGCTAGGGGGGACAGGTTCTCGCTGGAGATGACGAACTGCACTGTCGTGAACAACATTTATGGGGTCTGGTGCAACGGCGACTTCAGGTACATCGCCGCTCCATTCCACGTCAAGATAGCGGATTGCAGGATTCTCGACAGCCAACGGAGCGGGATTAACTTTTGGGCCACTGAGGGGGTGGGAGATGACGTCGTTCGGAACTGCCTGATTTCGGGAAACTCTGGAGGGGGCGTCTATTGTTGTTACGCGGACCAGCTTAATGTTGAGGGATGCACAATCCTGGACAATGGAGCTGGCTGGACCGACTCTTGGGGTAGATATCAACCTAGCTGGGGAGGCCTGCGGGCCTCCAGCACGAGCGACGTGAATGTTCGGAACTGCATTTTACGGAATAACAAGACTGAGTTGAGCGGGTCATCGCTTAGCGTTCGATACTGCTGCGTTGAGGGAGGCTACCCCGGGGTGGGGAACATCGTGGGGGACCCGATATTTGCGAGCGGGCCGCTGGGCGACTATTACCTATCGTCGGCCGAGGCGGGAGAGGATGCGGACAGCCCGTGCATCGACGCCGGCTCCACAAGCGCCTCAATCGCCGGCATGAACTTCTTCACCACGCGGACGGACGGCGCCTTCGACACTGAGCTGGTCGATATCGGCTACCACTACGCCGCCACGCCGCCCACAATCGAGGCAAGCATCGGCGGAGGCGCAATCATAGCAGGGGCGGCAGAGGCGCCGGCCCTGGGGCCTGGGGACAGGCTGCGGGCGCAGGTAGCAGTTGGGAACGATGGCTGGCCGATCTGGGTTGACTTCTATGCGGCGTTCGTAGCGGCTGACGGGACGGTGTTTTACATTACGCCGGACGGCCTCACGACTGACTTCACGCCCTACGCGATCGACGTTCTGTTGGACGAAGGGCTTCATTTCGGCCCGGCTTGCATCTTTGAGTTCACGCTGAACGAGCACGTCATCCCCGGCGACTACCTCTTCGCTGCTGCGCTCAGTCGTGCCCGTGAGCCTTTCCGCCCCATCGGCTCCATCGCAAGCGTGCAATTTCGCATCATGTAGGGGAGAATCGCAGTGGCAAGGCCAGACCATTACCCTGGGCGTGGTCAGTTGAGGCGAGCTCGGCACGTGCGAGCCGACGAGCTGCGCCCGGAGGTAAAAGAAGCTACGGGTGCCCAGACACTGGGTCGAGTGCCGTGGGCACTCCGCCGCTAGGACTTGGCTGCGGGCACCAAGCGCCTCGTTACCTTTCCGACCAGGCTGTGTATGCCGGCCGTGGTTATCGTGGCCAGCACGAGCTCGCCGACCTCGCAGCTGTCGTGTGGAAGATTGACAACGACGTTCTGAGGGCAACGCCCGCAGGCGACGGCTCGGTCCTTCCTGCTGGCACCGTCCACCAATACTTCTAGAGTGCTCCCGACGAAGCGGTGCAGGCTATCGATGTTGTTTTGGCGCTCCAGCGCTAGCAGTCTTTTGAAGCGTTGTTTGACAACGTCTCTCGGGACCTCGTTCTTGAGACTGGCGGCCTTCGTAAATGGCCGTGGTGAGTAGATGAAGCTATAGATGTTGTCGAACTTGGCGAGGCGCACTACCTCAAGTGTGTCCTCGAAATCGGCCTCGCTTTCGCCTGGGAATCCGACCATGATGTCGGTCGAGATGAACGAGCCATCAATATGCTCTCGCAGCCAGGCGACCTTCTCGAGGTATTCTGTCCTCGTGTAGCCCCGGTTCATGAGGCGCAATATGCGGTCAGAGCCGGATTGAAGCGGCATCGAGATGTAGGGGACAAGCGGCGGATGAGCCATCAACTTAACCGTCTCGATGCTCAGGTCCTTTGGATGCGTTGTGATGAACCGAAGGCGCCTCAGGCGGTCGGTCTGGGCGAGGCGCTCGAGCAGCTGCGTGAAGTGCCAGCGGCCATGCGAATAGTTGTTGACGTTTTGGCCGAGCAGGCAGAGATCGAGATAGCCTGATTGCACGAGCTGGCTAACTTCGTTGATGATGTTTTCTGGGTTTCGGTGCCAGATTGGTCCCCTGACGTATGGGACAATGCAGTAGGTGCAGAGGTTGCTGCATCCTCTCGATACCGCAACGTAGGCGCTGCGCTTGCCTGTTCGGTGGATGACGGCGGGGTCGTAATCGCAATCCGGCCGCTCCGACTCAGATGCGACGATCTTGCGCTCACCGGCGAGCAGTCTGTCGATGATCTCTGGGAGTCGGGGCAGGGCACGTGCGCCAATAACGAAATCAGCGTTGAACGGGGCATCGAGGAGTTTCTCCTTCATCTGTTGAGCGACGCAGCCCATGATGCCGACCAGCCTAGTTGAGCGAGTCGCGTTTTTGGTCTGGGGAAGGCTGTGGAGAGTGGTGGTGGCTCTGTCCTGTGCCTTTGCCCTTACTGAGCATGAATTCACGAGCAGTAGATCGGCGGATTCGACCGTTTGTGCTGGGGTGAGTCCAGCGGCCTGGAGATGGCCGGCCGCGACCTCGCTGTCGAGCTTGTTCATCTGACAGCCGAATGTGATAATCGAGTATGTTTTGTTGTCCAATGTCGGTCTCTTGGTGCGCGAAATAAGTTTGATCGGGACGATTCCCGCGTCGACACGATAAGCCTTGACTTTGGTCATAGTAATGCAGGATATTATGAGTGCAAGAGAATATAAGCACAAGAGGTGTGCTTGTTGTTGATAGAGGAGATTTGTTAGGTTTTTTCGGCAGTTGCGTAGCAACTTGCTGATGGACAGTGCATTTTTGGGGATATATTCATTCCTGGGTTTGCGATAGTCGATCAGAGAATCTGAGGAGGGATTATGAAAAGAGCTTCTACGACCAGTTTGCTTTTGCTGGCGATGGCTTGTTTTGCCTTTGTGGCGTCTTCTGCTTTTGGTCAGGGGATCACCGGGGGAGCGTGGCCCACGCTTCATTTTGATTATGAGAACAAGCGAGGGACTTTTGAGGAGGGCCCTCCCCTCTCTAGTCAGAATCTAACCATTCACTGGAGCTACGAGGCCGGATACAGCAGGTCCAACCACATTATTGATTCGAACGGCAGGATCTACTGTCTAGGAACGATAGATGGCGCGATGGGTACCATAACTGCGCTTTACTGTATTAACGAGGGCCTTCCTGACGAAGAGGGGTGCACGCTTCCTGAGTTGCTTTGGCAGAGTCTGATGGGGGCTTATCCGAACGGCACCTGGAACACCGGCGCGCTTAGTCCGGACGAGACCAGGTTCTATTTCGCAGGCAGGGGGACGGGTGGCCTTGCGCTCGACTGCTACGATCCGAATGGAGACCCGGACAACATGGGTAATGCTCTGCTCCTGTTCTCCACGCCATTCTTGGGTGGCGGAAGTGACGCCTCGGACATCATGATAGATACGAACGACCAGCGCATTTACGTTTTTGGGAACTCGGCCGGCAGTTCGGTCGGTTATGGATTCTCTATTCATGCCTTTGGCGACTTTGATGAGGGATCTCTTGTTTGGTTGTATGGCATGGACCCACAGACACCGTTGGGAGCTGATGTATGTGCCTCGCCGGCTCTTTGCAGTAGCCAATACACATATTGGGATTACACACCTGGGCAAGCGGCTGGAGGGGGTACATACTGGATGGGCTTGGGACAACCCAGGACGATTTACGCACCGGGCGCCGATGGCAACCTCTATGCGATGCACACGATTGCTGCCACGACGTGGTCTCCGCCTCCGATATTATTTCCGCCTCCGCCACCCCCGCTAGGCGATCCGGCGCCAGTTAACTTGAAGTGGTCATACGAGGTAAGCAGTGCAGGCTCGCCGCTGGTCAGTTCGCCCGTGATCGTGCCGAGAATGTGGAATTTCCAGAAGGACCGTGTTGAGGGCACGCCGCCCCCAGACGCTCCAGCGGGAACACCGCCGCCGGTTATGTACAACAACGTTGGCGTGACGACGTCCACAATTTATATTTGCGATCCGGCCGGGACTCTTCTGTGTCTCGAGGATTCGTGGTATGCGGAGCACGACTGGGAATTTCTAGGTTGGAGCGCAGATGATCCCCCAGCGCCAATGTGGCAGGACAACAATGACGAGTACATAATGGGCCCGGATATCCCACCTCCTGGGATAGCTGTGGGGGCGTTCCCTCGTAAGTACACATCAGCGCTCAGGTGGTCATACGATCTGGGCGGGCCGACAGCCTCGACGCCGATTCTTGCAGGTAATGCTATTTATGTCCAAAGCGATCACTCGTTGCACGGTGTCGATATCATGACGGGCATGGATGTTGCCACGAACTACTTCGGCGCCACGGAGGGTATGGGGCTGTGGGAAACCTCTTGCTCCGCCGATCAGCCGCCGGGGGAATGGAATTTCACGCCTGACGGAAGCTACGAGGTGGCTCCATCTCCGGCTATGGACGGCAACGGCCTGATCTGGATGATGACGAGCGATGGCTGGCTTGAGGTTGTCACCTCGACGAACAACGATTTGATGGGCTATCTGGCCGGTGATGTCGTTTTTGAATACCACACGGACAGTGAGGAGAATCACCGGGGCCTTGAGAAAGTGCCGTTTCACGAGCAGGTCTATCCCCACCGCTATATGACTATAGCCTGTTCGCCCATAATCTCCGGCGGATACATTTACATCCGTGGCGATGGCCGCAACGAGGACGAAGTCAGTGGCGATCTTTACGGCACTGGCTGGGTGATGAAGATAAAGGAAAACGTTGTGGGCCGGTTCAGGTTTGCGGATGTGGATCCAAAGGTCGGCTACACCGAGGAGAACCGGATGGCCCGGCTGCCGACGGTGTTTACGTATGACGTGGATTATTTCGACCCGGATTGCGGTTCAGTGGGTGTTTATGACGATGAAGTCCCGCATCCGGAGAATCCCATAATCCTGTACGTTGATGGGTTCCATACATTCTGGAGGTTTCTGGAGGACCCCTTCCAACAATACCCGCCGTATCACATCGACCCAGACAATCCTAACCGCGCCGCGCGCCCGACGAGTCTCGTCGGTCCACCTTATGGCTTGTGGGAGGGGATGATTTATCAGCTCGACACTGGCGACGACGATCGCCGGCTGGGGACATACGAGTATATTTCTGACGGTTCGGTCGCGGCCCCGTCACTCCGGGAATACATTTATTACAACCAGAATGGCTGCTTCAACTACTTCTTCGAGACCGAGGATGGCTTTGGTGCGAACTCGCCGATCGTCTCGGAGGTCTATGGGGGGCCGAATATGTGTCCCGAGCTATATTTTGTCAAGACGGATGTTACGTTTGACGGGACGATATCTAGGCCTAAGAAGAGCGTTGTTGACCTTTGGGTTTGGTATTACGACTCTGACGAGGATTCACCCCGGGCTCGAGAGGTCTATCTTGACAACATAGCATATACGATGGGTGGAGACTCCGTGATAGGTAACTCCTCAGTGCCTTGGGAGGATAGGTATTCGTTCCACATGACCACGACGAACGACACGCCGAGCTTCCATTTCGAGTTCACGGACGCCCCGACCGCCGTTCATCCGGATTGGCCGAGGGATGAGGTGGAGCCTTGCACAACGAGGCTGCCCGAATACGGTCAGCTGTTTACACTGCTTCTGCGTAATGGGAAGGTAACACCAGCGGTCGGGCCGCCGGGAGCTTACACTTACAGCATCCGCTTCTTCGACCCGAAGAGGCGCTCGTCCGGCATCAATACCGGTGATGTAGGCTCGCTGAATGCCCACATGTACATCGATGATGTTCAGTATGACATGGAGCTTCTGCCTGGGAACGGTTCGCAGTTCGATGGGCTCTACACCTACGAGACGGTGTATCTGGACTATGGGGAGCACTCGTTCTGGTTTGACTTCTACTACGAGGGCCAGATGCCGTTCTACAACGAGCCTAGGAGCCGCGGCGTGTTGACTTCGGACCCCGGCAACGCTGATGTTGAGAGGAATCCGCCGCCGTCGATCGCAAGGGCGACCGCCCCAGAGTTTCAATATGTAGGGCCGACAATCGCCAAGTGGCCTTCTTTCAACCGGTATCAGGACAATAACTCGCTCGAGAACGAGGCGTTTGGGCCGACGATGCCGGTTATGGATACGCTTAACATAGGCGAGCCCGTCAAGGGCACCCCGGTGATTGGAGGGTCCGAATCGACCATCTTCGCTGGGTCGCGCGATGGCAGGGTGTATGCCATAGCAAGCGATTTTTCGCACGTGTTGTGGCAATACGACACAGGCGACTACGTGGATTGCACGCCGGCTCTTGGGCAAGAGGGCAGCATCATTGTCGCCTCGAGGTCGGGGACAGTCTTTGCGCTGGACACGTGGACAGGCGAGCTGAGGTGGATATTCAGCGCTGCCGATATCGCGGACAGTTCCCCTTGTGTCGGCGTCAACGGCGACGTCTATATAGGCTCTTATTCTGGCACCTTCTACTCCATCAAGGGCCGGGATGGCACGTTGAAGTGGTCCTACAACCTCCCGACGCGTGGCGCGGTGCAGTGCAGTGCGGCGGAGGGGACAGATTCCACTGTCTATTTCGGGTCCTACGATAACTACGTTTATGCCGTCAACTCGGGTGGTCTGTTGGTCTGGACGTATGAGACGGGCGGCATGGTCAACAGCTCGCCTTCAGTGGAGACCAATGGCAACGTGGATACTGTCTATATCGGGTCGTTCGATCACTGCCTCTATCGGCTTGATTATGACTTCACTGTCGCTGGCTTTGAGCCGATGATGGTATGGAAGTACGACACGGGCGCTCCCGTGCAGTACTCTTCGCCGGCGATTGACGGCCACTATGTATATCTCGCGTCAGATGCGCTTTATGCGATTGACAAGGATACTGGAGAGCTTGGATGGTCGTTCGTGCCAGGCGGCTCGATATTTGGTTCCATTACCGTGGACTCTGCGGGCGTAGTCTATTTTGGGGCGAGCGATGCGAAGCTTTACGCAGTCCGGGCGCCTACCGATCCTGATTTCGTTGCGCGCAAAGAGGGCGAGTTAGCCTGGTGGGAGAACGTCGGAAGCCAGGTTTGGATATCTGGCGTGTCGATAGCGCCGCTTGGCAGCGTTGGCAGCGAGGGATACGGAACCAGTCAGTATGATGAGGGTCAGCTGTTCTTCGGCTGTTGGGATGGCAACATCTACAGGATAGCCAACAGGAGCTTCAACACTCCGCCCGTGTTGACCGATCCTTCAGTCTCGCCTTCGATCGGTGGCAGCGACCAGTCGTTCCGCTTCGGCGTGCACTTCTTCGACGCGGATGGCGATGAGCCGCTGGACGCGAGTGTCTATATCGACGACGAGGCTCACGATATGATGTTCACCGGAGTTGGCGTTCCCTCGAATGGTGGATACGAGTACTATACGGATTTCACGCTGTCCAAGGGCGAGCACACCTATTATTTCGAGTTCACAGATGGCAATTGGGTAGGTAACACTCCCGTATTGCTGCCGGCAGCTGCGCCTGAAGGCCAGTTTTCGGGCCCGATCATTGACAACAAGCCGGACCTGACTAATCCGGGAGTCGATCCGGTGTATGGCGACTTCAGCCAGGAGTTTGTATTATCGGTTGATTTCTCTGACCCTGACGATGATCCGCCGGTCTCGGCGGTCGTCTATATCGACGGGAAGGCCCATGCGCTTTCTGAGCCTACCGGCGAGGGCCAGACGCCGTTCAATGGCACCTATACCTATACTACGACTGGTGCGGAGCTGGGCGTCGGCGACCATACATACCACTTCGAGTTCGAGTACTCCGTCAATGAATGGGTCAAAGGCCCAGTGGTTGGTGAGCTGAGTGACCTGACCGTCAACAACTCACCTGTCCTTGCGGACGGAACGGTAACGCCCGAAGGCGGGGACACCTCCGACGATTACACCTATTCTGTCCATTACAAGGACATCGATGACCAGCCGCCAGCGAGAGCAAACGTCGTCATTGACGGTGTGCCTCACCAGATGTCGCTCTACAGCGATTTTGATTCGGACGGCACTTACCGATACACGATGGCGGGCGAGCTGATGGGATATGGTTCGCACATCTATTACTTTGGTTTCGAGGACACCGCGAGCGGGGCTACAATGCTTCCTGCGCCTCCTCTGGAGCCGTTCCATGGTCCTCAGGTCAATGCGATCCCAACGCTTTTGGTTGGCCATGTCTCGCCGATTTCGGGCGACAGTGATGTTGACTTCGTCTTCTCTGTGCACTTCGCTGACCCCGATGGCGTCAGGCCGAGTGAGGTGGCGCTCGTGCTGGATGGGACGCGGTACGATCTAATTCTGGAGGAGGGCATCATTACCGATGGGCTTTACGCACGAACGATAAGCGGGACCCAGATCGGGCTGGGTGATGACCACTCCTTCTATTTTGAGGCAACTGATGACGATGGCTCATCGACAAGGTTCCCCGAGGACGCGAGTGAGTCGATAAGCGGTCCGGCGATCGTTGAGCCGGGGATTTACATCCCGTATTGGCAGGTTAGGAATTCGACGGGGCAGGACACGACTCTTGTGATTGGTAATGCGGGAACCAGTCAGCTCTCGTCGTCGGTGGACGTGGTTGTGCATCTTTATGCTGGGCTGCTGGGTATGGAGATTGACACGATATCGCATACGATAGCGCCGGGCGAGCAGGTCAAGGTTGACCTTTCGGAGCGTTTTGATGATCAGTTGTCGCACTTTGGGTGTGCGAAGGTTACTTGGGACCGTGGCTCGATAGCGGTGTGGGCGATGACAAAGAATGCCGAGTCGCAGGCCGTCTCCATGACGCTCAAGGACCCGCAGATCAGGAGCTCCTATCTGCCTTACTGGCAGGTTTCGAGCGATTCCACGATAGACACGTTGCTCGCCATAAGCAACATCGGCGGGACTTCTGTTGACCTTCACGTCGATTTCTACGATTTCGACGGCAACTCGGTCGGTGCGACGACGTTCACCATACAGCCTAGAGTGCTCCGTCCGCTCTGGCTCAGCGACGTCATCAATGATGCCGAGTCGGCTGGCTCTGCCGTTCTGATTTGGGAACGCGGGATACTAGCGCTTTGGGGTATGATCATGTCGGAGGATACTAGCAAGGCTTTTGAGGTAAGCTTCAATCAGCCATTTTCGTTGTCAGCAGACTTGCCATATTGGGCCTTGCAGTCTGGTGGCTCCGGGCGCAGCGGGCTCGCTAAGATTAATCTGGAGATGCCCCGGTTCTCAGACGGCCTGGGCGACAACGTCTCTCGTCTCGTTGTGGGCTCGCTCTCGGGCAAGAAAGGGAAGCCCGTTGACCTTGATGCGATTCGGGAGGCTGCGCACAATGGGTCCGCCCTGAGCTCTGGCTCCTTGGCTGTGGGGGCGCGGTCTTGGACCGCCGAGACCAAATCCGCGGACAAGGCGCCGCCAGTGTTGAGCGGCTTTGCGATCTCGCCCGAGGCGCCAACGACTCTGGACGCCGTAACGTTCTCGATTGACTATTACGATGAGGACGGTGATTTGCCGCTCTTCGCGCTGGTCGTGATCGATGACGACAACCGAGGGATGACTCTTGAGGAGGGCCAACCTTATGATGGTCGTTACTCATACCAGACGTTCCTTACGGCGGGCGTGCATAGGTTCTATTTCATGTTCTCGGACGGCGAGATGATAGTGCAGCTGCCGGAGGGCACGCACTTCACCATCAATGTGACCGGAGCCTCCCAGCAGCTGGATACGTGGCTGGTAGTGACTAACCTGACGGAGAGCGCAGGCCCCGCAATTGTGAGTTTGTTTGACCTCAACGGCAACGTTGTGGGTGCTATCCAGACACAGCTTGGAGGTCTGTACAGTTCGGGGATGCTCAAGCTGAGCGAGACACCCGTCATGCAAGGCATCGGCAGTGGCACTATCTCCATAGGCGCCGCCAATCCACTCTTGAACGTCTGGGGTGTTATCCAGAGTGATACGTTCAACACCGGGTTCGCCATCAACTTCGAGTCGAGGCACAGCCGGTCGATGTTCATCCCGTATTGGTCGATCAATGATGAGTATGGCGTTGATAGCTGGGTCTCGGTCACTAACAAGGGCGATGAAAATGGCATCGTTGTCGTCAACTTGTTCGATAACATGGGCGAGCTCGTCGGGATAGCCGATCACGAGATCGCGCCCAACAGCATGTGGTTTATGGACGCCAGGGACATATTGTTCTCGAGCGCGACCAAGATAAACGGTCGAGGGACGGTCATTTGGGAAGAGGGCCAATACCTATTGTATGGTGCCATAACAGACCTTACCAACAGGACGAGTTATCCTTTGGCGTTTGTGCAGCCACAAGTTCACAAATGACATGAATTAGACATAGGCTAACTCAGTGAAGGGTGAGGTTCGTGATTGTGCCTCGCCCTTCTTTTTTGCTCGAGGCGTTTTGCTTGCCGGTTTTTCGGGCGGGTATTTGGGAGGCCTAGCGGTATAATATGGTAGAGGAATCTGAACAAGAAGATGACGCAGATAACTGAGGCGCGGAGGGGACACACAACCCCTGAGATGCTCCAGGTGGCTAGGGAGGAGACCCTGGACCCTGAGGTGATAAGGGACCGTGTCGCATCCGGCCACATCGTAATTCCGTGCAACACAGCCCGCGAACACAGAAGGTTGTGCGGGATAGGCACTGGTCTGACAACCAAGGTCAACGCCAACGTCGGCACCTCCACGGACCGTATCGACGTCGAGCAAGAGGTGCAGAAGGTCAGGGTCGCTATTGAGGCGGGCGCTGACACAGTGATGGACCTGAGCACAGGGGGCGATCTTCGCGCGGTCAGGAAAGCGGTGCTGCGAGTGAGCGACGTCATCGTTGGCACGGTTCCCATCTATGATGCGGCGGTCTTGGCTGCCCGTTCGAGAGAGGGCGTGGTCCACATGACGCCGGACGATATGTTCGATGCGATCGAGACCCACTGCCAGGACGGCGTTGATTTCATTACCGTTCACTGCGGAGTTACTTTGGACGTCGTTCAGACGATGATAGACCAGGGGCGTTCGACGGACATAGTCAGCAGGGGTGGGGCGTTTCTGGCCAGCTGGATGCTCTTCAACGAACAGGAGAGCCCCTTGTATGAGCAGTTCGACCGCCTGCTGTCCATAGCCAAGAAATACGACGTCTGTTTGAGTCTCGGCGACGGCCTAAGGCCCGGCTCGCTGGCCGACTCCACGGACCGCGGCCAGATAGCGGAGCTTCTAAGGATCGGAGAGCTGCATAAACGAGCGCTCGAGGCCGAGGTCCAGTGCATGATCGAGGGCCCAGGCCACATTCCCATCTCGGAGATTGAGGCGAACGTCATACTCGAGAAGAAGCTGTGCGATGGTGCGCCCTTCTACGTGCTTGGCCCCCTTGTTACGGACATCGCTGCCGGCTGGGACCACATAACCTGCGCCATTGGCGGGGCGATTGCGGCAGCTGCGGGCGCGGACTATCTCTGCTACGTAACGCCGTCAGAGCACCTGGCTTTGCCGACGGTTGAGGATGTTCGCGCGGGCGTCATAGCCACCAAGATAGCGGCACATGCAGCGGATATAGCGAAGGGCGTTCCGGGCGCCATGGACAGGGACCGCAAAATGGCCGAGGCGAGGGGCAAGCTTGACTGGGAGGGGCAAAAAAAGGTGTCGCTTGACCCGAGTCGGTTCGAGAGGATCAGGGGCTCATCGCGGCCGCATGTCGATGATGTGTGCACAATGTGCGGTGAGTACTGTGCCATAAAGGGCTTAAGGTCCTTGCTGAAAAAGGATAGGAAGTAGGTTGCTCCTGCATTGTGCGGGACCGCATCAGGGAGCTGGACAAGTCTGGCGTGCGAGATCGGGTATCCAGTGCTCTGTGCCTCTCATTGCGGCTTTCTGTTTTCGTTATCTGGCACGGTCTTGGAGCGTGAGGTACCTGCCGAGTGGTGGGAGGTCAGTTGGCGATTTATAGGTGTCTGAGCAACCAACGCATCTTGTGATGAAGAGGCCGTAGTACCGGTGGGTCAGATGATCTCGGACGCGTTCAATTGGTGGTGCTTGCGGGCCTCCCCTCAGGGCAAGGTCCTCGTATCGATCATCTTGATCGCCGTTTTTGTCTTGCTGCGGATGCTTGTTCTCAGTCTAATACACCAGCGTGTTACCGACACGACTGTGGCCTACATCTGGCGTCGGAGAACAACGTCTCTGGTTACGGTGTTAGTCATAGTGCTGCTGGCCTGGCTCTGGTCGGACACGTTTCATTCAGTAGCGACGCTTCTGGGGCTAGTGGCGGCAGCCCTTGTGCTTGCACTGAAAGACCTAGTCGCAAATATGGCCGGTTGGCTGTTAATCCACTCAAGGCGGCTGTTCAGAGTGGGGGACAGGATCGAGGTCTCGGGCCATGCTGGCGACGTCATCGATATCAGGCTGTTCGAGTTCACGCTAATTGAGGTGGGCAACTGGGTTGACGCGGACCAGAGCTCCGGGCGGCTCATCCACGTGCCTAACGGCAAGGTCCTCACCGAGCCACTCGCGAACTACACAAAGGACTTCAATTATATATGGAACGAGCTTTCTGTCGTTATCACCTTCGAGAGCAAGTGGCAGAAGGTCAAGTCGATTCTTGAAGAAATAGCGACCCGCGTGCTCGCCGACACGTCGCAGGACGCCAGGAGACAGCTCAAGAAGGCGGCACAGCGCTACATGATATTCTTCCGCAATCTGACGCCGATTGTCTATATCAAGGTTCAGGACAACGGCGTTAGGCTGACAATCCGCTACCTGACGCGGCCCAGGGAGCGTAGGACAACCGAGCACCAATTGTGGGAGGAGATACTCTCAAGGTTTGCGGAGCACGACGACATCGAGCTTGCGTATCCTACCGTGCGATACTACAGCCGGGGCGAGATCGAGAGGCAGGCGCCGAGGCGAGGCGATTCCTCGAGTGAAGATGGACAGGGCTCAGGGAAACGGGGCAAGGCCCAGTCCTGACGTGCCGACCGACATGCCGGAAACCGATCGCGGCGCGGCGGGCAAGCGCTGTGTCCTCTCTTTTGCGGGACTGGACAACACCGCCGGTGCGGGACTTTTGGCAGACATCAAGACGTTCGAGCTTTTCGACCTTTATGGCCTTGGCGTTCCCACGGCGATCACTGTTCAGACGCCAGATTCGGTCCTGGAGGTGTCGTGCTGTAGCGCTGGGCGGATGCGGAGGTCGCTCGAGACAATGCTCGGTTCATGTAAGGTGCTGGGCATCAAGACGGGGCTTCTCTGCGACGAGGCAGCTATCGACGTGCTCTCGAGCGCGCTGAGAAGTCGGTTCGAGGGCATTCTCATCGTGGACCCGGTCCTCCATTCATCGGACGGCAAGCAATTGATAACGCCTCGTGGAAGGCTTGCGATGAGCGAGAATCTTTTTCTTATGGCAGACGTCATCACGCCCAACATCGATGAGGCCGGCCTTCTCGCTAGGCGGACAATCAAGAGCCGAGCGGACGTCCACGATTGCGCCAAAAGGCTCTGCCAAATGGGTCCCAAGTCCGTTGTGATCACTGGCAGCGGGCGCTTTGGCGGTGAGGACTTTTTCTTTGATGGCTCCGAAGGCTACTTCATCCCGGGCCAGACCGGGCTCGCCTCGTCGGTCGAGAAGGTTTCCGTCCATGGGACTGGCTGTTTCTACTCCGCGTCCCTGCTCTCGCTGCTCGTGCTCGGCAAGGGTCTCCGTGAAGCTGCAACGAAGGCCAAATTCCTGACCGAGAAGGCGATCCTCACGTCCCTCGAACTTGAGGGCCAAAGGTCGCGGCTCATTGACCACTCCGCGGTTCGGCAGTTCATTTTAGAGTGTGTCTGACCGTAGTCTCGCCCGGTTGCCTGTTGTGGTATGATTCTGATCACGTATCAAATTGATGACTGATCTCCCAGAAAGGAGGAGTCGCAGATGGTAGTCTGCTCTGTAACAGTTGTTCCGTTAGGCACGGGGTCCCCCAGCCTCAGCCGGTTCGTCGCCAAAAGCCTGCGTGTGCTGAATGAAAGCGGGCTTAAGTATCAGCTGACGCCGATGGCGACCGTCATTGAGGGCGAGCTCGACGAGGTCCTTGCGGTTGCGGGCAAGATGCACAGCTCGCTCTTCTCCGACGAGGTTGTGCGTGTGGCCACCACGATCAAGATAGACGAGCGTCGCGACAAGCAGCTGACGATGGATGGCAAGGTTGCTGCGGTCAAGAGCAAGCTCTGAAGAGTGGCATTTGCAGGACGTATCGCTCTATACTCGATAACAGCAGCCTTGTGAATGGCTCAGGCGAGCTCAGGCAGGCGCTACCTCACCGCCCGGCGCAAGCGGCACCCGGCAAGGCTCATCGCCCGGCTTCAGCCGAGGCGATATAGAAGGCTATTATTGTCCTAGCCCCCGAATTCATTCGGGGGATCTAGGGCAGCCGGACACCCTCCTCTATATCCGTTCAGATGAGGATTCTGGGGAAGGAGGAGGGGGCGCAGATGCATCTTCAGGCCACCCGAATGAATTCGGGTGTTGCGATAATCAGAGCTATTTATATCACCGCATTAAAATACGGTGATTCGGAGAAAGGCGCGCAAGCATGTGGCAGCACCTCATCGCCCGGCTTCAGCCGAGGCGATGCAAGAGGCTACCATAATCCTAGCCCCCGAATTCATTCGGGGGAATCTGGGCCAGCCAACGCCTACCTTCTTTCCCCTAGAGCCAACTGCCTACCGCCAACTGCTCACGGAATAGGGTAGTGGAATCCCATATCGACCGTGCCCGTGTCGGGCGTGCCGTCCGCCTGCGTCGTGCGATTTGAAAGCCCCGCTGCGCTGGCGGATTGACTTCCGGTGTCAATGCACGGGCTGTCAGGATCGAGGTAGTAATCGCCCAACGGGCCGATGCCGAACATCGGGTAGTCGGAGATGTTGCCAGTGCCTGAATCGCTGTCCTGTATGCAACAATAGCTCGCCGAACAGTTAAACAGGTCGTCGCCATTGCCCCAGATGATGCAGTCGATTATCGCTGCCGAACTGTCCTCCTTGCACACTATCCCGCCACCATCTCTTGCCATGTTCCAAACGATAGTATTACTTTCAATATCCAGTGAACTGTTATTGCAGGAGCATATTCCGGCACCAACGGTGGCTCTGTTGCCTATAAACGTGTTGTTTAGAATCGCCGCTGAACCATCTTTGCAGCAAATACCTCCACCGCTATCGGCCGTGTTCCAGCTAATCCTGTTATTTGAGATTGCGGCTGAACTAGACGTGCAGTCTATCCCACCACCATAATACGTCGCCCAATTGCCACTGATCCTGTTGTTTGCGATTATCGGCGAACTGTTGCGGTAGTATATCCCGCCACCATAGCCCGCCAAATATGCCCAATCATCTCTTGCCCTGTTTGCGGTGATCTTGTTGTTTGAAATCGTCGGTGAACTCTCCCAGCAGTATATCCCCGCACCGTAGGCTGCCAGGTTGCCAGTGATCCTATTGTTTGAAATTGTCGGGGAACTGAACGAACATGCTATTCCACCTCCCGACTGATCACTGTTTGATGGGCCCTCGGCTTTCCCACCAGATATCGTCAGATTCTCGATAGTGAAGTTGTTTACATCTTCGCACGAGATCACATGGTAAGCTTGGCCTTCAGCGTCCAGAACTGTCGTGTCTCGGTGCTCGCCAGACAGGGACACCCAGCTCTCCATGCTTAGCGGGAACGTCTCACCATTAGTACTCTCAGCATAGGTGCCGGCACCAACGTGGATCGTCACCGGATAGTCCTCTGTTCCTGTCACGGAGTCCAATCCATGCGTGATGGTCTGCCAGGGAGCGCCTTCTGAGCCGTCATTCGAGTCGTCTCCGTCCTCTGCATCCACATAGCAGTCCGTCGGAGGGCCATACCGAACCTCGAACGGCGCATAGCTTATATCGCAGACGAACTCAAACGTCCCGGAGCGCGTGAGTCCAGCAACGAAATGATACAGGGCTTCGTCCACAATCGGCGGCATGAGGCACGGCACATCGAACCACCAGTAGGCCGTGCAGTTCATGTTGAAGCGACATGGGACCCAAATCTCAGGTATCCACGGCTCAATCCGGTCGCTCCAGCCCTCGAACTGCAACGTATATATGTCACCATCAGAACCCAACAGGCCAATATACACTGCCACACTCATGGCGTCGTCGAAGTTCTGGGCGGACAGACTCACCTCGATCGTGTCACCGGATTGATATGTATCGTCGTCCGTGGAGATAGTTACCGTTGGCTGCGCCAGAACTACCATAGGCAGCATCGCAAAGGCTGCAAGGATAATAGATACAACAACCGCTGTTCTCATGGCTCTCTCCCTTTTTAGGGGTTAGTGTTATCTGCGCTGTGCCCTATAATTGAAGCGCAACAATACCCAGAAAACCAACCCAGAGAAGAATAACACGGAACCGGACAGTCTGCAAACGTTCAGACATTCGATGGGGCCCACAATAATACAGCTTGGCTCAATCTGATCATGCTTGGCTAGTGTTTTCCTTGACGGGATTGCGAGCGTCGTATATCTTTGCGTGGCCTTTCGCTGTCCCTATCAAACCATAGGTTAGTTTGTTATGAGAACAATTGTTTGTGTGAAGCAGGTTCCTGAATCTGCCTCGGAAATCACCATAAATCCCGAGGACAACACCCTCAATCGTGAGGCGGCGGAGGCAGTCATCAATCCCTTCGATGAGTATGCGATTGAGGAGGCGCTGCTGTTGCGGGAGCGTTTTGGTGGGGACGTCTGGGTCGTTAGCATGGGTCCATCTCAGGCCGAGAAGGCGCTGAAACAAGCTTTGGCAATGGGTGCGAACGAGGCGGTCTTGCTCAATGATCCGTGTTTTGCAGGTTCGGACACTCTTGCGACGTCCTACGTGCTGTCGCGTGCGATTAAGAAGATTGGCGATTTTGACCTGGTGATTTGCGGTAAGCAGGCGATTGATGGAGACACGGCGCAGGTAGGTCCGGGTATTGCGACGCGGCTTGGGCTTTCGCAGCTGACCTATGTCTGCAAGGTTGTGGAGTTGGACCTGGAGGGTAGAGCTGTTTCCGTCCACCGGATGCTCGAGGGCTGTGTTGAGGCGGTTCGGGGACGCCTGCCGGCGCTATTGACGGTGGTCAAGGACATCAACCAGCCAAGGTATCCCTCGCTTCTGGGAATAAGAAAAGCCAGCCGGAAACAGCTTCCCCATTGGGGCGCGGAGGATATCCAGGCTGATGCTTCCCGGATTGGCCTTGGCGGGTCTGCGACGTGGGTTGAGAGAGTCTTCACTCCGCCGATTCGCTCCGGCGGCGAGATACTAGAAGGCGGGGTTGACGAGGCCGTGGAGAAGCTGATGCAGAAGCTTGGTGCAGACGGCTTAGTAT